>Ga0308161_1001982_pt1 | contig 22852 bp, 21 predicted proteins | sample PhyFR2_FD_201034 | JGI IMG/M metagenome (GOLD analysis project Ga0308161, IMG submission 201034) | Phyllosphere microbial communities from UC Gill Tract Community Farm, Albany, California, United States - DLSLF.R2 | ecosystem: Host-associated > Plants > Phyllosphere > Unclassified | place: USA...
ATTTTCACGCAATGATTGGAAAGGCTTTATGACAGGTCGAGCTATGGTTGAAATGCGTCACTTATATCAACAACCAGGAGAATAGGACACTGCAAGCTAAAAATTGTTCGATATGGATTGGTCCAGTGCTATAAACGCAAATTAAGTCGGCTGTTTAAGCTTGCAACTGTTACTGAAACAGTAACGTTTGACTTTCTAACCCGGTTAGCATTGATCGCAAAGTAAGCTTAAGAATTTAGAGGCCATTTAACGATGAGTTTGCTCGTTGCAAACAGCTCTATTTATTTTTAGGCGTTCGATAGAACGTCAGCAAAAAGCGTAAATGAGTTCTTACGCTTTTCATGGTCATAAATCATAGATGTTATAATATATTGATCAGCAGAAACGTCGTTTTCGAACTGCCGTAATTTTTCGCGAACCGTTGCAACTGAACCTATGATTGAGCATGATAGGCTTTGGCTTAGCATAGCTTGTAGTTGTGGATTAAGGTTTTCGGTATAATGCATTACTGGAGCGGGGAGCTTGCCGGCATTGCCCGTCCGCAAGTTAGCAAAAGCTTGTTGCTGCGAAGAAAACAAATACTTAGCCTCTTCATCAGTTTGTGCGACAACGACATTCAAAGCCGCCATCGCAATTGGCTTCGGTAAAAAGTCAGAAGGTTTGAATTGTTCTCTATAAACAAAGAGCGCACGCATAAGTTCGACAGGTGCAAAATGGGACGCAAAGGCGTAAGGCAAGCCCAATGCCGCAGCAAGCTGCGCGCCAAATAAGCTTGAACCTAAAATCCAAACTGGAATATGCGAGCCCGACCCCGGGACGGCCTGCACTTTTAATGCGCATTTATCATCATTGAAATAATTTAATAACTCAACAACATCAGATGGGAAGTTATCCGAATTTCCGTCAAGGTGGCGCCTCAAGGCATGTGCCGTCAACTGATCGGTACCAGGCGCCCTACCAAGCCCGAGTTCAACTCGCCCAGGAAAAAGTGCCTCTAAAGTACCAAACTGCTCAGCGATGACCAGCGGCGAATGATTGGGGAGCATAACCCCGCCAGCACCAACGACGATTTTGGTTGTTTTCGCTAAGACCTGCCCCATAATGATGGAGGTAGCCGCGCTTGCAATACCCTGCAAATTATGATGCTCAGCATACCAGATACGTGGGAACCCTAGATTTTCAACATGTTGGGCAAGACTTATTGCGTTTTGTAGTGCTTGTGCGGCGTTTTCGCCCTCATTAACGGGGCAAAGATCAAGAACAGAATATTTCATAAGTCTGATTATATTCACTTCCCATGAAAAGAAAACAGCTACTTTACCCCGTTTAACAACATCGCATTTTAAACGTCACAATGATAGGGCTCTTCAGCCGCGTCCTTCCAGCATTCAATAATAAATCCGACAATAGAGGTTGAGCTGCCGTGCTTGTGCGCGATTAGTGGCTCGTCACTTTTAGACAAAACGCAAACTGGCCAAATAACGACTTAAATCTTAAGAACTTTTGCCGAAGTGATGTGCAGCTTGCGATAGCCTATCGATTTTCAAAAACGTTCAAATATCATCATAAGGCTGCAATAAGCTTAGGAATTGGACGAGGCTTGCGATGAAAGCATTTTCAAAATCACTTCGGCGCCAATCATCCCCGAAGAACCGTTTATAGCCATCATCATTCTGACTTTGGCAAAACCCTCAAGTTGCGCAAGCCGCGCGGGGCCATTTTTTAACAGATATTTTAGTTGATGAACCAGTCTGGCACTTTTAAGTGTTTCATTAAACATTTCCGGCACAATTGGTTCATCGGTGATAATGTTTGGCAGCGCGGCACTCCAAATTTTGATCTTTGGTAGTAAAAACAGTTTGGAAAAAATATCTACCTTATAACATAGCACCATAGGGATGGAGCAAAGCGCCAACTCCAATGAAACTGTGCCTGAGGCAGCCATTGCTACGTCAGCTTCAGAAAACGCCTGCCATTTTTGCTCAGCCGTTGTCACGATAGTCGGTTGGATCTCCCATTGCTCTGCGAGTTCTTTAACCTTTGTTGCTATCCTCTCCAACGTGGGTAGAATGATGCGCAAATTCGGTAGATCACGCTTTAAAGCCGCGGTTGCCTCGCCAAAAATTGGCATTAGCTTTTCGACTTCGTATTTTCTTGAACCCGGCAATATTACAAGCAATGGGTGGTCGCTAGGTGCGGAACTTTGGTGGGCGCGTTTAAGCTGGATAGATCGAATATTTTCATCTCCCACCAATCGGTGCCCAACATAGGTAGTCGGGGGACCGCCAAGCTCAGCCATGACCCGTTCTTCGAACGGTAAAACAACCAGAACATGATCAATAAATTTTGCCATATTTGCGGCACGTTGTGGGCGCCAAACCCAAACACTTGGTGCTACATATTGTATAATCGGTATATCTGGGTTAACTGCTTTGACTTTTTTGGCCACACGGTGGGTAAAATCCGGACTATCAATGACGATTAAACAATCAGGTTTTTGTCCACAAATGTAGCGGCTTAAAAACCCTATTTGTTTTAACAAACGCGGAATCTTAGCGATGACTTCGCCAAGTCCCATCAACGCGATATCATTGGGGTCTATTAAACTTTTTAAACCTAAGCTTTCGAGATGACTGCCCCCGACACCAATAAGTTCGACAGCCCGACCAGACCTTGCCGTAAGCGCGCGTACGAGATCTGCACCTAATAGATCACCAGATTCCTCCCCCGCTATAATCGCTATTTTGAGTTGTTTATCCCTTATTTTCAATGCCTTGGAAGTCCTAGCAACTTTTTAACCATTAGTGAAAAGAATAATGTTAGTGCATATTCAATCGAATGATAGATCCAAATTAAAATTTAACCATCGGTATTTGACAAATTTTGCATTTATCCAATGACATTAGCATCCTAACGCCTGCGAGTATCATTCAAATAAGTTAACACGAGGAATAAAACTCAAACGGTTAGAATGATTGCATAACTTTTCGATATCAATGGTTTTATTGGGCGCAAGCGGCATAACGAAGATGACCAATCAAATCGAACAACCAACAATGTCATTTTAATCAGGCGAAAAGGTGGTAATAAAAATTCGATACTTATTGGCTAGTGTGATCGTTTCCGAGCTCTGTAAAATAAAACTATTTTCGGCTTCAATAGCCACCCCGTTTAATCCACATTCAACCAAACGCTCTATTGTTTTTGGGCCAATGGTTGGTAAATCCGCTCGCGATTCTTGAGAAGGCTTGGCGCATTTTACAAGCACCCCACCCTTTTGAGGAACACGCTTTTCAGAACGCATTTCACAAATGCGTTTTAGCATATTATCCGTACCCTCGGCACCTTCCACTGCTATAACGCGCCCAGCAATAGCGACAGCACCCTGTCCTATATCCAGACTCCCGAGAACTTTCGCTGCCTTTGCGGCAAGGGCGATATCGTGCGCATCTGCTTTCGAAGGTTGCTTTTCTGTTAACCGTTGCTGGCGGGGTGCGAGAAGTTCTGGAACGACTTGGTGCGCGCCTAAGACATTAAACTTATAGGATTCAAGCGTTTTAATAAAAGCGCGCAACAATGCGTCGTCGCCAGCATTAAGTGCATATAATAATCGTGGCAAAGCCTTTATCGTTGGCAGATCAAACCTCAGGTCACTTAAATGAGGTCGGCTGCGCACGCCCCCAGCGAGCACCACGTTTTTAATATCCTGCCTTTTTAGAATCTTAATAAGTTTTGCAAATTCAACAATAGCGATTTGACTATGGGGAAAACGAAAAAGCCTTGGATCAGCAGCCCCTCGCAAGGCGACAATAAAAGGAATTAGACCTGATTTTTCAAGAGTTTCTGCTACTGTAACCGGTAGTTGGCCACTGCCAGCGATAATCGCCGTTTTGCCTAACAAAACGCGTTCATCGTCTGGCGCGTCAATTCGACCATCGGAAAACTCCTTGATCATAGGTTGGCATCATTTAACGCCGGGGTGCACAATGATCTCTTATTGCCACTTTTTATAAAAGAAATCAAATCAATCACCGCTGGTAAGTCAGGATACATGAGAAGAGCATCATCAGCCCGCTCATGCACTGTTTTTGTGCGATCAAAAATCATTTGAACAGAGTGGCGCAAAGCGTGGATTTCGTGACGCGGCAGACCTGATCGTTTCATTCCGATAATATTTAGACCGGCTAATTTAGCATTGACACCAACGGCGGTGCCAAAGGGGATCAAATCGTTCACTAAAGCGGTTACTCCGCCAACAAAAGCATTATGGCCAACACGGACAAATTGGTGAACCGCACCACCGCCCCCAATGATGACATGATCACCAATGATCGAATGGCCACCTATCATCACGTTATTGGAAAAGGTTACGTGGTTGCCTAAACTGCAATCATGGGCAACGTGAGAATAGGCAAGAAACATACAATCGTCGCCAACTGTGGTTACTCCAATACTAGAATCGGAGCCACGGTGCATGGTCACACCTTCGCGTATGACACAATTTTTGCCAACGATAAGTTTTGTTGGTCCGCCGCGATGTTTATTATTTTGAGGATCGCAACCTAATATAGCATGGGGATAAACTTTCGCGCCTGATCCCAATGTCGTTCCCCTCATTACGACAACGTGGCTCATCACTTCAGAATTATCACCGATTTCAACCCCAGATTCGATGTGACAAAACGGGCCAATTGAAACGTTCTCGCCGAGTTTTGCATCTGGATCCACAATTGCGGTGGGATGTATTTGGCGTGAAGACATGCCCTTCCCCCTAGTCTATTTTGTCGCTATTTACAGCGATCATCGCGGCAACCTCAGCTTCTGCCACCCGCACGCCATCGACCTCAGCGTAACATTCAAAGCGGGAAATATTGGCACGCTGCTTCAACTTCCTCACGCAAAGTCTAAGTTGATCGCCTGGAATAACTGGTTTACGAAATTTAGCCTTATCAATTGTCAAAAAATAGACAACACCAGGGTTTTCAGCGCCCCTAGCAAAAAGCGATATTGCGCCCGCAGTTTGCGCCATCGCTTCAATAATCAAAACACCCGGCATAATCGGGTTTCCTGGAAAGTGACCCGTGAAGAAGGGTTCGTTAATCGTGACATTCTTAATACCTACCGCGGAGTTATCACCATCTATGTCGATAATTTTATCGATAAGTAAGAAAGGGTAGCGATGGGGCAATGCACCCATCAATTGCATAATATCTGCCGAAGTCAGGGCATTCGAACTGCTATTTTCCGTCATTTTAGGACCTCTCCCTGCTTGACTTACCTATATTGCGTAACGCTGCGACCTCACGAAACCACTGTTTAAACGGCCGCGCAGGTATCCCGCCCCACTTTTCGCCGTCGGGAATATCGTTCATGACACCACTTGATGCTGCGATTTGCACTTTTGAGCCGATGTTAACATGATCACTTATGCCAACGCGGCCACCTAAAACGCTCATATCACCAACTGTCACACTACCCGCGATTCCGGTATGCGCTGCGATGATGCAAAACCGACCTATTCGTACATTGTGGGCTATCTGAACCAAATTGTCGATTTTCGTGCCTTCACCAATAACGGTATCTGATAAAGCACCGCGATCAATCGTCGTATTGGCGCCAATTTCCACATCATCTTGGATGATAACGCAGCCTAGCTGCGGGACTTTTTCTATACCAACGGCACCCGAAAGATAACCAAATCCGTCCTGCCCAATTCGGACACCGGGATATAGATATACCCGGTTGCCGACCAAACAACACTGCAAAGAAACGCCCGACGATATATAGCAGTTACGACCGACACGGCAATTGGCACCTATGACCGCTCCAGCTGCTATGACTGTCCCGCTACCAATTTCAACGTCGCGGCCGATCGCGACCCCTGCTTCTACTGTCACATTTTCTTCCAACCTAGCCGTTGGGTGAATATAAGCTTGTGGCGATATGCCGTTGTCTCCGAGAAGCGACAAAGGTTTTATCGCTTCAGGAAATAATACGCGTCCAATAATACTAAAGTCTTTATGAGGTTGGTTGGTTATTAAAGCTGCAACGCCTTTTGGCACAAAAGAAACAACGTCTTCACTGCAAAAAACGGCAGCAACCTTAAGTTCGCTTAAGGCTTTTCCATGTTTTTTATTGCCAACAAAAACAACAGCACCAGCACTCGGTTGTTCAATTGATGCTAATTTGGTGATGACGACATCAGATAAATAGCCATCACGAAGCGAAGCGCCAGTTATTTCTGCCGCCTCGCCGACTGTCAAAGTTCGCGCCGGCTTAAAAAAAATTGGATCCGTCATCAACCCACCTGCCTTAGCAGTCTATACGACTGAATGACGATTGCCATTAGAACTTGGTCGAAACACCAAAATTAAACGCCTGCGTGCGATCGCCATCCTGTTTTGAAATAGGCCATGCATAGTCGAAACGGAGCGGGCCAAACGGTGAAGCCCACATCAAGCTAACGCCCGCAGAAGACCGCCATGCACTACTGTCCCCAGTTACTGGATTTTCAATGGAAAGATCTGGTGTATAAGAGCTGTCATAAATCGTCGCTGCATCAGCAAAGATCGCACCTCTCATGCCGAGGCTCTCTGGGACCACTGGCATTGGGAATTGCACCTCAGCAGTGGCGTTCATGTATGTCGTACCGCCAAGGAAATACTGATCACCATTGCCAGAAAGCTGGCGAGGCCCGATACCGTTATATTTAAAACCGCGAATCATATCGGTGTTGCTCTTGAACATATCAAAGATGCGCGCGCCATCATCACCAATGGTTTTTATATAACCACCACCGACAGATAATAATCCAACAAGATCATATTCTTCTGATATTGTTTTATACATCATGGCTTTGCCGGAGGTTTTTAAGAAGTTGGCATCCCCTCCAAGACCAGCGTATTCTTCACTGGCGCGAATAAATAAGCCGTCATGCGGCGATTTCATATTATCAATTGTGTTAAATGTTAAGCCATAGCTCACAGATGAACGCGTCCAGGTGCCGCGACTTGCGGCATTGATGATGGCACCAGCATATTGTTGACGCAACCATTCGTCACCACGGCTATCATTATCAAGTTTGAATTCTTCCTGCACGTAATTATAGGCAAGACTCGCTGTCAGATCTTCGGTGACGGGAACACCCAACCTTAGTGAACCACCCGTCTGTTTAACATCATAATCATCATTCATACGATACGTATTGTGGAACAAATCAAAGCCCGCAGCTAAACGATAACCAAGGAAATAGGGCTCCGTAAACGATAAATTATAATTACGGGCATCATCTTCACCAGCACCCGCACCAATACGCACATATTGCCCACGGCCTAAGAAGTTGCGTTCAGTGATTGAAGCTTCAACCGAAGCGCCAGGGCTTTCACCACCCGTTGTGTATCCACCACCAATAGAAAACTCGCCTGTCGACTTTTCTGTTACGTCAACGATTAAGATCACTTGGTCAGGCTCACTACCTGGCTCAGTGGTGATATTGACTGTTTGGAAAAATCCTAAACCTTCGAGGCGTCTTTTAGCGCGTTGAACCATAGTTTGATTGAAAGCATCACCTTCATTGAGATCAAACTCACGGCGAATAACGAAATCACGTGTTTTGTTGTTACCACGTATTTCAATGCGCTGCACATAAGCGCGCGGCCCTTGATCGATATTGTAAACGAGCGAGATTGTATGATCTGTAAAGTTGCGATCGCCACGAGGCTCCACCTTCGCAAATGCATAGCCGGAATTTGCGACCTCGTTATTAAGCGCTATAACGGAATCTTCAACTTTTTTGGCACTGTAAGTGTCACCCTTTTTTGTTTTAAGGGCCCCTTTCATAGTGTTGGTATTAACTCCCGGGACTGTGCTTTCAACCTCAACATTGCCGACTTTATACTTCGCACCTTCATCCAAAACAAACTTAATCGTGTATTCGTTCGTCGCCTCATTCAGAACAGCGTTGGCCGAAACAATCTGAAAATCTGCATAGCCGCGATTATTATAAAAACGACGCAGAGCTTCCTGATCAGCGGCCAAACGATCTTCGCTATAAACATCTCCGCGGGTCAACCAGGACAGTAAACCCGATTCTTTGGTCGCGATAACATCTCGGAGCCGGCGTTCACCAAATGCATGATTACCTTCGAAACTAATGTCAGCTATTTTGGTCTTTTTACCTTCATTGATTTGGAAGACGACGTTAACACGCCCCTCACCTAGATCAACCGTGCGCGCACTAACAGTCGCATCGCTGCGCCCAATATATTTATAGGCTTCACGGATGGTTTCCTCGTCCGCTTTAAGTTTTGTCGGGTCAAATCCTCCCCGAGGTTTTAAGGAAAGAACACGCAATAAATCAGGGTCTTTAATTTTCTTATTTCCCTGGAATAGTATCTGGTTGACAACCTCATATTCCTTAACTTGTACGACAAGCGCATTGCCAACAACATTCATATGAACATCAGAAAATAGGCCCATAGCAAATAAACGTTTTACGCCAGCATCAATTTCATCGTTAGAAAAATTCTGGCCAGGCTTGATACCAATATTATCGCGAATAGTTTGCGAATCAACGCGCTTATTACCTTGCACATCAATACTGCGTACAACCGCTGCTTGCGCTGATGAAAGCGTGGTAACCGACAGCACAACAGTTGTAGGAACTGCCAGTGCCATGGTCATCGCAATTGCGGAAGCTGCCCCAAAAAGTTTTGAATTCGCCGTCATTGGTATTATACCTTTGTTCTTTATTTCTCTGGGTCATTCAACCCAAAAATGCTTAATTAAGTTATTAGCGAGTTTTTTAACACAAGCAAGAGTTTCTATTAAAATCTGCTTACTTCTTCGCCCACAGTGTCAATTAAGACACGTGAATTCACAAACATGGTAAACAAACCTTTTTAGGTTTTGCCCTCTATTTTAGAAAAAAAAAAGCCTTTTCTCAGCTTTTAATAAAATAATTCAATGTTCTCCACGATTTTCAGCAAGGGAAAAAATCATTCGACACGGCAAAAACCATAAAAACAAGAATCAAGACCATTCCCACTTTAAATACAACCTGCTGTAGAATATTGGGAAGTGGCCTTCCGAGCATGCCTTCTAAAATGTAAATTAAAAAATGCCCGCCATCTAATGGTGGTATCGGTATAAGATTGATAAGGCCAATTCCAATAGAAAGTACGGCAGCCAACCTTAAAAGCGATAAGAATCCGAGTTCACTTACTTGCCAGGCAATACTTGCGGTTTTTGTCGGCCCACTAAGCTGACAACGATCTTCCCGCCCTACCACCAGGCGCCCAAGTACGCGTATAGTTTGGGTAACAATAAATTGGGATTGCTTCAATGATTCACCAATAGCACCAATAAAACTGTAGGATATTTTTTTGACGTACTTCGGATCAATTCGCTCTGTATTATTGGGATCGAGCGGCGTATAGACGCCGATCGCACCCATCCTGACCGTATGACCGAAGCCATCAGAACGCAAAATTCGCGCTGGCGTAATCGCACGCTCAAATACCTGCCCCGCTCTTTCAATCGTAAACTGCAAAGTATCGTCACCGTGTAACGAGACGATACCCATCAGATCATCAAAACTTTCAATTTTCTGCCCATCGATGGTCAGAATACGATCTCCTTTTTGTAAGCCCGCTTGAGCGGCTGGCATATTTGCTTGGACACCACCTACGATCGGCTCAACAACCGCCTGCTGGTAGAAAAACAGAAAAAATGCCAAAATCACCACGGTAAAAAGCCCGTTGAAAAACGGGCCCGCGAACACAGTCGCAGCCCTGCGCCAGGCACTTGCAGCAAAGAATGCGCCAGCCAATGGCGTTTGGTTAAGCTCACCTGAAGGTACACTCATAGCATCGTCGTCACCAACGAACTTAACATAGCCGCCAAGCGGAATGAGTGACAAGCGCCACCTCGTACCTTTTTTGTCAAAAAAACCCAAAATCTCAGGCCCGAACCCTAAAGAAAATACCGTAGCTCTAATACCACAGAGCCGAGCAACAAGATAATGCCCCATTTCATGGACGAATATAATGACAAGAATAACTGCGATTACGCCTAAGACACGTAAGAAAACAATACTGAGCGCGGCGATTTCCAGAAGCCCCATCGAAAAACTTTCTTAAACTAAAATAGATTAAACACTGCTGAGGGAAATAGACTATTTCCGAGGGCTACGCCTATTAAATAAAGCAAAATCGCTGCAAAAACCAAGCCATCCACCCGATCCATGAAACCACCGTGGCCAGGAAGAAGATTGCTGGAGTCTTTTGCTTTATACCGTCGCTTTATCCATGATTCAAAAATATCCCCAAATTGCGAGACGATCGATATAGCCAGCGCTAAACCAATTGTTATAATATTTGCGAATGCGCCGTTAATGAACAGATAGATGATAAATTCACCACATAAAATCCCGATAATCGCTCCACCAATCGCGCCAGACCATGTCTTGTTTGGTGAAATAAATGGTGCGAGTTTGGGCCCTTGAAATGTGCGCCCACTAAAATAGGCACCGATATCGGTGCCCCAGACCACGGCGAATAGAAACAGTACAGTATCAAAACCGACCACAGTATCGCCCCTCAAAAATGTGAGGGCTGCACTTGGAAGTGCTGCATAGAGAAATCCAGTTGCAAGCTGAACTTTGTTATATAAAGATAGGACAACTAAAATTAAAAACGCAGCGAAGAGGAAGATAAACAAACTGTAAGCCGGGAAAAATAACGTAAAAGCAACTGCTGTTAAGCAATAGATCAGCCAAGCAATCGCTTTCACCGTGAAATTTACATCGTTGACTGTTAGACTTTGCCACTCGTAAAAAACGGCTGCACCAATCCCCCAGGAAAATATCGCAAATATCCAGCCGCCGAGCCAGGTAAACCATAGCGCAATGGCAGCAAAAATAATGGCTGTCAAAATTCGAATATAGAGATTAGACATGAGTTTGATATGCCAGTCTAAATTGCGTTCGCTCAATCATGTGAAGTAACCCCTTTTTCACCAATCTTACCATTGTCAAGACGACCAAAGCGGCGGTCTCGAGAAAGATAACAATGAACAGCATCATCAAACAATTCTGTTGAAAAATCTGGCCATGTTGCTTCTGTAAAATAAAATTCGGAATAGGCCGCTTGCCAAAGCAGGAAGTTGGAAAGTCTCAATTCTCCACTGGTTCGTATAATAAGGTCCGGGTCAGGAATCATTTTCGTATCGAGGGCTCGGGAAATAACATCCTCTGTAATCTCATCCAAATCGAGATGGAGAGATTTTACTTTTTCCGCTATCGCTTTGGTTGCTCTGACGATCTCATTACGCCCGCCATAATTAAATGCAACTACGAGTTGCAACCCAGTATTCGATTGTGTTAATGTTTCTGCTTCATCGAGTAGCATGACAATATCGGTTGACAAGCCATCGCGGTCCCCAATGATCTTTATACATACATTTTCCCGGTGGAGGTTGAGGAGATCCCGCCTAACAAAAATTTTCAATAAACCGAGGAGATGGTCAATTTCCGATTGTGGACGTGACCAATTCTCTGATGAAAAAGCAAAAAGCGTTAGCCACTGCAGTTTAATGCGACTGGCGTGATTCACAATTTTGTGGAGGGCCTCCATGCCCGCTTTATGCCCAGCCGAACGTGGCAACCCACGCGATTGCGCCCATCGACCATTGCCGTCCATAATGATCGCAATGTGGCGCGGGTTAGACATTCTGGCCTCCAAACCTCATTAGCGCTCGCTAAACCTGCATAATTTCTTCCTGTTTAGCAGCCAAAATTTTATCAATCTCAGCAATGGTATCATCGGTGAGCTTTTGCACCTTATCGGAAGTCGACCGACTTTCATCTTGACTGATTTCACCATCTTTTTCCGCTTTTTTAAGACTCTCCATCCCATCACGTCGGACATGGCGAATGGCAACGCGGGCTTGCTCGGCATATTGATGTGCGACCTTAACAAGTTCACGACGGCGCTCTTCGTTAAGCTCCGGCAAAGGTATACGCAAAATGTTACCGTCGGTGATCGGGTTTAAGCCCAAATTCGAATCCCGAATTGATTTTTCCACTTTGCCAACCATAGATTTATCCCAAACCGTAACGCTTAACATTCTTGGTTCTGGAACACTGATATTGGCGACTTGATTGAGTGGCACCATTGAGCCATATGCTTCGACCGTAATCGGCTCTAGCAGACTGGCAGATGCCCGCCCCGTTCTTAACCCAGTCAGCTCGTGTTTAAATGCGGTGACCGCGCCTTCCATACGTCGTTTGAGTTCATCAGTTTTCAATGCATCACTCATCATTTTTCTCCAAACGGCCCACCGCCGCTTAATTTCTAAGGATTATCGGCTACTATGGTAAAATTACCTGTGCCCGTTAACACTTTCGCAAGACCATGCAATTCATGGATCGAATAAACTATAATTGGTATTTTATTTTCACGTGCAAGTGTAACAGCAGTAAAATCCATAACGGCAAGCCCCCGCTGCAACACTTCGTCATGGGTCAACCGATCAAATCTGGTTGCTGTGGGATCGATTTTCGGATCAGCTGTATAAATACCGTCAACCTGGGTCCCTTTTAACAAAACATCCGCACCAATTTCCGCAGCCCGTAATGCTGCAGCCGAATCTGTCGTGAAAAACGGGTTGCCAGTGCCACCGGCAAAGATGACAACTTTGCCGTGCCCCATATAAGTCATTGCTTTTCTCTGAGAGAAGCTTTCGCTAATTTGTGGCATGGCGATCGCCGATAACACAACGACATCGACATTGATTTTAGTTAACGATGTTCTCAGTGCCAACGAATTGATCGCGGTAGCAAGCATGCCCATATGATCGCCAGTAACACGGTCCCCCCCACGGGAAGCCACCGCGACACCACGAAAAATATTGCCGCCACCGATCACCACACCAACTTCAACGCCCAGTGCTCTAATATCTGCAATATCCTTCGCAATTCGGTCAACCACGGACACATCAATACCGAAGGCCTGTTCACCCATCAGCGCCTCGCCCGAAACCTTGAGCAAAATACGCTTGTACTGAGGCTCGCTTGTCATCTGATTTCTCCGCTCTGCTGTCCATCACTGACAATGCGATACACGAAGGGCACCGCATTGTCACGCGGTGCCCGATCAAAGCATACAATTTTTTTAGTATTAGCCTTTTGCTGCTGCGGCAACTTCGGCGGCAAAATCGGTTTCAACTTTTTCAATGCCTTCGCCTAAAGCAAAGCGCAAATAGCCGACGATTTTTGCTGGTGCCCCAATAGATTTCTCAGCTTCACGCAATGCAGCCTCAACAGATTGATCCGGGTTCACAACAAATGGCTGAGAATGAAGAACAACCTCTTCAAAGAACTTGCGCATACGGCCTTCAACCATCTTGGCAATTATATTTTCCGGCTTCCCCGATTGTCGCGCTTGATCAGAAAAGATCGCCTTCTCGTGTTCAACCGCACTACTATCGACCAGTTCGGGTGTCAAAGCCAAAGGATTTAGAGCCGCAACGTGCATGGCCACCTGTCTGCCAAAAGCTTCGGCGGCTGTCATATCACCGTCAGTCTCAATTGCCACCAGAACGCCAAGTTTACCAAGACCCGGCGCAACATTGTTATGGATATAGGTCGCAACAACGCCAGGCTTAACACTTAGCACAGCGGCACGGCGCAAAGTTAAGTTTTCACCAATTGAAGCTATAGCATCTTTAATCGTTTCAGCGACATTTTTCGTAGAACCGGGATAGGTCATCGCTGAAATTGCCTCTAGTGTACCGTCTGTTTGCAAAGCGACTTGCGCAATATTGCTTACAATCTGCTGAAATGCCTCATTTCTGGCAACAAAATCAGTTTCTGAATTAACTTCCACCAGAACCGCTTTCTCACCATTGCTGGCGACGCCTATCAGGCCCTCAGCCGCAGTCCGGCCAGCTTTCTTATCAGCCTTTGCAATGCCTCTTTTACGAAGCCAATCAACCGCCGCCTCCATATCACCATTGGTCTCAGCAAGTGCCTTTTTACAGTCCATCATGCCAGCGCCAGTAATCTCGCGAAGTTCTTTAACCTGTGCTGCTGTAATGCTCATATTTGCCTCTCGTTTGAAGTCAAAAAGCGTGCAAAGACATTCCGCACGCTTGGTGTTATTAGCGAATTTAAGGCTATTAGGCCTCGGATCACCTATTATTCAACCGCGGGAGCTTCCACTGCCAGTACTGGCTCAACTTGCGGCTCTACTTTTGCGCCAAGGTCCACGCCCATTGAACCCTGCTGGCGAGCAATACCATCAAGCGCAGCATTGGCTATGAGATCGCAATAAAGTGCAATTGCCCGCGAAGCGTCATCATTACCAGGGATTGGATAATCAATGTTGTCAGGATTACAATTGGTATCAATAACCGCAACCACTGGGATATGAAGGCGTTTTGCTTCCTGAATAGCAATTGCTTCCTTATTGGTGTCGATAATAAAAATTAGATCCGGCACGGAACCCATATCTTTTATTCCACCAAGCGCGCGATTAAGCTTTTCACGCTCTCGATCCAAATTGAGCCGCTCTTTCTTGGTAAAACCTTGAGCCTCAGAAGCTAAAATTTCATCCACCTTGCGCAACCGCTGGATTGAATTGGAAATTGTTTTCCAGTTTGTTAGCATACCACCCAACCAGCGTGCGTTAACATAATACTGAGCTGAACGGGTTGCAGCTTCTGCTATGATCTCCGATGCTTGGCGTTTAGTTCCAACAAAAAGAACACGGCCACCGCGCGCGACAGTGTCTGAAACAAGTTTTAATGCTTGATGCAATAAAGGCACGGTTTGTGCGAGATCGATAATATGGATATTATTACGTTCGCCATAGATATAAGGCGCCATCTTTGGGTTCCAGCGGTGAGTCTGATGACCAAAATGGACGCCTGCTTCTAGCAATTGGCGCATTGTGAAATCTGGCAATGCCATGTTTTATTCCTTTCCGGTTTAACCTTCACGGGATGAGGCAAGAATTACCACCGGCGGACCTTTTCGGATTTCTCCCGAATTAGCCCAATTCCCGTGTGCGTGATAAGAGGGTCAATATAAGATTATGCAGCAATAAGCAAGTCTTGTCTTAACCGACAATAGATTAATGAAAAACGCACTTTTTCATGTCGTGCTACCTCTTCGGGATCCGCCCACCCCCGGTTCAGCAAGCTCCTACACAATCGACTATCTTTTATCTAAACAGGATAAAGCCGAAGGGTCTTGCTTTAGAAATTCGATTGTTTTTAATTCGGTTCGGATTGCCACCCCCCCACGATCCATTCGAATATCGCTGACTACACCATTTTGATAAAGGTGAAACGACACACTAAACATTGGCAATCCGTCAGGGTTCGCTTGATCGTCATAGTAAGAAATTGTTACCGGCCAAAATGGCATCGACAATAATTTATCGAGATCGGATCGGTCCGATTTTGGCTTTCTTGCCTGAGGCTGGGTCAAATCGCCGATGAAAGCGGTACCTGTAGTTACTTTTGTTGCCTCAATTGATGGGTCATAGATCGCGATATTATAGATGTGACGATTGTTCAACGCTTCATTAATTAGTTTTTTAGCTTCGACGCTTATAAAATTGCCACTGCTGAGATGGAATTTTTCATGGTTTGGCTTTCGTAGCTTAACATCAATTGATTGATTGATTTTAGTTGCGGAGCCTTCAAGTTCAGTAGACAAGGCACCATCTGTGTAAGTTTTTACATTGAATGTGAAACTATCTCCAGAAGGAGCTTCAAATGTCTCTACCTGCTTATCAACCAACTGCTCTGACGCATCTTTCCCTATAGTCTTCATAATGGACCTTGATCGCGCCGTGAAACCTAGGCACTCAGAGCCTCTAAGTTCATATACCATACGGCCGGTTGTCCCGACCACCGCGTTGGCCGGGGCACTCTTATCCAATTCAACATCATAAACAGCACGGTATGGGACTAAGGTAATTTCACCGGCATTTGCCGGAAGAATCAAAAAAGATAGCCAACAATAAGCGGCAATTGTATTGAGAAGCGTTTGATGCCTAAACGATTGGCCAAACATTGTTGGAGTCTCCGTCATTTTAGGATGCAAGAATTAACGCCGTTACCATAAATGCAAGGGTATGGCAAAGAAACCAGATCATCATTTTCGCACTTTAAAGATTTTTAATACACAGTTTTAATACACAGTGTTGACTCCAAAGCAATAAAGTTCCTTAACTCTCCATACAGCTTTAAAATAAATCAGATAGTTAAGAATCAACATTAAAGCCTGAAACAAGGCATCCGATCGCGTGAACATGAGTTAGGATAGATTATGACCACTAATATTGAAAACCGACTGGCAGAACTCGGCATTAAGATTCCTGAAGCTGCAACGCCAGTTGCCAACTATGTAACAACACAATTAAGCGGCAATATGCTATTCGTTTCCGGCCAGTTACCCTTGATCGATGGCAAACCCGTTAGTACCGGCAAACTGGGCACCGAAGTCAGTTTAGAAGAAGGAAAGCGTGCAGCTAGGGCTTGCGCGATTAATTTATTAGCACAAGCCCAACACGCTCTTGGTAATTTAGCAAAAATACAAAAAGTTGTTAAAATAACGGCTTTCGTTGCTGCTGATCCAACATTTTATGACATTCCGCAGGTTGCCAATGGCGCGTCAGATCTATTGGTTGAGATCCTTGGAGATGCTGGGAAACATACGCGTTCAGCAGTTGGCATTGCAGTTTTGCCGATGAATGTCCCGATAGAGATAGAAGCCATATTCGAGGTCAAATAACTTGACGCTCCATGGCGCTGAAACTCCGAGTTTATTATACTCGGCATCTTCAGTGATCGTGAAATACCGAAGTCGTTTTAGAAAGCCTGTATTATTCAACAATCAATGCCCCCTCGTCGAATGTTTTCACCAATTGACTTTAGCAGCGAACATACGATCGATATTGCCAACATTTGCGAGGGTATTTGTTTAATGGCAACGATAACGCCCGTCTAAATTACTATCGACAACTGTCAGCTCAGCTGTCGTTGTCCATAAACGAGCGGCTCAAGAACTCAAATTATAATGCAAGCAAGTGAGGATAAATTTATGCACCAATCGTATGATGAAAGCAATCTTTTCGCGAAAATCCTGCGCAATGAAATCCCTGCGATACGCGTTTACGAAGATGCCGATGTAGTCGCTTTTATGGACGTTATGCCACAGGGGCCGGGTCACACCCTTATCATACCTCGCAATGGCAGTCGTAATATTCTTGATGCGGATGCCACAACCCTTGGCCGAACAATTTTAGCCGTGCAGAAATTGGCAAAAGCTACGAAACAAGCGATGAACGCCGATGGTATTACTATTTTACAGTTTAATGAGCCCGCAGCCGGTCAAACGGTGTTTCATCTGCATTTCCATGTTATACCACGGTTCAATGGTATTGAGCTGAAGCACCACAATGATAAAATGGAAGATCTGTCAGAACTCGAAAACAATGCTAAAAAAATTCGCGCTGCTTTGATCGCAATAGCACCATAACGAACGCGTTTTATCAAACACGATGATTTCCCCCAATGTTAATTGACTGGGCGGCATTGTTTCGCCAACTCCTTGCAGCTTGCTAGCTCAACGCTTCCATCCATCGCATATAGGCGGCCATTTGCCATCCAATTCCGCTTAGGTGGTTCAACATCATCAGCAAGTGTTTCGCCAATTAATCAGCGGTATTTTTGATCCTCGGCGCCTTTTTATCGCTATTGATGGTGATCGATTTTTGCTTGCGCGACAGCGAGTTGGTTCGTGCAACTGATCTAAGCGATAATTTCTCTCCCTTGATGTCTTTTTCAACATCAACATGAACGGTTCCACCATGTTTTAAAGTACCAAATAATATTTCATCTGCCAGCGGTTTCTTAATATTCTCCTGAACGATACGGGCCAACGGCCGTGCGCCCATCAATTCATCATAACCTTTATCTGCCAGCCATCTGATCGCCGCTTCAGAAAGATCAAACACCACCTGACGGTCAGCCAACTGAGCCTCTAGCTGTAGAACAAATTTCTGCACAACTTGATTTAAGACGTCACTCTTCAGCGGCCCAAAAGGTATTATTGCGTCAAGTCGGTTACGAAATTCCGGCGTAAACAACCGATTGATCGCTTCGACATCTTCACCGACACGGCGGGTCTTGCTAAATCCAATTGCAGATTTTGCCATTTCCGCCGCGCCCGCGTTGGTTGTCATGATCAGAATAATATTTCTGAAGTCAATTGGTTTGCCGCTGTGGTCGGTTAGCGTGCCATGGTCCATCACTTGTAACAGAATGTTGAAAAGATCTGGATGGGCTTTTTCAATTTCGTCGAGGAGCAACACGGCATGAGGATTTTGATCGACAGCATCGGTCAATAACCCGCCTTGATCGAAGCCAACATAGCCAGGAGGGGCACCAATTAGACGCGAAACCGTGTGCCGCTCCATATATTCAGACATATCAAAACGCAACAATTCCAGACCTAACGCACTTGCGAGCTGTTTTGCGACTTCCGTTTTTCCAACGCCTGTCGGCCCGGAAAACAAATAGCTGCCGATTGGCTTATCGGGTTCGCGCAGGCCCGCGCGCGACAGCTTAATGGCAGTGGTGAGCGCGTCGATAGCTTGATCCTGCCCATAGACCACCCGCTTTAATTGCGTTGCCAGATTTACGAGAACTTTACGATCATCTCGCGATACCGCTTTAGGAGGAATCCGCGCAATAGATGCAATAACACTTTCAATTTCCTTAACACCAATAATTTTTTTTCGCTTCCCCTTTGGCAACAACATTTGCGCAGCACCGGTTTCATCAACCACATCAATGGCTTTATCGGGTAACTTACGATCCGACAGAAATCGAGCGGACAACTCAACTGAAGCCTTCATAGCATCATCGGTATATTTCACTTGATGGAATTCCTCAAAATAGGACTTCAACCCTTTCATGATTTCTATCGCGTCTGGAACTGTCGGCTCTTTGACATCGATTTTTTGAAAACGTCTGGCAAGCGCACGGTCTTTTTCAAATATCTGCCGATATTCCTTGTAGGTTGTTGAGCCAATGCAGCGAAGCGCACCACTTGAAAGCACTGGTTTTAAGAGATTGGCCGCGTCCATACTGCCACCTGTCGTCGAACCTGCGCCGATCAGCATATGAATTTCATCTATGAAGAGAATGGCTCCAGGGTATTTTTCTAATTCAAGAATAACCTGTTTAAGACGTTCTTCAAAGTCACCCCTATAACGGGTACCAGCAACCAAGACTCCTAGATCAAGTGAAAAAATTGTGGCATTTGAAAGAACTTCAGGTACCTCTCCCTCGACAATACGTTTAGCGAGCCCTTCAGCAATGGCAGTTTTACCAACCCCAGGATCACCTACGAAAAGTGGGTTGTTCTTCGATCGGCGGCAGAGAATTTGTATCGCGCGATTGACTTCAGCGTCACGCCCTATAAGTTGATCAATCTTGCCCTTTCTGGCTTTTGCATTTAAGTCGATGCAATAATTCTCCAACGCGCTTTTTTCTTGTTTTGATGAGCTATCGATGACTTCATCGCCATCCTCAGAGAGGCTCAATTGTTCCATCAAAGGATCAATGCCAATTGGCCTTTTTATACCATGAGAAATAAAATTGACGGCGTCATATCGGGTTAAACCTTCCTCCTGAAGCATAAAAGCGGCATTGCTTTCATGCTCTGCGAAAATGGCAACCAAAACATTTGCGCCAGAAACTTCATTACGCCCGGCAGACTGAACGTGGATGACAGCCCGCTGAATAACTCTCTGAAAAGACAAGGTTGGCTTGGTTTCAGTGTCATCATCGCCAATTTGCTTATCAAGTTCTGCGCGGATGAATTTTGTCAAACGTAATCGCAGACTTGTTATGCTTATCTTACAACCATTCAAAACAGCGACGACATCATCATCATCAAGCAGTGCAAGCAAAAGATGCTCAAGCGTTGCGAATTCATGGTTTTCATCGCTTGCATATGTTAATGCACGGGTCAGGGCCAGTTCAAGGCTTGTTGTAAAAGACGGCATGAACCCTCACTTTTTTTCGATTAAACATTGCAGTGGATGCTGATTTTTACGGGCACAATCCAAAACCTGGTTGACCTTCGATTCAGCGACTTCATAGGTATAAACACCGCATTCTCCCATGCCGGTATGATGGACATTGAGCATTATTTTCGTCGCCTCCTCTTTTCCTTTACGAAAAAAAGTTTGCAGGACGTAAACCACAAAATCCATAGGCGTGTAATCATCATTTAATAGAAATACCCGATAAAGATTTGGTTTACGCAATTGTTGCCGCGTCTGTGTTGTGGTTCCAATGTTAAATTCTGCGTCGCCTTTGTCGAACTTACCAGCGTTCTCGCTGGCAAGCTTTAAACGGACTATCTGGTTCTGTAGTTGCGGAGTCACGATCATAGTCCTTAATGTAATAATCTTTGAAAAAATTTTAAGCCCCCTTTGCAACAAAGCGATCATAGCCTTCATTAACTTTATTTATGACGTTGTTCTGCGAACTTGCACCAAAAAATATCAAAAACAAACTTTATAAACAAATTGGTAACGCTGTTGGTATATCTTTAACTGAAACAGCGGCGCATCAAAACCGCTACGCAACAGATTCGACCAAAAATCAAAGATTCGGCTAAATTCAAGGTTAAACAAGTGCGAAGTGTAATCAACTGTCATAAAAATATAATTTCGCAGCTCTTTGTTGTTCTGCTAACAGCGTGGTTCACCTTTTCAATGGCAAACGCCGCCCCACGAGAAGCTTTTGCAGATCGTTATGCAGCTATTGTTGTGGATGCCCATTCTGGTAAGACGCTCTTTCAGGCGAATGCCAATGCGCGCCGTTACCCAGCATCTCTAACAAAAATGATGACGCTTTATTTGTTGTTTGAGGCTATGAATTCTGGGCGCGTATCACCGAACACGCCGATCCCCGTTTCCGCTTATGCCGCCGCTCGCCCACCGACGAAAATTGGGTTTCGTGCGGGGCAAACGATTCCCGCCGAAGCGGCTGCCAAAGCATTGATCACTAAATCAGCTAATGACGTGGCCGTGGCTATAGCCGAATATCTCGGCGGATCTGAGAGCCGGTTTGCGAACTTAATGAACGCCAAAGCACGCAAGCTCGGTATGATGAATACCCATTTTAATAACGCATCAGGCTTGCCCGACGTCAATAACTATTCGACTGCTCGCGATCTAGCAATTTTGTCGCTGGCCCTGCGAGAACATTTTCCTAACCAATATCGTTGGTTTAAAACCACAAGTTTCAAATTTCGCGGCCAAACGATCAACGGGCACAATCGTCTGGTTAAAAAGATGAGAGGCGTTGACGGTATAAAAACAGGTTATACCAATATGTCAGGCTCAAACCTCGCTACGTCCATGCGATTAGATGGTAAAAGCATTGTCGCTGTCGTTATGGGTGGTAGATCCGCCCAATTGCGCGATATTCATATGGCCGAACTTCTTCAACGCTATTTGCCACAAGCCAGCACCACAAAAACACGCGGTAGACTTCTAGCGGACGCACGCCAAGATTCCAAGGCTAAAAGTTACAAGGTTCCCATACCCGTTGCTAAGCATGTGAGGGAAGTCGATAAAGAAACGGTTCTGGCATTTGCATCCAGCATTGACAGACCTCAAGCGGCTGCCCAAGCATTGGATGATGCCATCGTCTCGACACCAGTTCCTTCCCCAAAAGACGGCATAGATCCAGTCACCACAGGTTCTGCCACGATAAACGCCCAAGCTGCTATTGAAACAGGCACCTCGGCCCTACAAGGATGGTCTATTCAGATCGGCTCACTGCCGAGTGCTGCACAAGCACAGAAGGCTTTAACCAAAGCCGCAAACACCGCAAACGCGCAATTGGCCCATGCGACGACTTCAACGGAGGTTTTTGAACGAAAGGGAAAGCGTTTCTACCGCGCCCGATTCAACGGATTTACAACAAAAAAACAAGCAGTGAGTGCCTGCAATGCACTTAAGAAAGCAAATTTTAACTGCTATGCGTTATTAAATTAATGACGGCTTCCAAAGTTCATGCGTAAACGGTAAATCATGTCAAACCCAACCAACCGGAATGATTCTTTTCCAGCCATTGTCGAGCAAAAGTCGCTTATCACTTTAAGATCACTTCAAGAGGCGGCAATGAAGCTCGCGGATTTAAAAAGCGCTCCAAACGCACTGAACACCAAAGCACTCGTAAGTTTGCTTATCTGTCAGACACAACGCAACAAACGGCTTTTTCTGCCACCTGTACGCATTCACTTACGCGTTGAAAGTATGGAAACACCGACGTATCTTCGTCTTGGTGCAACCAATAACTGAACATTTTGTTCACTAACTTTAAGCTAATCCGGCAAATATGTAGTTTTGGATTGCGCACCACCCACTCACACATGAGTCTCTAGTCCAGCTATTCGGATACGTGGCGCTTGCTTAGTTATACAGACCCCGCCTAATAGCTTTATCGCTCAACGCGAGTAAGCAGTCATGTTCTTAATCAATTTGAATACCTTCGACAATGATCGATACAATAAATTAGTATCGATTTGTTATAGGCGGCTTTTTAAAAAAAAAATCTGAATAGACCTAAAGTCGCTAACTAATTCGCAGTTGTGACTTGTAACAACATCATAAGATCGAGCGCGGTTAATGCGGGTAACCGCCGAAGAGCTTGCCCAGGTGTCTTCACTCAACCAACTATAGGCCTTTTGAAGGACGTCACATCAGATAATAGGATGTTGTTTTTTTTACACTGCTGACAGTATTTGTAAGCA
>Ga0308161_1001985_pt1 | contig 22842 bp, 23 predicted proteins | sample PhyFR2_FD_201034 | JGI IMG/M metagenome (GOLD analysis project Ga0308161, IMG submission 201034) | Phyllosphere microbial communities from UC Gill Tract Community Farm, Albany, California, United States - DLSLF.R2 | ecosystem: Host-associated > Plants > Phyllosphere > Unclassified | place: USA...
GAAGGTGGTGAAACGTTCACCGCAGCCAGAGGCCAGGCATTCGCGCCGGCGACGTACTTGATCGCCCTCGGCGACCAGACGCGAGTCAATGACCTTGGTGTCGTTGGCACCGCAGAAGGGACAGTGCATGGTGGCAGGCAACAAAAAAAGGGAGGGCCATGGTAGCGCATCCCTGTGGCAAGACAAGCCATAGCCTTTACGGTATATAGGCGGGCTATTATGTTTCTTACATTTCAAGTCACGGATTTTGTCCTTTCTGGAGCCGTACATGCAGTTACGACCACTTGTTTTGCTCACCCTGTTCAGTGTCCTGGTCGCCTGCAGCAGCGAAGCCCCCAAACCTTCCACGCCCCAACCGGTGCCCGCGCAAGAGAAAAAAGTCCCGGGCATTGAAGACCTCGGCCCCCTGCCCGCCTACCAGCGTGAAATCAACGGCAGCTTGACCAACGTGCCCGCCGGTGCCGAAGTCGAGATGGCCCTGCTGGTGATCGACGACCGCTCACGCCCGCAACAACTGCTCGCCAGCAGCGTGCTGACCGGCAATGGCAAACCTCTGGCCTTCCGCCTGCGCTTCAACCCCGAGGCCTTCCCGGCCGGTGCGCGGGTTGAACTGCGTGGCCGCGCCAGCCAGTCCGGGCAGTTGATCCTGCACCTGCCCGCCGTGCGCATCACCCAGGCAATCACCCAGACCACCGGCCCCCTGGAACTCGTCAAGGCACCATGACGCCACCGTTGGACTTGCAGCGCGCCCTGAGCGAACTGATCGGCGACGCGCAACTGGTGCCCTGCCCGCTGCCGGGCACCGAGCTGTCGTTGTGGCTGCTGGATGCGGACAACATGGACCGCGCCTTCAGCCCCGAAGAAACCCGGCGCATCCTGCATGAGCCGCCCTACTGGAGTTTTTGCTGGGCCAGCGGCCTGGCATTGGCGCGGTATTTGGCGGCGAACCCCGAGTGGGTCGCCGGCAAGCGCGTACTGGACTTCGGTGCCGGCTCCGGCGTGGCCGCGATTGCAGCGGTTAAAGCCGGCGCGTTGGAAGTCGTGGCCTGCGATCTGGACCCGCTGGCCTTGGCGTCTTGCCGCGCCAATGCCGAGCTCAATCACGTGGAGTTAACCTATTCGGCCGACTTCTTCGCCGAAGCCGACCGCTTCGACCTGATCCTGGTAGCCGACGTGCTCTACGACCGCGCCAACCTGCCGCTGCTGGATCACTTCCTCAGCCGCGGCCGCGAAGCACTGGTCGCAGACTCACGGGTGCGCGACTTCCAACACCCGGCTTACCAACGCCTGGAAATCCTCGATGCGCTGACCCTGCCAGACCTGGCCGAGCCTTGGGAGTTTCGCAAGGTGAGCCTGTACCATTCGCGGCGCCAGCCCTTATAGTTGCCCCATTCCCGCTTTAATCGAGACGCCCCATGAGTGAGCCCACGCCGTACATCTTCGACGTCACCTCCGCCACCTTCGACCAGGCGGTGATTCAGAACTCCTTCGAGAAACCCGTATTGGTGGATTTCTGGGCCGAGTGGTGCGCGCCGTGCAAGGCGTTGATGCCGATGCTGGCGCAGATTGCCGAGAGTTATCAGGGCGAGTTGCTGTTGGCCAAGGTCGATTGCGAAGCCGAGCAGGACATCGTTGCGCGCTTTGGCATTCAAAGCCTGCCGACGGTGGTGCTGTTCAAGGATGGCCAGCCAGTGGACGGTTTTGCTGGCGCGCAGCCGGAGTCGGCGGTGCGTGCACTGTTGGAGCCCCATGTGCAGATGCCAGCGCCAAAAGCGGCTGACCCGTTGGTGCAGGCCCAAACGTTGTTTGCCGAAGGTCGTATCAGCGATGCCGAAGCCGTACTCGTCTCGCTGCTGGGCGAGGACAACACCAACGCTGCCGCGTTGATCCTGTACGCACGCTGCCTGGCCGAACGTGGTGAGCTGGGTGAAGCGCAAACCGTACTCGACGCCGTGAAAAGCGACGACCACAAAGCCGCGCTCGCCGGGGCCAAGGCGCAAATCACCTTCTTGCGCCAGGCCGCCGACCTGCCGGACGCCGCCGACTTGAAAAGCCGCCTGGCGCAAAACCCGCAGGACGATGAAGCCGCCTATCAGTTGAGCGTCCAGCAACTGGCGCGCCAGCAGTACGACGCCGCGCTGGAAGGCCTGCTCAAATTGTTTGTCCGCAACCGCAGCTACAGCGAAGGCCTGCCGCACAAGACCTTGCTGCAAGTGTTCGAGTTGCTGGGCAATGACCATCCACTGGTCACCGTGTACCGCCGCAAGTTGTTTGCCGCGTTGTACTAATCGCCGATCCAACTGTACAGCGGCGTATCCCCGCCGCTGCTCACCTTGACCTTGGCGCTGTGGCGCAGGCGCACCAACAGGCGTTTGCCCGCCGAGGCGTCGCCAGCCAGGGCTTCCAGTTGGTCGAGCAGTTCCAGGCCAGTGAGTTGCCCGGCGCTGCGCAACAGGTCCAGGGCGTTCTGCCACAGATCCTCATTTTGTTTAACCGGCGCCGCGGTCGGCGCAGTCGGGGTTGGTGCGGCATGCAGCTGCGCGCCCAGCCGTGCCCAGTCGCCGTCGTCCAGTTCCAGGGTCAAGTCCACCGGCAGGTCGCCGACGGTTCCACGAATTCGCAACATCGTCCTTACTCCTGCAGTTTTTCTGACGGGCATGCTCCCATGCGGCTTGCGCAACGCCAAGCAGACGGTCAAACTCTCGGCTCCATTGTTATAAGATCACATAACATAACTTTCATGTTCTGGAGCTTTCCCATGCGCCGCCTGCTGCTCGCTTTGCCGTTCGCCCTGCTGCCACTCGCCATTGCTCACGCAGCCGACGAGCATGATCATGACCACGAACACGGCAGCCTTGGCGCCCATGAGCACGGCGTCGGCCGCCTCAATGCCGTACTCGACGGCCAGGCCCTGGAGCTTGAGCTGGACAGCCCGGCCATGAACCTGGTCGGTTTCGAGCACGTCGCAACTACTGCGGCCGACAAAGCCAAGGTCGCCGCCGTGCGCAAACAGCTGGAAAACCCAGTGGCCCTGTTCAACCTGCCCCAGGCCGCCGGTTGCGTGGTCAGCAGCCAGGAACTCAACAGTCCGTTGTTCGGCGACAAGCCGGAGGCCGACCACGATGATGATGACGACCATGACCACGACGCCAAGGACGGCGCCCACGAGCATCATCACGACCACAGCGAAATCCACGCCCATTACCAATTCACCTGCACCACGCCGACCGCTTTGAGCAATCTGGACCTGACCCAGGTCTTCAAGACCTTCCCCGCCACTAAGAAAATTCAGGTACAACTGATCGGCCCGAGCGGCCAGCAAGGTGTTGACGCCACGGCCACAGCAGCCACCCTGAAGTTCTGAGTTCACATGACCCAAGCACTGATCGAACTGTCTGACCTGGGCTTCAACTGGCCCGGTCACCCACAGTTGCTGGACATCCCCGCGTTCCGCCTGGACGCGGGGGAAACCCTGTTTCTCAAGGGCCCGAGCGGCAGTGGCAAGACCACGCTGCTGGGCCTGCTGGGTGGCGTGCAGCCCCCCAGCCGAGGCAGCATTCGCCTGCTAGGCCAGGAGCTGACCGAACTCTCGGCCGGCGCCCGTGATCGTTTCCGCGTCGACCATACCGGCTACGTCTTCCAGCAATTCAACCTGCTGCCGTTCCTGTCGGTGCGCGAAAACGTCGAGTTGCCTTGCCACTTTTCCAAACTGCGTGCGCAGCGTGCAAAGCAGCGCCACGGCAGTGTCGACCAGGCCGCCGCCACGTTACTCGCGCATTTGGGCTTGAAGGATAAAGACCTGCTGGAGCGCCGCGCCGACTCGCTGTCCATCGGCCAGCAGCAACGGGTGGCCGCCGCCCGTGCGCTGATCGGTCAACCGGAACTGGTGATCGCCGACGAACCCACCTCGGCCCTGGACTACGACGCCCGCGAAGCTTTCCTGCAATTGTTGTTCGCGGAATGCCGCGACGCTGGCGCCAGCCTGTTGTTTGTCAGCCACGACCAGAGCCTGGCGCCGTTGTTCGACCGCAACCTGTCGCTGGCCGAACTCAATCGCGCCGCCACGCCCGCAGAGGTTTGAGATGTATTTGTTTCGTCTGGCCATGGCCAGCCTGGCTAACCGCCGCTTTACCGCGATCCTCACCGCGTTCGCCATCGCGCTTTCAGTCTGCTTGTTGCTCGCCGTGGAACGGGTGCGCGTTGAGGCGCGCAACAGTTTCGCCAGCACCATCAGCGGCACCGACCTGATCGTCGGTGCGCGCTCCGGCTCGGTCAACCTGCTGCTGTATTCGGTGTTTCGCATCGGCAACGCCACCAACAATATCCGCTGGGACAGCTACGAGCACTTCGCCGCCAACCCCCAGGTGAAATGGGCGATCCCGATTTCCCTCGGCGACTCCCATCGCGGCTACCGGGTGATGGGCACCAACGAATCCTACTTCGAGCACTATCAGTACGGCCGCAAGCAAAACCTCGAACTGGCCAGTGGCCGTGCCTTTGCCACCGACCCGTTCGAAGTGGTGCTCGGCGCCGAGGTGGCCGATGCCCTGCATTACAAACTCGGCGACAAGCTGGTACTGGCCCATGGCGTGGCGGTGGTCAGCCTGGTGAAACACGATGACAAACCGTTCACCGTGGTCGGCATTCTCAAGCGTACCGGCACGCCGGTGGACCGCACGCTGCACATCAGCCTGGGCGGAATGGAAGCGATCCATATCGACTGGCACAACGGCGTGCCGGCCCAGGGCAAAGGCCGTATCAGCGCCGACCAGGCACGCAACATGGACCTGACCCCGCAGGCCATCACCGCCTTTATGCTGGGCCTGAACAACAAGATTTCCACCTTCGCCCTGCAACGGGAGATCAATGAATTCCGTGGCGAACCGATGTTGGCGATCTTGCCGGGCGTGGCGTTGCAAGAACTGTGGAGCATGATGGGCACCGCCGAAAAAGCGCTGTTTGTGATCTCGCTGTTCGTGGTGCTGACCGGCTTGATCGGCATGCTCACCGCCATCCTCACCAGCCTCAACGAGCGACGGCGCGAAATGGCGATCCTGCGCTCGGTGGGTGCACGGCCGTGGCATATCGCGACGTTGCTGATCTTCGAAGCGTTCGCCCTGGCCCTGTCCGGCGTGATCGCCGGCGTGGGCCTGCTGTATGTGTGCATCGCCGCGTCGCGCGGGTATTTGCAGGCCAATTACGGGCTGGACCTGCCGATGTCCTGGCCAAGCGAATATGAATGGACCTTGCTCGCCGCTATCCTGGGCGCTGCGCTGTTGATGGGCAGCGTGCCGGCCTGGCGCGCCTACCGACAATCCTTGGCCGATGGCCTGTCCATACGACTGTGAACAGCAGTTGCAAGTCTTGAGCTTCAAGCGGCAAGCAAACCGGCATTTACTTGTAACTTGCCACTTGCAGCTACCCACTAAGGAGTCTTTATGCGTCGTGCCCTGTTCGCACTGTTGTTGCTGGTGGTCGTTCCGGCCTGGGCGGATGAGCAGCCCAAGGATTTGTCCTGGCAAGAGATGATTCCGCCGGACGCGCCGCCGGAAGTCCCCAATATGAAACCGCTGCACGACCTGTCGAACATGGCCGACGCTCTGTCCGTCGAAGCCGCGCCCGCGGCCAAGCAGGACTTGCCCAACGCGCCGGTGGTGCAGAGCCTCAATGGCCAGCACATCCGCCTGCCGGGCTATATCGTGCCGTTGGAAGTCAGCGAAGAAGGCCGCACCACCGAATTTTTGCTGGTGCCGTATTTCGGCGCGTGCATCCACGTACCGCCGCCGCCGTCGAATCAGATCGTGCATGTGAAAAGCGAAGTCGGCGTAAAACTCGATGAGCTGTACCAGCCGTATTGGATTGAAGGCGCGATGCAGGTCAAGCCGTCTACCAGCGAACTGGCCGACGCCGGTTACCAGATGGAGGCTGAGAAGATTTACATGTACGAGCTGCAGGAATAACTCTGATCGCCCTTTCATTGAGCTGAGTCAACAGACCAGACGGAACGATCTTTACCATTGGACGTACAACTTTTAAACGTCCTTTGGAGCTCCCATGAACAAGTCTCTGCTCGGCGCGTCCCTCTTCGCGCTCGCCCTCGTCGCCCCCCTCGCCCATGCTCACGAAGCGGGTGACATTCTGGTTCGCGCCGGCGCTATCACCGTGAACCCGAAGGCCGACAGCAGCACCGTCAAGGTTGACCAGGGCCCGCTGGCCGGCGCCAACCTGGGCGGCAAGGCGACCATGAGCAGCGACACCCAGCTGGGCCTCAACTTCGCCTACATGCTGACCAATCACGTAGGTATCGAACTGCTGGCCGCCACGCCGTTCGAGCACGACGTGAAGATCAAGGGCACCGCCCTCGGCGCCGCCAATGGCAAGCTCGGCACCCTGAAACACCTGCCGCCGACCCTGAGCGTCGTGTACTACCCGCTGGACAACAAGTCCGCCTTCCAGCCGTATGTCGGTGCCGGTATCAACTACACCTGGATCTACGATGAACACGTAGGCAGCCGTGCCCAAGGGGCTGGCTTCAGCAACTTCAAGGCCGAGAACTCGTGGGGTTGGGCTGCGCAGATCGGCGCGGACTACATGATCAACGACAAGTGGATGATCAACGCCCAGGCGCGCTACATCGACATCAGCACCAAGGCCACCGTGGAAAACAACGCCGTGGCGCCGGGCACACGGGCCAAGGTCAATGTGGACGTGGACCCGATGGTTTACATGGTGGGTATCGGCTACAAGTTCTAAGCAACATCACAAAACCCAAATGTGGGAGGGGGCTTGCCCCCGATAGCGGTGGATCAGCCAACGAATCTGTTGGCTGGCACTCTGCTATCGGGGCAAGCCCCCTCCCACATTTGGGTTTTGTGTTGGATTCAGCTGTGGCGGTAGAACCGATCCAATAGCGCCGGCAACCCCGCCCGCCACGCCCGTGGCTTGATGCCGAAGGTGTGGAGGATTTTCTTGCAGGCCAGCACCGCGTGTTGCGGTTCATCTGCCGCATCCGGCCGGGCCGCGTGGGCCTGGGCGGTGGGTGATTCAATCGCCAACGGGTGGAAATTGCGCGCTTCGGTGAGAATCGCCTGGCCCAGCGCCAGCGGCGTGGTGGCCTCCTGGCCGGCGTAGTGGTAAGTGCCCCACAGCGGCGCCGCGCAATCGAGTTGCTTGAGCACCGAGATGATCACGCGCGCCGCATCATCCACCGGCGTCGGGTTGCCGCGTCGGTCATCCGCCATCAGCAACTCGTCGGCGTTCTCGGCCCGGGCCAGGAAGCGCCCGAGGGTGCCATCAACGCTGTCATCCAGCAGCCAGCCAAAGCGCAGCAACACATGTTGCGGGCACGTGGCGCGCACACTCTGTTCGATACGCCACAACGCCTGGCCACGCAGGCCCAGGGGCACCGGCTCATCCTTTTCGCTGTAGGCGGTGGCACGGGAGCCATCGAATACGCGGTAGCTGGACGGTTGCAGCAAGGTGATGTTGTGGTGTTGGCACAGTTCGGCCAGGCGTTCGATGGCGAACTCCTGGGAAGCCAAACGGGTTTCGCTGACGGCTTCGGCCTGGAACCAGTCGAAGTAGTAGGCGAGATTGATCAAGGCATCGGGACGGGTGTCGTCGAGCAATTGGGTGAGGCTCGCGGCATCCCAGCCGTCTTGGGGCGGTTTGGGTGCGAGGAAACCGATGTCTTCCTCTGCACCGAGGCGAATCAGCGCCTGCCCGAGGGCATTCCCGCCGCCCAGTAACATAAGGCGCATTCGCATAGATTGAGCAGGCCCGGTCTGTTTGGAACGTTGGCTATGGTCGGCAGGCCCAGGGGCCTTGCCGCTGGCATTTGCCAGAATCGTTGCATTTTGCGGGTTTGTAGCGCAACCGTCACGGATTAAGTGTCTTGACACCGGGCTCTGCGGGCGCGTGTTCCAGCGCCGCACGCTGAGGCACCATGACCTGCTGTGGATAAGTCTGCGCGAAGTGCACCTCGGGGCAGTTATCCACAAGCTTTTTCAGACGCTGATTAAACGCACGACTGACAGCATATTGCCCACCCGACACCGTGCGGAACTGCGCCGTGAGCACCACTCCATTGAGGTCCATCTTGTCGACACCAAACACCTCCAGCGGGCCTTGCAGGTTGTACTTGAGGAACACATCGTCGCGGATCGCCTGACCGGCTTCACGAATCAACTCCACGGCCTTGTCCACATCGGTGTCGTAGGTGAACTGCACCGAGAAGAACGCATAGGCAAATTGCCGCGACTGATTGGTGACAGCCTTGATCTGCCCGAACGGCACCGAATGCACAAACCCCTTGCCGTCGCGCAGGCGCAGGGTGCGGATGGTCAGGCCCTCGACGGTGCCGGCGTGGCCGGAGTCGAGCACCACCCAGTCGCCGATGGACAGCGTGTCCTCAATGATGATGAACAACCCGGTGATCACATCCTGCACCAGTTGCTGGGAGCCGAAACCAATGGCCAGGCCGACCACACCGGCACCCGCCAGCAGCGGCGCGACATTGATGCCCAGGTTGGCCATGGTGGTGATCGCGCAGATGACCACCAGAATGATCTTCACCGCATTACGCACCAGCGGCAGGATGGTCTTCACCCGCGTGCTCGGCTGGCGGTTGGAGCGTTTGTTCACCGGCGGTTTCAGCGCTTCCTGGATCGCCGTGTCGAGCACCACCCAGAACAGCCACGTCATCAGCAGGATCAGACCGATGCTGCTCAAGGAGTCGCTGATCGCCCGCCCGATGGAGTTGCGCTGGGCAAACTCGAACAACGACACACCCCAGATCCGCCCGAGGATTTCGATAAAGGCGATGGCCATGACGATGCGCAGGATCGCGTGCAACAGACTGAGGAAACGTTCCTTGTAGGCGCTGCTGCGCTGGATCGCCACCTGGCTGCGGGACTTGAACAGGTGCTGCAGCACGGTGCTCAGGAACACGGTGCCAATCAGCAGAATCGTGGTGAACAGCGCGCAACGCAGGGCTTTCTGGTTATCGTCACCGGCACCGATCAAGTTGATCGCCGAGACCAGCACCATCAACAGAATCGGCCAGTACCACAAGCCGGAAAACACCCGCAACGATTGCTGCAACGCCGGGTGTTTAAGGCGCTGAGCCAGAGGTCGATTGCGGATCAGGTGGGCGACCGGCCGACGCAGGCGCACCACCAGCACGCCGAAGATCACCGCCGCGAACAGGCCGGTAAACACCGCGATGCTGCTGGTGATATTGCCGCCCAGTTGACGGGCGATTTGTGGGCTGGTCAGGGCATCGCTGAGGGCGGCGAGGAAGCCGATCAAGAACAGCGGCTTGGGGCAGTAATCGCGAATAATCTGCACCGCCGGGCGCTTGTGGCCGACGTTGAACATGACAATGACGCACAAGAGCATCGACGTGGAAAAAATGCCGCTGCTGGTGGCATAGGCAAAACACAGCGCCAGCGCACGCCCCACTGAAGTGGGCAGAAAGTGACTGACATAAAGGGTCAGCGGCAAGCAGATCAGCGCCGGGATCGTGTAGGGCACCACATAGCCGAGCACCGCGTGCAGGCGCTTGCGCTGAGCAACAAATGACCGTCGCCCCAGGCGCTGCACGATAAACCGCCCCAACAGCGTCAGTACGGTAAACGCGCCGACCCACACCCCGGACAGCAGCAGGAAATTTCCGGCCACAGTCCACGGCGAACGTTCTGACGTTTGGTTAACCAACCGCCCTACTTCATCCGCCGCCCTGTCCGCACGCAGGCGCCAGGCGTCGATCAGGTTTTGATTGAGATCGAGCTTGTCCTGCACATCGTCGATGCTGGAGCTGATCGCACCAAGCAGACCGCCTTCTACCAGCAACTCCGGCTTGGCCGGCGCCTCGGGTTCAGGCGCCGCCGCCGCGGCGTGCAGTGCGCCACTGCCGCAACAGAGCAGCGCACCAAGCAGTAAAGCTGTCTTGAGATTGAGCAAAACACCGGGCTCCTTACAGAAGGGTCTGTAAGGAACTGACGGGTTTCAGCGGGGATGGTTCACTTCAGGTCGACATTCAGGCTCGGTGCGCCAAACGCTACCAACTGCGCGTTGGAACCGGCGAAATAGCCTTTCCAGAAGCCTTCCAGCGCTTGGATAGTCTTGCCGGAACGATAAGCCTGCTTGACGTCCTTGGTCACCAGCGCCGCACCGGCCACATAGACCCGCGCGCCCTGCAGGTCGGCGAACAGGCCCTTGTCAGCCACACGTTTGAGCTCGGCGTCGGGTTGCAGGTCGCGAATCCGGTTGTTGGCGTAGAAGCTGCCGAAGTCGCTGTTCTCCAGCATGTCGGAAATCAACAACACCACACGTTCCTGGGCCGGTTGCTGGCCCAGGTCGTTGCCGATATCACGCAACGACTGGAAGATCTCACTGCGTGCAATGTCTTCGGACGCTTCACGCAGCGTGGTCACAAACACCTTGCCAAAGGTCTTGTTGAAAAAGCTGCGCTGCTCGGCAAGGCAGGTGTCGAAGGTGCGCAGCGATTGCATACCGACGCGCTCGCGGACCTTCTCATCGATGCCCTGGTTGAGTTCGCCGGCAAAGCGCAATTGCATGAACTGCCCCGGCAGAAACGCCGAGAAGCTGTATAGCCGGACCTTGTCGCCCGGTTGTACAAAGCGCTGAATCTGGGCCCAGGTAGACTTCTGAATAACCTCGGGCATCGGGATCGTTTGATCGATGATCACCGTCAACTCGCGCCCCGCGGCCACGGGCCGAAACTCGGCGACCTTGGCGTAGGGGTAGCAATCCGGAATGTCATTGCGCTCGCCGGCCATCGCCATCAAGGGCGCCAGCAACAGGGCACAGAAAAAGCGCGGGGTCATCATTCAGGCACCTGTGGCGTCAAAGTCTTTAAGCAATTGCTGTTCGGCACGCAGCGCCAGCACATCTTCCAAAGCGTGGCCTTTGGCACGGCTGATCGTTGCCAATTGTTCTTCGCTGTAGGCCGTCAGGTCCTTGCCGCGCAGGGCGTCGAGACCTTCCGAGGCAGCAACCGGCGTCCGCACGGGGGCTGCTGGTGCTGGTGCTGGTGCCGCGACTTCCGCTACCACCGGTGCAGCAGGTGCAATCGGAACACTGGCGGGTTTGGCCACCGGTTGCGGATTGCCCGGCAACGCCTGTTTACGCGCTACGTAGGTCTCGAAGCTGCGATTGTGTGCCGTGGTCAACGCCGCCTGCTGCTGGGCGTTGGTGGTGGTGCGCCCGGCGAGCTTGAGCTGCAACTTGCTCAGTTTGTGATCGGCGTGGGAGGCAATTTCCACGCGCTGGCTCTGCATCCAGTTTTCCAGGGCTTCGCCGCTGGAGAATTTGTGGGTGTGCTCCCAGGCTGTCTTGGATTCAACCCCGGCAAACCCGAAGATCGACGCCAGCCAAATGCTGGTGATCTGGATCGCGATGTAGATCACCGACAGCACAATGAAGGTGATCAGCGAGGCTTTGCGGATCGCGTCCATCTTGTCGGTCAGGGTTTGCTTATCTGCCTGATCGTTGATCGCCGCCGAATCGGCCGGCAGTTCGAACGGGCTGGCCGAGTCGTAATTCTGCTGGGCAAAGGCATGGGGGCTGCCGACCATTTCGGTCTCGATGCTTTTGAGCTGCATCGTGCGGATACCGAACGCGGCAATCGCGATAATCGCGATCCAGATGCCGGTGGTGATCATCCAGCCACGGCTCGGCGTCACGGTGTGGTTGGTGTTGATGCGCGCCAGGATGCGGTTGTAGTCCTTGCCGTCTTTATCGCTGTCGGTGTGTTTGATGCCGATGCCCGGCAACTCCTTGAGCTGGTTCGGGCGGTCGCTGTCGCTGTCGTTTTCCCACCAGTGGCGTGCCTTGCTGATCAGCGCGTTCTTGTGCGCGGCGCGGCCAGTGACTTCGGCCAGGATCGCCGAGGCGACCGCCAGCAAGAAGGCGAACAACCAGCCCATCCAGCTTTGATCGTTGGCCGACAGGTTCTGGTTGATAAAGGGCACCAGCACGTAGGCAAAACCCACGGCCTCGAACATGATCAGCATAAAGATCAGGGCAAACACCCAGAACGGCCGCTCGCGGCGCCCGCGCTCACCAATGGTGCGCAGGTAGGATTCGCTCTTGTTGAAGAAATCGACATCTTCCGCGCCGATTTTTTCATAGCGCGAGTAGTACGCGTCGCACAGCTCGCTTTCGGACTTCGGCCAGCCGTGGGCGTCGAGCATCAGGCTCTGCTTGGACAAGCGCGCCACCTTGCCGATCACGGGCACGCCGTGCCACACACGCATGACGAAATACCCCACCTTGTCCCAATACGCTTGAATCAGGATGGCCGCCAGCAGCGTGGAAATCACCAGGCCGGTGATTAGCTTGTTTGCCCAGAGCAGGGCCGTCAGCGCATTGAAGCTGAAGTCTTCCATGGTGTATGTCCTTGAGTCTTACGCGCGAATCGGCACGAAACGGGTAGTGAAAGCTTCACGGCTGCGCGGGTAGAACAACGCACCGTCCGTGGCTTCGGAGTTTTTCTTGCTGAACACCACGTCGATACACGACACCGGTGCCTTGGGGTCTTGGATGAATACGCGATAGAGCACCAGCTCCTCACCCTCGTAGGTGTTGGCCACGGCTTTGCTCTTGATCGACTTGCGGTTGCCCTCTTTGTAATCCTTGACCACTTCGATGAAGGGCTGGCGGTCGACGCTGGCGCCATCGCGCAGGATCGAAACCGGCGACAGCGTCACCAGGTGGCCATTGACCACGTTGGCCCACACACGGTTGTTGTAGCCCGGCAGGTATTCGGTGGTGACTTGGGTGTCGAGCGCCTTGCCACTGGCGAGGTTGAACACCTTGCCGGTTTCACGCGGGCGGTCGGCCTCGCAACTGCTGTTGGGCAGGTCGCTGGCGTGGGCACTGCTGACCAGGGCAAAGCCGGCCTTTTTCGGCGCGATGCCTTGGGCCAGGGTCCAGCGCGTGTCGCTGGCAGGCTGACCACCGAAGTCGACCAGGGCGGTGCCCGCGTCAGTGGGTTTGCTCTCGGCAGTTGGCTTGGCTGTGACGGCGGGCTTGTTTTTCGGCGCGCTGGCGACGGTGCGCGCAGGCTCGGTCGAGGTGCCATGCGCCAGGTATTTAGAATTGTTCTGTTCGGCGTTGACCCGTTTGACCAGCATGTTTCGGTCGGTCACTTCAACGATCTCAACCCGACGGTTCTTGCCGCGTTGCTGCACATCGCTATTGTCGGCGATCGGCCGCGAAGCCCCCGCGCCCTGGAAGAACATGCGCTGCGGCGCGATGCCTTGCTCGGCCAGGATCGACGCAACAGCGCGGGCACGCTGCTCGGACAATCGCTGGTTGGTGGCGGCGCTGCCGGTGGCGTCGGTGTGGCCGACGACCAAAATCGCCGCTTGGCTGTTCTGGCCCTGCTTGGGCGCAAACGCGGCGGCCAGCTTGCGCACCTGGCGCTGACCGTTGGTACTCAACTGCGCGCTGCCGGTGGCGAACATGCCTTCATCCTGCACCTGGGCGACGATGCCTGCCTCGGTCGGCGCAGGGGCACGGGCGGTGCCGGTAGCCACGTCCTGGCTTTGCAGGGTTTGCACCTGAATGTTCAGGTTCTCTTCTTTGGCAATCCGCTCCAGTTCCTGCAAGCGGTTCTGCCACAAGTTACCCGCCACACAACCGGCCGCCGCGCCCACGCCACCGCCGACGATGGCCTTTTTGGCGTCGCCGGTGATCGCGTACGTCAAGCCGGCGCCGAGCAATGCACCACCGGCGCAACCAATGGCCGTGCCGTAGTTTTTCCCCGCATCGTTAAGCGTCGCGCAGCCGCTGAGCGCCACGGCGCCGGCAAGCAGGCTGATTTTTCGGGTAAAGGAGGTATTCACTTGATGGGTTCCGGCCTTCATGAAAAGAGCCGCCGACCCACTGCCAACGCCCGAAAAGCGCCAACTGCATCATCCATGAACAGGCCCTGCACAATCGTTGAATGGGGTAGATAGCGCGGGATTGGATCACGTCACTGATGGCAATTCAATAGCATTTGTAACTCTATGCGTCCTCCAGAACCGTCCGTAGGACGCTCGAAACTTTCTTCAGCCACCGGCAGTCAGCCATTACATGAAGCCTTGCGCCACTCTTCACAGGAATACACATGACTGCGATCCCCGACTGGGTGCCCGTTACCCCCAGCGTCGCCATCACGCGCTTTACGGTGCTGACGGTCAATATCCACAAGGGCTTCACGGCCCTGAACCGACGCTTCATCCTGCCCGAGCTGCGCGAAGCGGTGCGCAGTGTGGGCGCGGATATGGTGTTCTTGCAGGAAATCCACGGCACCCATGAGCGCCATCCGCAGCGCTACAGCGACTGGCCGAACATGCCGCAATACGAGTTTCTGGCCGACAGCATCTGGCCGCAGTTTGCTTACGGGCGCAACGCGGTTTATCCCCATGGCGACCACGGCAATGCGTTGCTGTCGAAATTCCAGATCGTGAGCTACGACAATCTCGATATCTCCCAAAGCGGCCATGAAAACCGTGGCCTGCTGCATTGCGTGTTGCGTCTGCCGGGCAACGGGCAGGAAGTGCATGCGATCTGTATCCACCTGGGCTTGCGCGAGGTGCATCGCCAACAGCAATTGCGTTTGCTGGAGCAGCGCATCCGCGAGATTCCCGCCGATGCACCGCTGGTGGTCGCCGGCGATTTCAACGACTGGCGCCAGCGTGCCGACCTGAGCCAAAGCGGCCTCACCGAGGTGTTTGTGCACGCCCTTGGCAAACCGGCGCGCACCTTTCCAGCGCGCCTGCCATTGCTGCCGCTGGATCGCATTTACGTGCGCAATGTAAAGGTGCACAACCCCAAGGTGCTGACCACCCGGCCGTGGTCCCATCTGTCAGACCATGTACCGCTGTCGGTGGAGATTGAGCTATGAACGTTGCCGTCGAGCACATTTCCACCGACCAACCGCCGGATGAAACCAAGGCCCGCGACCTGGATTACGGCTGGCAAAGCGGCAATCAGGTCGAGTTGCTGGAAAACGGCGAAGCGTACTTTCCCAAGGTCTTCGAAGCGATGCGCCAGGCCCGGCGCGAGATCCTGCTGGAGACCTTCATTCTCTTCGAAGACAAGGTCGGCCATGAGCTGCAAGGCATCCTGATCGAGGCCGCGCAGCGCGGGGTCAAGGTGGTGGTCAGCCTGGATGGTTTTGGCTGCGGTGAGCTGAGCCCGGCGTTTCTTGGTGAATTGGCCGAGGCTGGGGTGACGGTGCAGATGTTCGACCCGGCGTCCAAGACCCTGGGCATTCGCACCAACTGGTTCCGCCGCCTGCACCGCAAGATTGTGGTGGTGGACGCCACGGTGGGGTTTATCGGCGGGATCAACTTCTCTGCCGATCACTTGGGGGATTTCGGCCCCGAGGCCAAACAGGATTACGCGGTGCAAGTGACTGGCCCGGCGGTGGCCGATCTGCATCACTTTGCCCTGGCGCAAAGTGGCCGCCAGGTGCGCACGCGGCGCGGTTGGCGGCGGCGCCAGCAACGGCCTTCAGCGTGGTCGAACGAGCACGGCGACGGTCTGGTGCGCCTGATCTATCGCGACAACCTGCAACATCGCGACGACATCGAAGAAGCGTATATCCACGCCTTGAGCAAGGCCCAACACCGAGCCGTGATCGCCAACGCGTATTTCTTCCCTGGGTACCGCCTGCTGCGGGAAATCCGCAACGCGGCGCGCCGTGGAGTGCATGTGCAATTGATCATGCAGGGCCAGCCCGACGTACTGTTGGCCAAGCTGGCGGCGCGCATGCTCTATGACTATCTGCTCAAGGACGGCGTGGTGATTCACGAATACTGCCAGCGCCCGCTGCACGGCAAGGTCGCGCTGGTGGATGACGAGTGGAGCACGGTGGGTTCGAGCAACCTCGACCCGCTGAGCCTGGCGCTGAACCTGGAAGCCAATGTGTTGATTCGCGACCGTGCGTTTAATCAGCAACTGTACGAGCGCCTGGAAGTGCTCAGTCAAAATCACTGCCAGACCATGCCGGAAAAGCGCAAGCCACGCCTGTGGTTATGGCGATTGACCGTCGGCTTCCTGGTGTTCCATGTGATGCGCCATTTCCCCGCACTGACCGGTTGGTTGCCCGCACATAAGCCGCGTTTAAAACCCTTTGTGCAGGAGGGCCAGCGCCATGACAGCTGATCGTTTCAAGCGTTGGAAGAAGCCACTGACCATCCTCTTCTTCCTGCTGCTGATCGTGCTATTCACCCTGCTCGCCCGCCGGATCGACTGGAGCGAGGTGGTCCAGACCCTCGGTGAGTTCAAACTGCGCACCTTGCTGATCGCGGGCGCGTTGACCCTATGCAGCTTTATCGTCTACGCCTGCTTCGACTTGATCGGCCGCACCTACATCCGCCAGCCGTTGCGCTGGAAGCAGATATTGCCCGTGGGGATCATCAGCTACGCGTTCAACCTCAACCTCAGCGCGTGGGTTGGCGGTATTGCCATGCGCTATCGGCTGTATTCGCGGCTGGGGGTGAGCAGCGGCAATATCGCCAAGATTCTCGGCCTGAGCCTGGCCACCAATTGGTTTGGCTACATGGCGTTGGCCGGCGCGGTATTCAGCAGCGGGCTGGTGACCATGCCACCAGGCTGGAAACTGAGCAGCGGCGCGTTGCAAGGGGTGGGCGTGTTGCTGGTGTTGGCCAGCCTCGGCTACCTGGCGGCCTGCCAGTTTTCGAAAAAACGCGCGTGGTCGATCCGCGGCATTGAGATCAACCTGCCGTCGCTGCGCATGGCCTGTTTGCAACTGGCGTTGGGGGCGTTGAACTGGTCGCTGATGGCGGCGGTGATTTTTACCCTGCTGCCCGCCAAGTTGGACTATCCGCTGGTGCTTGGGGTGTTGCTGATCAGCGCGATTGCCGGTGTGGTCACCCATATCCCGGCCGGGCTTGGGGTACTGGAAGCGGTGTTTATCGGGCTGTTGCAACATGAGGCGTCGCGGGGCAGTTTGCTGGCGGGGTTGATCGCGTACCGGGCGATCTACTTCATCTGCCCGCTGCTGATCGCCTTGCTGATGTACGTGGGTGTAGAAGCCAAGGCCAAGGCGTTGCGGGTGAAGAAAACACCCGCCTGAACGCACTACTGGGACTGGATGATGCTCAACCGCTCGCCGACCACCATCTCGGTAATCCAGTCGACCAGGATTGAGGTGTAGGCCTGCTGGGACACCGGATCGCTGAGGGAATGGTCAGCGCCATCGATGATGCGGTGCGTCAGGGAGTGCGTCTGCTGGCACGCCGCGCGGTAGCTCATGATGGTGGCATGGGGCACGTGGTCGTCGGTTTCCGATTCGACGATCAGCACATCACCGGTAAACGCCGCGCAGGCGTGTAATGCGCGATTGGTTTCGGCGTGCACCAGGGTGTTGCGGTAATCCATCAAATCGACCTTATCCAGGTCGCGCTTGGGCTTGAGCCATTCCTGATCGCGGTACAGCGCCGGCACACGCAGCGCCAGCCAGCGTACCGGGCGCAGCGAGGTGAGGATGGCGGCGAGGTAGCCGCCATAGCTGGTGCCCACGACCGCCACCGCCGAGGTGTCGATGCCCGGGTGGGCGAGCAGCCGGTCGTAGGCCGCCAGCAGGTCGCGCAGGTTGTCTTCGCGGGTGACGCGGTTCAATGGAATGCCGGTACCGGCGTGACCGCGCAGGTCGAAAGTGAGGCACACACAGCCAAGGCCGGCGATGCCTTTGGCCCGTTCCAGGTCCCGCTCCTGGCTACCGCCCCAACCGTGCACAAACAACACGCCCGGTACTTTGGATTTGGGGCTCAGGAAGGTGCCGCTCATTTGTTCGTCGTCGATGTCGATGGAAATGGTTTCACTTCTAGCCGTCATAAGATTTGACCGTCACGTACTTGAGAAGAAAGTCGCTGTTTTCCGCGGGGCCGCGATACACCTCAATGGCATCCGCTGGCAGCGCCTGGTCCACATAGGTTTCTACCGAGGACACATGAATGGCGTTAAGGCCCGGGTGATTGATGAAGCTTTGCAGCGCCGCGACCTCCGCGCTGCTGGCGCCGCCCATGCGCCAGGATTGTTCGAGCACGCCACTGCGGCGCTGGCCGTGGCTATCCAGGCCTTGAGCGATGTCGTAGTTGCGCCGGGAAGCGTAGAAGCCGGGGTAGGCCTCGTCCGCCGCCGTGTCGAAGATTTGGGCTTGCTCGATGGCCAGTCGCACGTCGTCGGGCAGATCGAGTTCAAGCAAATCTTCGTAGTAACCCGGAACGACCAACAGGTCGGAGCCGCCATAGACGCTTTCGCCCTGCCCGTCCTCGGTCAAGTATTGCTGGCCGCAGTAGCTGAATACGTAATCGCCGATAAAACTCTGGCCCACGCTATGGGTGACCACGTCGCGCAGATCTTGTTCCAGCACCACGCCATCGTTGAACAACTGCGCGGCGTCGGGTCGGGCCAGTACGGCCTTGAAGGCATCGAGGCTGTGGATAACTTCCTGACCGCGTCCGGCGCAGGCGTGTACCGGTTTCAGGCGGATGGGCCCGTCGTCGAGCAAATGGGCGGCGGCGGGCAAAGCGTCTTCGAGCGAAAACACACTGAGGCCGTCCAACACGACTGTTCTTACGCGCTCACAGAACAACGGCGACCACCCTTCTGGCGCGTTGGCTTCAGGGCTCAACAAACCATGGCTGATGGCTTTGGTGCAGATGAAGTCGTGATCGACATAGCCGCCCCACAGGTCTTCGGGGCCTTTGATGTTGAGCGCGAGGGCTTGCGCCGGGCCCACCAGGGTTTGAGTGGGCAGTAGATAAAGCTCACGGCCAGCATGTTTTTGCGGGTCGTAGTTGCCATCGAATTTAAGCCCCAGGATCTGCGCCAGCCAGCGGGCCAGGGCGTGGTTGGTGTCGACCTCATGCTGGGGCGCGCCTACTCGTGTGGAGTGAGCGACCACCCATTTCTTGCGTTGTGTTGGGGTCATGCATCCCCCTTGGCCTTCCCGCCATGTGTGTATCGGGAAGGCTGCAGGGATCAGGCCAAAACAGCGGTGAGCGAGAGTGTTTTGAAATCAATCAGTTACTGAAAAACCAATGGCAGTTGGCCTGTTTTATTCTGCACGACGACGCCTCAAGTGCGCGGCGTTCTGCACGATTCACACGCCAAAACGGCTGCGGTAATCGCTGGGCGCCAGACCGGTGATTTTCTTGAAAGTGGCGCGAAAGGCGCTGGGGTCCTGATAGCCCACGGTCCAGGCGATATGGTCAATGGTGCCGTTGGTGAATTCCAACATCTGCCGCGCCTTGCCCACCCTCAGGTGCTGGCAGTATTCGGTAGGTTTCAAACCGGTGGCGCCGCGAAAGCGCCGCAGGAAAGTGCGCGCCTCCAACCCGGCCTCCTGCGCCATGGCTGCCACGGACACCTCCACCGCGCCGCTGGCTTGCAACCAATGCTGGACTTTGAGAATCGCCGCGTCGCCATGGCCGAGGATCGGCGCAAAGTTGCTGCCGCACTGGCTCGCGCTGTCGCTGTGTTCAATAACCAAAAACCGCGCGGTGTCGGCAGCGATACTCGGCCCCATCAGGCGGTCAACCAGACGCAGGCCCAGCTCTGACCAGGCCATCAGCCCGGCGGTGGTGATCAGGTCGCCGTCATCGACGATGGGTTTGTCCGCTTCCAGGCGCACGGCCGGGTACTGCGCGGCAAAAGACTCGGCGGAAGACCAATGGGTGGTCGCGCTGCGCCCATCCAGCAAGCCACTGCGCGCCAGCATGATCGAGCCGATGCACACGCCGCCCAGCACTGTACCCGTCGCGTGCTGCTGACGAAGCCACGCCAACAGCGCAGGCGGCGACTGTTCATCGGTGAACACACCAATCGACGGTGGTACCAGCACGGCCATCATCGGTTGCTCGGGGCCTGGGTGGCTGTCGAATACCCGTGTCGGTTGGCCATCGGTATCCACTTGCCAATGGCTGATCCGCAGCAGCGGCAGTTGTGCCGACTGATGCTCGGCGGCGATCCGGTTGGCCACGCCGAACAGGTCGGTCAGGCCATGCACGGCGGCCAATTGCGCCCCTTGGTAGATCAACACACCCAGCTCAACAACCGCCATTGTCAGTTTTCCCCCTGTTATTGTCGGTGCAGCCAATCCCCGGCGTCGGCGCCAGCTAAGATACTGGGCCCATCAACCCATCACGAGGCAATACCCATGGCCAAGCAAGCGCTCATCCTAATCGATATCCAGAACGACTACTTCCCTCAGGGCAAGTGGCCGCTGGATGGCGTGGAAGCTGCAGCGGACAAGGCGGCGCAAGTGCTCAAAGCGTTTCGCCAGGCGGGGGACGCAGTGATTCATGTGCGCCATGAATTCACGTCCGAAGAGGCGCCGTTCTTCACGCCTGGGTCCGAAGGCGCACATCTGCATCCGAAGGTACTGAACCAACGCGATGAGCCCGTGGTGCTTAAACACTTTGTGAATGCGTTTCGTGAAACCCATCTGCGCGCCCTGCTGGAACAACGCAGCATCACCGAACTGGTGGTAGTCGGCAGCATGAGCCATATGTGCGTCGACGCCGTGGTGCGGGCGGCGGCGGACCTGGGCTACAAGGTCACGGTGATTCATGACGCTTGTGCGACCCGCGATCAAGAATTCAACGGGCAAGTGATCCCGGCCGCGCAGGTGCATGGCGCGTATATGGCATCGTTGGCCTTTGGGTATGCGGGCGTGGTGTCGGCGGATGAGTATTTGAAGGCGCAAGCAGCGGCGGCGTGACCACTGCTTGCCTGGGCTTTTAGCGGGTCGCGATGACAAACAGGCGCGGGAATGGCAGCAATACGGTGCCATCGGCCAGGGCTGGATAGGCCTGGGTAATCCGCGCCTGATACTCCTGTAGGAAGGCAACTTTTTCGCTATCGGACAACGGCGCGAGAAATGGCCGCAAACCAGTCCCTTTAAACCACTCCACCACTGCAGCGTGATCCGCCAACGGGTGCTGGTAGGTGGTGCGCCACACATCCACAGTGCTGCAGTGTTTGCTCAGCAGTTCGTAGTAGTAGCTCGCCGGGTGGCGCTCATTGTGCTTGACCGCGCCGATCCTGGCCGCCCACGGGCCATCTGCGGCCACTTCGCGAGCCAGCCGGTGTGCAGGCTCGTCGAGATTGTCCGGGGTTTGCACCGCCAGGGTGCCACCCGGGCTCAGCTGTCTGACCAAGTGTGGATAGAGCGTGGCGTGGTCCGGCAGCCATTGCAGCGAGGCATTGGCGAGGATCACATCGTAGGGTTGCGCGGGGACCCAGGTGCCGATGTCCGCCAATTCGAAGTTCAGCGCGGGCAAGCGTTTGCGGGCGTCGACTAACATGTCGTCAGAGCTGTCCAGGCCCGTAACGTGCGCGTGAGGGAACCGTGCGGCCAACACTTCGGTGGAGTTGCCAGGCCCACACCCCAGGTCGACCGCACTGCGTATACCAGTATTGGGAATGGCCGCCACCAGGTCGCGGACCGGGCGAGTGCGCTGTTGTTCAAACATCGTGTACTGCTTGGCAGACCAGGTCATCGCGCTTTTCCTTGGTTTTAACGGTGGCCACAGCCTAAATCGTATGGGCCACGAGAACAAATACCGCCCGAAGCGCAGCCCGCGAAACCGGACTAACCTTACTCCTGACGCAACCAGGCTCAGTCTGCCGATAGCCGTTAATCCTAACGCCAGCGTAGTGTCCACGGACGATTTTTCTGGCCTTCACTCGCCAAATCAGTTCGGACATCAATGGAGCTACGCCATGGCTTATCTGAAAACTCGCGAAGGAAACGATCTTTACTACAAGGACTGGGGCAGCGGTCAGCCCGTCGTGTTCTGCCACGGATGGCCGCTCAACAGCGATAGCTGGGAATCGCAAATGCTGCATTTCGCCAACAATGGCTTTCGCGTCATTGCGCATGATCGCCGAGGGCATGGCCGCTCAAGCCAGCCGTGGGATGGCAATGATATGGATCATTACGCAGATGACCTGGCGGAGCTGATCGAGCACCTGGATCTTAGAGACACAATCCTTTTCGGTTTCTCCACCGGAGGCGGCGAAGTGGCGCGTTATATCGCTCGCCATGGTACGGCGCGAGTGGCCAAGGCAGGCTTGATCTGCGCCGTGACGCCGTTGATGCTGAAAACCCCTGCCAACCCGCAGGGAACACCGATCGAAGTGTTCGACGGGATGCGTGCCGACTCCATCGCCAACCGCTCGCAGCTCTATCTTGATGTGGCAGGCGGCCCGTTCTTCGGGTTCAACCGCGAGGGCGCCATTGCCTCTCAAGGCCTGATCAATTCGTTCTGGATGCAGGGCGTAATGGGCGGGCATAAAAATACCTTTGACAGTATCAAGGCATTTTCGGAAACCGACTTTACGGAGGACCTGAAGCTCTTCTCCATACCCACGCTCATCATCCACGGCAGCGACGACCAAATCGTGCCGATACAGGCTTCGGCGCTGCCAAGCAGCTACCTGATTCCACACGCCGAGCTGTTGATATATTCCGGCGCGCCCCATGGCTTGACGGACACGCACAAGCAGCGCGTCAACACCGATATGCTGGCTTTCGCACGGCGTTAAGCAACCTGCACGCACAAAAAAACCGCGCGGCCTGTTCGGCAGCGCGGTTTTTTCAGTGTGCAGCTTTTTACTTCAACATACGTTAGAACGGAATATCGTCATCAAAGCTGTCGAAATCCGGAGCCGGTTGTGGAGCGGCCTGCTGTGGCGCTGGACGCGACTCACGCTGTGGCTGCTGGCTTGGCTGCGGACGCGACTGCTGTGGACGCGGTGCCGAGTTGGACATGCCGCCCTGGCCCTGTT
>Ga0308161_1001992_pt1 | contig 22763 bp, 21 predicted proteins | sample PhyFR2_FD_201034 | JGI IMG/M metagenome (GOLD analysis project Ga0308161, IMG submission 201034) | Phyllosphere microbial communities from UC Gill Tract Community Farm, Albany, California, United States - DLSLF.R2 | ecosystem: Host-associated > Plants > Phyllosphere > Unclassified | place: USA...
AAATATTCCACGTTGATGGCAGATCATCGTTCTCATCGTTTGTATGGATGACTTTTAGCAGCGCGTTACGACCTTCCGGCGTTCTAGGCTCTATGCCCACCAAGGGAAATAGTTCTGGAGTAGGGAACGCAAGTATTTGCGCGGGTAGGAGGGCCATGGCTTTTTCAAAAGACGGAGGGTAAACAGCCAACTCATCGAGCAAGGCTGCGGCCTCACCGCGACGGCGATCACGTTTTGCCTCCGTGAACTCAGCAGCAACTATCGCGACGGGGCGTTCGGCGCGTTCGGCCGTGCCAGTTGCGATAAGCTCCTCAGGGAGGTTGCCATCCTTGATGGCCCAATGAGTCCTGTGCCTCTCAAACTGTCGGATATCGAGCTGTTCAGCGATTGCGAGCACCGAGGAGCGCTCTAGGAAGGCGTGCTGCTCATCTAGCTCGAAGTCAAATGTTAACTCAGTTCCTCGACGGGAAATGTTCCTAGCTCGGCCATGGCGAACAACCCGATCATGTGCTCCTCCAGCACCAACCTCGTACATGAGCAGCATGGGAACGCCTTCAAGAGCCCGAATCGTCTCCGGGCGCGCAAGATCGACGTTTGCAGCTTCATCTCCGCTGTATTCCTTGAATCTCACAATTGGGAAGGAGTACGGAGGTGTTTCCCACATCTCACTCTGGCCAGCAACCAACAAATTAAACATCCATGTACCTCGACCACTGCATAAATTTCGTTGAGGGATCCGCTCAGCAACAAAGTAAAGATAGTGTCCACGCCATCTGTATTACATCGTGCTGCATGCTCAGCCTGGGTTACGCCAGAAAGAAAACAGAGGCCTTCAGGGCACATTACGGAGTCATGTGTGCGGTGTCCACAGTTAGCTTCTAAGCGATTTCTGGAGGTTCTTGAAAGGCAGCTACGGGTCGACTCCAGCCGGTCGAGGGCATGCAATGCGTCGGTCAAGTCTCGTGCAAAGGCCTTGGTCACGTCGAATGCAAATGATTGGTCAGTAGCAATGCAAACGGGTGGTCAAGTGGAATGCAATTCTCCAGTTACAGATATTTGCTGATCGGGCGGTGGCCGGGCTCCAGTATCAACGGAATGAAAGAGGATAAAACCGGCACCTGATGATCTCGATAAACAGGTATCCATTTGCGAACCAGGTTGGCGTTGATGCCGTGCCGCAAGGCTACGCTTGCGATCGAGATGCCAGGTTTCGGGCATTTCTGAACGACCTGGGTTTTAAAAGCTTTGGATATTAGCTTCGTTGGCGCATTGCGATCCTGACGATAAAGACGATGGTGTCCACGTGTTTTTAAGTGGAGAACATCGCCCTTTTAGCTAGGGGCAGGTAGTTGACTTCACTGGCCAGTTCCTTTGGCAAAGCGGATACAAGGCCTCAAACTCCTCGTTGTAACGCGATTATTTTGCGTGACGTTCTTACGTTACGCAAAAAAAAAGCGTTACAGTCCAAGGGGGATCCATCCTTATGAACTGATAGCACATCTGGCCGACTGCTCCGTTTTACAGGTGTTTGTTAAAGAGCATAATGGGGGACTACAACCTTTGGAGCGAAGCGCTGTTGGACGACACTTAAGAGGCTGCTAATGGACGTACTAGAGCATTTTAGTAAGCGGAAGGCCTGCGCGCAGCTCCGCATTGCGGAGCTGCGGGGCCGCCGCGAGATTTGTTTTGCCTTGGCAGGACTGGATGGTCAGTGCAACGATTATCAATTTTCTGGCCTTGCTGTGCTCCGACAGGTTAAGCACCCAGCCGGCGAGGTAGAGCTGGCACGAGCGCTTAATAAGAAGACGTTGCTGAGTGCGGTGGCACGACATATGCCTGGAGTCACTCACGAACTGGCAATATTATGTGAGGAAGAACTGTTCGATCAGATGAATCTAAACCTTGGTTGGTGGATCATCTCAGCGATACGTACTCGGTCCCTCATAGACCTCTTAGTACCCGTTGTGGCAAACGTTTCATGGGATGTTATTCCCGCAGTCGAAGCGGATTCGTGTGTCGTTCAATTGCTTGAAGATGTCCCAGCGGCATATCGACTGGACCGTGAAGGAGCGTTACGGATTGAAGATCTAGAATGGGTCAGTGAGCATTTGCCCAAATGGGCCAAATTACTGGAGGAACCTGGGTTCCGGCTTGCCGTCGATGCCCTGACTACACACCATCATCATGCCAATCTGCGGATGTCAGCAGCAGCTCTATGGTCCGGCTTTGAAGCCTTATTTGGAATAAGCTCTGAGCTTCGGTTCCGGCTTGCCCTATTGGCAGCAGCCTACCTTGAGAGTCGAGGGGCGGAGAGGCTAGCTTTGTATCGGCGTATCAAGAAACTTTACGATTTTCGGTCTAAAGCCGTTCATGGTGGGGCCACGACTGATGGAGTTCTTACTGTGCACATCATCGAAGTTCGTCGGCTTTTGTCTCGCCTGTTATGTCGAATGACCGAGCAGCAACGACTACCATCTATAGAAGAGTTTGAAGAATTCCTACTGACCTAAAACTTACGTTTTTAGATGGTGTCTTCGAATATTTGATCTGGGGTTTGCTGGAATAGCAATGTGCAGTTTTTGCACATTGCTATTCATTTTCATCGTAGGATATTACAAACATAGTATGAGTTTCGCAGCGTACTCTCTGCCATCCGTCCGCATAGAAGAGTCTGCCGTTATCGGGGTCTACATTTATATGAGTGACCTTGGACGCACCATTAGCCTAAGTCAGCCTGTAGAGCTGTAAGTATGCGTTCTACAAATGGTCTTATTTGTCTGGCGTCCATATCTTTGATGACAGCTAGCATTGCGGGAATTTGTCCCGGTATTAGTCGTAATGCAGCTTCTCGACGAGCAAGTTTGTCCGGTAACAGTAGCTTAGTAAGGTCTTCATAATATTGTTCCAAGTAGTGCTTAAGCCCCTTAAAGCTTCGGTGTCCGGTTCGTTGCATTAGCTTAAGACTAGCGATAAGGTCAATGCGCTGAGGACTATGTACGGAGGTGTCTATGCTATTTTCAAGCAGGAATACAAGCTCGTCCATATGCTCGTGGATAAATAAATGTCGAAGCATGTGGGGGTGAGCTTTTTCGATAATTCCGGCATGCTTGCGCAATTTTCCAAAGATATTGGTTATAGTGTTCGTCGATAATGGGGCGCCTGTTCTTTCTGATACGAATAGATAGCCATGGTCATTGCGGGGACCAATGGTTTTTCCTATCTTAGAGCGTCGAGAGCTTTGGATGTATTCGTTGGCCATTTCAAGAGTCATCTTCGGTAAAACAACCTCGCGGTATTCAAGTTGTCCATGCTTCAACGTTTGAAGCATGAGGCAATTGGGAGTGTGAGAATTTCCAAGTGCATTCTTGATGTCGTCGGTTTTGATTGGACTGGTCTCGCCACGACGGCTGCCTGTTGCGTGCATCAGTTCGATGATCAATGCGTTTCTCTGAGCAAGAAATGGCGATGATGCATCCATAGTTGCTTTTTTTAGTGCGGTTAGCGCGCCAATACCCATAGCACTTCCATGGCCAAGATCCATGTAATTGGGCATGTTTTCTACATCCCAGCGTGTTGTTCTGTAAGCAGAGTGGGCCTTATTGTTGAGATAATCATTATTTTCGTTATTAAAGTTTTTAACCCTATGCGCTCGAATAACTCCGGTTTTGCTGACAAAGTTAGGCTTGTCTATCATTTCTCCGACATATTCGAGAAAATCCAAAGATTGGCATATGATCCTGATTTGTTGATTAGAAGATCGCTTGGTTCCTGTTTTTAGGAGTCCATCCAGCGATCGCATGAAAAGTTGAAATCTGTTGTTTGTGAACTGTGGGAACGTCAGTTGGTTGTAATAAGCATACTTTATGATGTGAGAGAGAAGAGTCATATATGTTCGTAAAGTGCCGCCTCGGTTGGTCAGCGAATGACCTTCGCTATATAGCTCCAAAACGAACATGTTAGCAAAGTAACAAATACGGCCATCAGGATAGCGCATTATCGGGAGGGACTCTGCTGATTTCATATCCACACCGCCATCCGGCCGGACCACCAGTGGTAGAGTAAAACTGGTCGAAACTGATGTAATAAGTCTTACAGGTGCCCTGCTCATATTAGGTCCCAGAATTCGACTAGGTCGAGTGCAGCTATTAATGAATAGATTTCCGCTCGATCCTTTACGTAGGTTGGACGCACGAGATCAGGAGAGAGGTCGGCGAGTCGGTTGTACATATGCATAATTCTACTGTGTACGTAGGTCATGCGTAGTACGTGTTCTTCAAGATGTTGAGTATTTTCATTTTGAAGCTTTATACTTTTTTGAAGTGATCTAACGGTGTCAGAACGCCCACGCGGCGCAGACGTCTCATCAAAGATTTCCAATGCTTGTAAGCGGAGATTGTCGACGACTTTAAATCCGCCAGGGATGACAGCGTTCGCATAGGACTTGAAGGTGTTTATGGAGCATCCATGCAATCCCAGCCCTGAATCAAAAAACTCAGAAAAAGTAGACTGCCTACGCAAAGCCTTTCCCAATATAGTATGAGTTCGAAACTCTTGTGGCCTTTTCAAATCTCAACAAGCAAATGAAATTTCTTTTCGACGTGCTCAGCACTTTTGTTTGACTTACCGGTCATTCTTCCTCCTGATCACGAACCTTAAGAACCAGAACGAATTTGTGGATCACGGTGTCGTCGTTATCTTTAACATTGAAGAAGCTTGGCTCAAACTCAACTGTACCTTGCTTTAAGTACATAAGAATGTCGTGCTCAATATGCTCGCCTTTGAGATACTCCTCAAAGGTAGGCTCTAGTTCAATTAATCCCGCGGTCGAGAGATAATGAAGGTCATCGTTAAGCTCTTCGCTTGTCTTAATATGAACTTGCTTCGTAGCGTAGTCTTTCTTCAGTTGTTCAATCAGGCCGTTTAGGTTTTGAATCGGACTAGATTCGTCGGTAATCGCATGAGTCAAGGTATTAGCTTTGGCTTCAATTAGGGCCCGTCCGCCGACTACTTCGGTCACGTACCGCCAAAATGAGGTCAAATTCGTGTGCCCCAACATCCATGCGATTGCATGGATTTTATGGTCGCTCGATGAATTGAAGAAAACCATGGCAAAGAATCGACGAAGCTGATGAGGCCTGAGGTAATAACGCCTTTCGATCCCATCTTTTCCTCTAACAGTGGGAGCCTCAAAAAAGTCAAAGGTTAAGTCGAGAAAGTCATAAAGGCCGTTAGAGGATACGTTCGATACTCGACCGTCCGCACGATTCACCATAGCTAACAACTCTTCATTAAATCTTTTAACTTTGTATATGAATTGAGCAATCACGCGGGGGATAGGACGCTCTATTTCTTCTGTATGTTCGCCCGCGCCCGTTTTTTCATCTCCGAACCTAAGCGAATAGTTAGTTTCCCTATTTTCATAAGCGGAAGGATCAGTATATGGTTGAAGGCAAGTCATGGAATCTAATTTGCATATCTCCGTTCGCCTACGAGCAGTCAGTGTGCAAATAGCTACTGAAGCGCTCCCCATTAAAATATGGTAAAGTTCACTCAGGCCGGTACCTTTGCGCAAGTCAAGATAGAAGTTGCTTGAATCTCTGTAGATGGACCAGCGTGTAGGGCGGAGTCCTCCAGCCAGTACCATGCCAGACGGAGTGTAGTTACCCGGAATACCGGTTTTAGATTTGTTATCATCTTTATGTTGCTTCAGTGCCCGAAGCATCTCTGTCAAAATGTTGTCTGCATTTTCAATCACGAACTCCAGGCTAAATCGCAACATCTTTCCTACCACTTCCATAGGTGCAGTTTGGTATCGTCCGTCTGGTTTACGAGTTCGCCCCGCGAGGACTCGTCGTATGGATTGGGAAAGTATCGCCTTCTTATCGATATGAAATTTGGGTTCTGATTCATAAATGGCTATTTTGCGGAGCGTTTGGAGATAGCTGCCCACTAGCTTGAGATCCACACCTTCATTGTAACCAAGGACAACCTCTACGGCCTCGAATTCACAGGTATAATACTCCTGGCCTATATCAAGCTCGTCAAATCGCCCTTGAGAGGGTCGCTGATTCATACCATGCAGGGTCTCCCTGTATATCTCTTGGAGTAATTTAGATGTACTGAGGATAAGCGCACCTCTTGAAGATTTATACCATCCTCTTTTCAAAAATACGTAGTGGGCGCGTACAAGCTCGTCGTCTGTAAGGTTCAATCGGCGATTATGTTTAGGAATTAACTGAGCAATCCTAGGCGATGCGATCAACGCTTTTTGGAAGTCATCTTCATCTATTAAATTGATTTGACGTCTGATGTAGTACTCCGCCTTGAAGTTTAAGTTGTAGACGGCCTCACTTATTGGTAGGTCAGTGATCCTTCCAAGGATATAGGTGTAATCGTTCTGATTGATGAGTCCTAGATCGTACTGAAGTATTGAAAACCGCTCAAGATTTAACAAAAGCCAGTCCGCAATATATAAAGCTCTTGTAATCATGGATTGCGCATACGATGGTTTGAAAAAAGTACTGTTGAAGCGGGGGTGCACTTGAATGGCTAACAAGTGTTTAATGCAGCCGAGCAGTTTTTTGTTTTTCTTGTGAGTTAACAGCAAGCCGTTCGTTAGCCGAATATTGAAGTCAATTGTCCTCGTGTAGTATCCGCCATGGCCATCAGCTAGATTCTGCGTCCAGATATTGTCATTGTAATGTGTGTCAGCTGAAAACCAATAAGGTTTATAAAGCGGGGCGCCAACTTTAAGTGTGGAAAACACTCGATCTCGTACTTGTTCAGCAGTGTGCCAGTTCTGACCTTTATCGAAAATTTCCAACAAGGCCACCGCCTCTTCTACAGAAAGACCGGTAACTTTCTCTTCTAAGTTGTCAGGCATAAATTACTCCTGCAAGGCGACTTTCTAAATCGGCGGATGGTTGAGTATTTTTCAATAGATGGGCTGCTGCCTGCGAGCAGGCCGTGCCCAACTGACCTTCGTTCGCGAGGTTACCTGCAACTCTTACTAAGCTAGCAATCCTGAACCAGTTAACCGCCGCTTTAGTTAGCCTAATTCCCTTGGAAGCTGCGTAAATTCCCATTTCATATATGGTAAGCAGTACGATTAACTTCTGCTTGTTAAGGCTGATGTAAATACGATCACTATCCTCGTCTGAACTGAACTCGGAAGATCTGGTGCGCGCTTTACTTTTGATCTCAAAATCGTAGTCAGGTCGGATGTTTTGTAGAAAAAGATTGAGGTCTTCTTCTGTATTGAAATCCATGCTGCGCAGAAGATATTCGCTGTCCTTCATAACATCATATATGATCGCGTTTTGAAATTGCCTAAGCCATCTACTCATTAAGAAGTGTCTAATGGCTGGCGGTATATATCTTGCCATTAAGGCTCTAGTGTGTCTTGTATGGCCAGCGGCTTTCGACGCTTCTACCTCACTTAGCGAATCAAAGTACTTGATTACAATCTGATCTGCACGGACTCCTTTGAGCGTTAACTTCGAAACCACCGCAGTGATATGCTTATCTGGGCGGGCTGATGGTATACCTAACAAAAGATTTGCTTTGAAAAAGCCACTTGCATCTTCATGTTTCCAGGAAGGAATGTTCTTCATCCTTGTAGGTACTTCCAAGCCCCCGCGATTCGCTAGCAACAGGTAACGCCATGCTTGAGATCCAATGTTTTTAAGGTAATTGCGCGCTTCTTCCGATAGCTTGATCATTGACTTAAATAATTTCACCGATTTATGGTCAAGCGAAACTATCTGCATCTTTTTTGCCCGCTTCTTGCGGCTACGTGCTTTCCAACCACTTGCTGACTGGGTGAAGCCAGTCATCATATTGTGACGATTGTAAAGCTCAAATGATTGAAACCATGATTGAGTGATCGATGGATTATAAATTACTAATAGATACATGAATGGAAGAAAAGTTCTAGATTTTAAGGTGTGAAGTGGTGCTTTAATCTCATCTTGCAGTATGTTTAAAGACGTCAAATTCCTCTTGTTGACATAAGGAGCTTCCATCCATGTTGCGCAAAGGTCCGCGTCGGAAAAGTCGTCAGGGTATGCTTTAGCCCTTTCGAGCGAGATTACAGTGCCTCTTCTGGCAAGATTTTTGTAACGTCGATAACTTGCCAGCTCCTGAGCGCACGATGCTCTGCATATTTTTATTAAGTAGTCTCGATTTTTTTTGAGCTGACTTTCAAGGATTTCTAACGCGCCATCATCTTTCAAGGTGAGAGGGATTGGTGTTAGAGTCTTTTCGTAATCATTGTCTTTATTTTTATATGTTTGGACAGAGGTTTTAAAAGATGGAGTGATTATTGGGTGTGCAGGTTCTGCAACAAGATGCGAACCAGTTATTGATTTTTTAAAGGCGGCTACGGTATCAGCCCACATCTCATAAAAAGTCTCAAGCTTGTTTGATTTGGCAATCGCATGTAATAGTCCGTAAGAAAAGCATTGCTCTGTGAAGTTGTTTACCTCAATAGGGTCTTTTAGTTTTTTTAGTTCTTTTGAGGTTGGATAGGTTGCGCACATCCTTTTGGTGATAAAGGACATTCGGTGAATATATGCGACAACAGATGCCTCCGAATATTTCTTAAAGGCTTCCTTCATTCTATTAAAGTAATGGTCGGTGTGTTTTTTTCCGTATTGCTTATAAAATTGTGCAAGATTTATAAATTTATCTTCGCCAGTATTGGCTTTTAGGTACCAGCCTTCATAATAAGCTAGTTTTTCTAGATTTTTTGCGCAGCCTTCGTAATAAGCTATTGAGTCGGCATATCGCTTCGTTGATTCTTTTTGCCTAGTTATAGAATTTGCAAGCTCAAAGTCAAAGCAGTCAGAGAGCATCGTTAGAACTTGACCGTAAACTTTGGAGGCTTGGCGTTTTCCATATTTAGTTTGTTCGACGATGAATCCTTCAAAACCGCTCAGCAAGGTCTCGGCGCTTTTCTGTGACCGCATATCTTGAATAGTAAGGCGCCGGTCGGTGATATCCAGAAATGCATTAGCCAAATTAGCATTTCGGTTCCATGCACCGCTTTTCTCGGTGTTAGATAATCTCCCTTGCTCTATTGCAGCAAGTGCGGCTTTGCATATGGAGTCGCGCGGGTAGCCGGAAAGGAAGGGGGTGGCGATCATGATCATCTACTAGTGGATTTCTCACTAGGTAATATTGATTTTTAGCGGTTGTCAATGTGCTGTTCGCAAGTTTTAGATAGCGCGAAATTTGCTGGATTTATATTGTGCTTTGGCAAGTAAGTTGCAAGGCTTGGGTTTTATTAGTTTGTTTCTACTATATTATATAGTTGTTGTGTGGGATCGCTTTTTTTGTCCCCTCGCCTAGATGGCTAAATTCATAGCTCTAAGGATTTTTAAGGTGTCAGAAAAAAGGCGTGACAAAATTCAGTTGAAATATAGTTACACCTTTTTAGTCTTATAATATCATTGTAAGGATGGAATTTTCTTGATAGTTGTCAATCGATTCAGGGGGCGTTTTAATTCCGGTTGGCTAATGAAGTCCGTGCTGTTTAGTAGTTTTGACAACTGTCGTGAGTAGGAAAACGCCCAATGTCGAGGATATCGCCAATCAACTCCAGCAAGTCCTTGGCCGAGTTGTAGGCCACCTCGATGGCCGGGCGATCGAGGTGGCCCTGGTCGGCGCGCTTGAGTGTCAGCTCGAGCATGCCGATCACTGCGTTCATCGGCGTGCGGATTTCATGACTCATGGTCGCGAGGAAGGTGCTTTTTGCCCGATTGGCTTCGTCGGCGCGCTCCTTGGCGGCGCGCAGCTCGTCGAACAGTTGGCGGCGATCACTGATATCGATCCAGCCACCGATGATGCCCTGGACCTCCCCGACCGAGTCGCGATAGGGAAGAATCCAATGGTAGATGGTCATTTTTTTACCCTGGATATGCAGGGTGCGATCCAGAATCAGCGGGTTGCCCTGTGCTACGACGCGCTGGTAATCAGCGTGGTATTGCGCGGCCTCGGCCTCGATGGCCATGTTCATCTGGATCACGCTTTTGCCGATCACGTCTTCTCGCTTGACGCCGAACACTTGCAGGTAACTGTCGTTACAGGTTTGCAGCAAGCCCTTGCGGTCTCGCACATAGATCGGATGTGGGGTTTCGTTGACCAGTGCACGCATGAACTCGAACTGGTCGTTAAGCGCTCGCTCAGCCAGTTTTCGCTGGGTGATCTGGCGGCGCATGTAGGCGTTCCAGGTCAGGGAAATCAGCAGTAGCAGCCCGGCGCCGATGATGATCTGCGTGATCAGGCGGTGGTAGTTGCGCCAGTAGCTATCGGAGGCCGCGGAGTATCCCCGCCAGCGACTGTTGATGACGCCCAGCTCGTCCGGGGCAATGCTGAGCAACGCCTTGTCGAGGATCGAACTCAGCTCGGTGGCCTTGCGCGATGTGGCCAGGGCAAAAGTGGCTGAAAGGGTGCCGATGCTGGTGCTGATCTGCAACTTGTCCTGAAACGCCTGGGAAGAAAGCAGGTAATTGGCAATCACCAGAGAATTCACTGCGCCATCTACCTGTCCCTGGACCAGCATTTCAGAGGCCTTGAAGGTATTGCCGGCCTCCACCAGTTGAATCTGCGGGAAGTCCTGGGCGAGCATGTTTATCAGTGGATTGCCTTGGGTGATCGCCAGGCGCTTGCCCGCCATCTGCTCCAGGTTCAAGGGGGCTTGCGGCTCCTTTCGCGTCAACAGTACGTAGGAGTTTTCCAGATAGGGGCGGCTGAAGTTGAGTTGGTCCTCGCGTTCATCGCTGGGAATAATGGCCCCGATGATATCGGCTTTCCCCGCGCTGACCTCCTCGATCATCGAGCTGACTTCGCGTGATCGCCGAATCTCGAAGCGCAGGCCGGTGCGCAGCCGAATCAGTTCGAGCAAGTCGGCCGTGATGCCGCGGAAGTTGCCGTCAGCGTCGAAAAACGTCAGCGGTGCGAAGGTTTCATTGACCAGCACGCTGACCACCGGATGGTCCTGCAGCCAACGTTCTTCGCGCGGGGTGAGGTGCAGTTTCTTGTCGGTGAGCAGGATGTCGCTGCCGGCGCTCCAGCGTTTGGCAATACTGTCCCGTTCGTTGATGGGCACTGCGGCCAGTACCGAATCGACAAGGGACAGCAGAACGCGCTGGTCCTGGCGTAACGCAAAGCTGAAACCGTAGGCTTCATGTTTGCCGAAATTGGCCATGCGCACGTTTTTCAGGTAGCCCTTGTTGATCATGTAGTGGGTGGAGATGGTATCGCCCAGGAACACGTCGGCCTGGTCGAACGCCACCGCGTTCAACGCGTTCTGATAAGAGGGATAGGTGCTGATGTGCGCTTGCGGGTACAGCTTTTCCACTTCTTCCAGCGGCAGGTAGTGATACACCAGGCTCAAGCGCAGCCCGGCCAGGTTATCGTTCAGGCTGCGAGTTTCTTCCTCGCGGGTCACCAGCACGGGTTGGTCCACCGCGTACGGCTGCGACAGGATAAGGTTCGGGTTGGCAGCCTCAAAACCGTTGGAGGAGCCCAGCAGGTCTATGTCGCCCGATTCGAGGGCGCGGATTGCGGCCTCGCGTGTGGGATAGCGCAACACGGAGATAGGCAGGTTCAGGGCATTGGCCAGCAACCCTGCGTAATCGGCGGTCCACCCCTCGTAGTCGTAACCGCTGGAGGTTAGGTCGAAGGGCGGGTAATCGGGCGCAGCAGTCCCCAGCACCAGTTCGCGTTTGTTCTGCAACCACTGACGCTGAGTCTTGTCCAGTCGAGACTCCAGTTGAACGGCACCCGCACGGCTCAGTAAGGTGAAGTGTTCCGGGCCGGTTTGATGATCGGCGGGCGCGGTCGTGCTGAAGCATACGCCGGCAATTAATATAACCAAATAATCCTTTATACGGCTGGGCATCCGCTTTCTCACACTAGCGCGTTTCGTTTTGCCATCTCGATAAGTTCTACCAAGGACTTCGCTTTCAATTTTTGCATGAGTCGTTTTTTGTAAGTGCTTACGGTTTTATTACTTAAAAACATACCTTTAGCTATTTCCTTGTTAGTGCGACCCTGTGCAAAAAGTTGCAAGACCATCAGTTCCCGGTCATTTACCATTTTAAATAATTCAAGTTCCTCGGTGTCGTTGCCGTCCACGTTGCCGGCGTTCAATGCCTGGCTGGGAAAGTAGTTGTAACCGGACAGCACGGCACGGATGGCGCTCAGCAGTTCACTCAGATCACCCTCTTTGCACACATAGCCGTCGGCACCTGAGCGCATGCAGCGTGTGGCGAACAGGGTCGGGCACTGGGCCGTGAGGATCAGGGTCTTCATCGACGTGTTCATGGCGTTGAAACGGCAGAGCACTTCCAGGCCATCCAGTTTCGGGATACTGATATCCAGAATGATCAGGTCGGGCATGCATTCGCGCACCATCTGTATGGCGTCGCAGCCATTATCCGTTTCACCGACGACTTTATAACCTTCATGCTCCAGCAACATTCGAATCGCCAGCCTGATAACGGGATGATCATCAATGATAAAAACGGTGTTCATAATCTCATTCCATGCGAGTGCAAATAAAGCGGGCACATTAGCTCAGAAGATGAGGGGGGAGCATGAGCCTTGGGGGCGACAGGTATAAAACAGGAAAATTCCTACATAAAAAGAGGTGGCAACCTACGCAGCGGTAAGGCGTTGTAGTGTCTGGTGTAAGCAAGTTATGATTAGAGAACATCACTGGCAGTGCGAGATGAGGTCGTTAGTTTTTCAACTCATGGGTTCGCGCAGCTTGATGTTTAAAGTCCTACATTCAGCGTTGAAGTAGCGGCGCCATCAGAATGGAAAGTTCGTCTTTATTTAATGGCTTGGGCAAGTAACCCAGGATGGGCAGGCCGCGTTGCAAAGCCTGTACGGTAAGGCTCGATAGCTCCACTGCCGGTAGCCCGCTCAGAAGAATGGCTGAGGTAATGAAATGCTGGCGGCTGGCAATTTCCACCAGCTCCAGCCCCGGCAGGTCAGGCAGGCATTGGTCGCAGAGCATGAGATCGAAAGGGGCGTTGGCCGCGCACATCGAATGGATGGCTTGTTCAGCGTTTTCTGCGAGGGTCAGGTGCTCGAAGCCGAAGCTTTTGAGCAGACATTGGGTGGCCAGGAGTTGAAAGGGATGATCCTCCACCAACAGGATGCGAACGGTGCGAGCGGGCATGGAAGGCACACGGGGAAGTCAATCGTCGATAGGGGGCTTGGGAATGACTCGCTGAGTCGGCCAGAAGCTTGCGCAATTATTCTTTGGATAACTGCGCGAATTCGATCAGGCCGCTCTGTTAGCTCTGTAGGCAATTTCTGCTCACACAACAGGCGGCTTGATCCCAGGGTCACTTCGGACTCGAACGCCCAGTCATCTCCCGTGCCATTTGCGTGGCGTAGCTGTCGGTCATGCCGGCGATAAAGTCGATCATTCGCAGGAAAGAAGCGTGCAGCGACCAGGCCGGGTCCGGCGCGCTGTTGCCCAGCAGGTCAAGGATGCGCCGGTTCTTGAACGACGGCGTGCGTCCGCCATGCTGCTCCAGTGCGGCACCGCAAAAAGCGTTCAGCAGGATTTCCAGCGTGGTGTAGGCGCCGATTTCATGCAGGGTCTTGCGCTTGTCCTGGAATATTTTCTTGCGCGCCATGTCCTTGGCATCCAGTACGCAGCGCTTGGCTGGGCCGTGCATGTGCTCCACCAGATCGCCCGGCAGGGTACCGGCCAACAAGGCGTCCTGCTGCTCAACGAAGGCGCGCGCCGCAGCGTTGGTGAGATGTTCGATGGCCTTGCCACGCAGGATTGCCAGCTTGCGCCGCCGCGAATCCTCGGCACCCAGCTGCCGGTAGGTCTGCGGCAGGTCGTCGCCCACCAGGTCGAGCAGCAATGACTCGACCTCGGCGTATTCCAGCAGCTCCATTTCCAGGCCGTCTTCGAGGTCGATCAAGGCGTAGCAGATGTCGTCGGCGGCCTCCATCAGGTAAACCAGCGGGTGGCGAGCCCAGCGTTGTTCCTCAAGTTGCGGCAGACCGAGCTTGTGGGCGATCTGTTCCAGAATCGGCAACTCGCTCTGGTAACAACCGAACTTGTGCTTTTTATAGCCCAGGGCGTCGGCGTGACGTGCGGTCCAGGGGTATTTCAGGTAGGTGCCCAAGGTGGCGTAGGTCAGGCGAGTGCCACCGTCGAACTGGTGATATTCCAACTGGGTGAGTACGCGAAAGCCCTGGGCATTGCCTTCGAAATTGAGGAAATCGTTGCGCTCGGCGCCGCTCATATCGTCCAGCCAGCCGCGGCCTGCGGCCTGCTGGAACCAGTGGCGGATGGCATCTTCGCCGGAATGGCCAAATGGCGGGTTGCCGATGTCGTGAGCCAGGCAGGCCGATTGCACCACCATGCCCAGGTCGCTCGGGTCGCACCAGTCGGGCAGGGCGCTGCGCAGGGTTTCGCCCACGCGCATGCCCAGGGAGCGGCCCACGCAACTGACTTCCAGGGAGTGGGTCAGGCGCGTGTGGATGTGGTCGTTACTCGACACGGGGTGCACCTGGGTTTTGCGGCCCAGGCGGCGAAATGCGCCGGAGAAAATGATGCGGTCGTGGTCTTTGTGAAACGGGCTGCGGCCTAGTTCTTCCGGGCTGTGCAGGGGTTTTCCAAGACGTTCGCGGGTCAGCAGGGTGGGCCAATCCAAGGCGGTTACTCTCCGTGCGGTGAATGACCCGCCCAGCTTCCCGTTTCCGCCCTGGCGGGGCAAGCAAAAATCTACAGGCCGGCCGCATCGATGTCGATTAACAGCAAACGCTGACCGTTGTCGAAGAATTGTCCGGCCGTGAGGCAGTATTGGTTGGTGGTGGCGTCGCGGTAGGTCGACGAAAGGATCAGGCGCCGCTCTTCCCAGCCTTCGGCAAGCAAGTGGTAGAAGTACGGACGCCATGACCAGTTGTGGCCCAGGTAGCGGCTGTCGCCCTGCCAGGCAGACTCGCGCCATTCGATATTGGGTGTCAGCTGGGTGCCATGGCGGTCGCACTGGTAGAACCGCAACAGCCAGGGGAAGGCCGCCATGGGCGGTAATTGGTCCAGCGGCGCCTGGCCCTGGGCCCAGCTCTGCAGGATGCTCATCAGTTGCGTCAATTGCTCGCGCAGGTGCATGACGCGCCCGCGTTCTGCCAGCTTCTGCCGCACGTACGCGTTGCGCAGGTGGGCAAAGCGCGGCACGAAGGTGTCGGTGGCGAACCAGTCCAGCTGCGCCTGGGCGAACAGGTAGCCTTGCACATAGCGCGAGCCGCATTCCAGAGCGAAGCTCAACTGGGCTTCGGTTTCCACGCCTTCGGCGATGATCCAGCAGCCGGTTTTTTCCGCCATCTGCGCCAGTGCCCGCACCACATCGCTGCTTGGCCCGCCTTCGGCCGCCGCCTGGAACAGCCGCATGTCCAGCTTGAGGATGTCCGGTTGCAACGCCAGCACCCGGTCGAGCTGGGAATAGCCGGCGCCAAAGTCATCAATGGCGATACGCGCACCGGCCTCGCGGTAACGCACCACTACATCGGCCAGGCGCTGGATATCGCCGCCCAGCTCGGTGATCTCGAACACGATGCGTCGTGGGTCGACAGCGTGGCTCCGCAGCTGTTTCAGACTCGGCAGCGCCTGGCCTGGGCGCAGGCGATTGATCCAGCGTGGCGAGATATTCAGGCTCAGGAACCATTCCTGCGGCGCTTCATGCAGGCGGCTCAGGGCGTTGTCGCGGATCCGCCGGTCCAGGCGACGCAAGGCCGCCCCCGGCGTGCGTGGGTCGGCAAACAGCGGGCCCACCGATTGCAGGCTCCCGTCAGCCTGGCGCAGGCGGCCCAGGGCTTCGACGCCGGCAATGCGTCCGGTGGCGGTATCGATAAACGGTTGGAAACAGGCGAGCGGTTGCCCGTCGATCACGGGGCCTCCTTAGCACGTGGGCAAAAAAAGGCCCGGCTCTCGATATCGAGGCCGGGCCGTTTCTATCTCTGACGATGCTTGCAAGAATGCAGCCAGCAGCGCTCAGCGTTTGCGTGAAGCACCCGCCATCGCCAGTTTTATCAGCGGGATCAGGCCGGCGCCCAGTCGCACCAGGCGCGTCACGCTGCTGATGCTGCCGCTTTTGGCGCCCTTGCCGGTGAAGAACCCCATGAGGGTGACGGCTGCCATACCCCACAGTGGCGCATGTTTCACGCCCAGGCTGTCCTGCCAGTTGTGGCGCATGTCGCGCATCTTGTGCAGGGGCGCCATCAATTGCTGGGATTCGTGGCGAATCTCCTGCCGGTGCATTTCCATGCGCAGGCGAATCAATGCCTTGCGCATGTCGCGGCGGGAGTCGGTGTTTACAACTTCATTGCGGCTCATGGCAACAGGCGCTCCCGATCATTGGCCAGCTCTTCGAGGGTGGCGTGGAACGGCGTGGATTCATCGAATACCGCCGCTTTCAAACGCACCCCGCAGAAGACTGCAGCCAGGCTGTAGAACACACACAGGCAGATGATGCCGGTCAGGCGATAACCCGTGTCCCACACCAGGATCATCACCAGCGTCGACAACCCCACCAGTAACAGCAGCGCAAACACCAGCGCCAGACCGGCGAACAGCAGCAGGCTGACGGTACGGGCTTTCTGTTCCTGCAATTCGATGCCGAACAACTCGACGTGACTGTGCAGTAAGCCCAGTACGGCTGCGCCCAGACGTCGTGAAGTCGAACCTTGGCCCGTGGACGAGCCGCTTTCGCCGATAGCCATGATTTAGCGCCTTGTAGCCAGCAGACCGATCAAAAAGCCAACGCCGGCAGCAATGCCGACAGACTGCCAAGGGTTGGCCTGCACGTAATCCTCAGTCGCGGTAACGGCCGCCTGCCCGCGCTCGCGAAGGGAGTCCTCGGTGGCTTGCAGGGTTTCGCGTGCCTTGAGCAGGCTCTCGTGAATCTTGCTGCGCAGCTCATCAGCCTGGTCGCCGGCGAGGATTGCGGTGTCGTCCAGCAACTTTTCGGTATCGCTCACCAGGGTTTGAAAATCCGCCATGAGGATCTCTTGGGCGGTCTGTGCTGTTTTTCTGGCCATGGTTATCTCCGTGATTGGCTGATCGGTACGTGTGGTTTCGAGTCGCGGGCGTTGCCGAAGGTTCAGTGTAATTGTCTGCTGAAGCTTTTGCCGTACCTTGGTGCGCAGGCTTCGCGGTTGCGCTGAATGTGGGCGGGCTGGCTGTGAACTTTGCAAGGCTGTGCTGAATGACTGAAACGCTTAAAATGATCGCCTGTTTTTCGATCAGGTCCCCTGCACCATGCTGCCTGAATGCCAGCTGTTCGGCACCCTGGGTTGCCACCTGTGTGAGATAGCCGAGGCCCAAATCATACCGTTGGTCGAACATGGGTTGTGGGTGGAACGAGTGGATATCACCGCTCCCCAGGACCTTACCGACCTTTACGGCCTAAGGATTCCGGTACTTCGCCGGGTGGACACGGGCGCCGAACTGGATTGGCCGTTCGACACCGCCCAAGTGGTTGCCTTCCTTGGCTGACATGCAGCCCATGGCGGATTTCCGAATATTACTTTACTGTATGTTTGTACAGCGATTGAATTGAGGGAACGCCCGTGGTGAATGTTGAACAATTGAAAAGCAGCGTCAATCGCATGTCCGCCGACATCGTGCGCGATGCGGTGAACGAGCTGCGCCTGGATGGCTTGGTCACGGAAGGCAAGACGCCGTTTAACAAAGTGCATTTCAACACCTGCTTTGCGGAAATCGAGGCACTGTTTCAGCGCGCCGGTTATCACAAGCAGCTGGATGTGGTGGGTTACCAAGGCTTGTTATATGCGCTCTACGATCCTGGCCGCTGGGAAGCGGTGGACGTGTTGCGCTGGCTCAAGGAATTCACCGAGGCGGCCAGTGCTTCACCGGTTCTGCGTGCGCAGTTGGCCAAGGCCTGAGATCTGCCCTAGGCTCAATCCCGCTCCATGCGGGATAATGCCAGCTGTTTCAGTCAAGGCCTCTTACGCATGTCCACTTCAGGTTTTTCTGCTTCCCGGCACCAAGCCAGTACCTTGTATTTGCCCCCCGGCCGTTGGCCGACGGTGCTCGAATGCCTGTGCGCGCATTTCCCGGCGATCAGCCGTGAGCAATGGCTTGACCGCATTGCCCGTGGCCGGGTGCTGGACAGCAATGGCAAGCCGATCGACACGCAACTGCCATACAGGGAAGGGCTGTGCATCCATTACTTTCGTGAAGTACCCAACGAGAAAGTGATTCCGGTGCAGGAAACCATCCTCTACGCCGACGAGCATCTGGTGGTCGCCGACAAACCGCATTTTTTGCCGGTGACGCCCGCCGGTGAGTACGTCGAACAGACCCTGTTACGCCGTCTGATTCATCGCCTGGACAACCCGTCGCTGGTGCCCTTGCATCGGATTGACCGACACACCGCCGGGCTGGTGCTGTTTTCTGCCAACCCTCAGAGTCGCTCGGCCTATCAGCAACTGTTTCCCACGCGGCGCATCGACAAATTCTACGAAGCCATCGCCCCTGCCTTACCGAATCTCGTCTTTCCTCTGGTGCACAAAAGTCGTCTCGTGGAGGGCGAACCGTTCTTTCGCATGCAGGAAGGGCCTGGCGTCAGCAATACCGAAACGTCGGTGCAAGTGCGCGAAAAGAATGCCGGGTTATGGCGTTACGGCCTGTTTCCCGTCACCGGCAAGAAGCACCAGCTGCGCGTACACATGACCGCGCTCGGCGCGAGTATCTGCAATGATCCGTTCTATCCGGACGTGGTCAAGGATGCCGAGGACGACTACGCCAACCCTCTCAAGCTGCTGGCCCAGGGCGTACGGTTTATCGACCCGGTCAGCGGGCAACTTCGCAGCTTTCGCAGCGATATCACCCTTGACTGGTAACCCGCGCATACGAAAAGGCCCGCGCGAGGCGGGCCTTGTGTGCAAGCCGTGGCTTACAGCTCTTTAACGGTGCGAACCTGATCTTTATTCAGGCGGGTGCGCTTGCCGTCCAGTTGTTCGAACTCGTAGAAGCCCGAAGACTTGTCGAACGACGGGGTATCGACGGCCTGGATTTCGCGACCGTCATTCAGGGTGATCACTGTCGGCGAGGCGCAACCGGCGAGGGTGGCAAGGCCCAGTGCAAGCATGAGAGCGGCGATGGTCCGTTGAGTCATGAGTTTGTCTCCGAGAGAATACTGCTTCTTAATGGCTGACCTTGAGACGTGTACTACGCCTGCAAGTTCCTTGTGCGAGCTTCATTCTGACACGCCGGGGCTCGGGAGCAACAGGTCCGGCGTATTCAGGTTGGCCAGGCGAGGGTCATCGGCCGGGCATTGCAGGCCGGTCGCACCGCATTGCAGGAAGACTCTGCGCGGGCTGCACTCACCGCTGTCCCAGGCCCGCTCCACCTCGGCCCTGAGGGTTGTTGGAATGATGCTGATCAAGGGTTCCCAGAACTCGCCGTGACGAACCATGACCGGAAGGTTGGGATTGCGTTGCGCAATCTGACGCAGGTCGGCAAGTAAATGCGCATCGATCTGCGGAGCGTCGCACGGCAGTATCAGCAAATGCCCGTGACGTGCGGCGGCCAGTCCTACGCGGATTCCGGCCAAGGGCCCGGCAAAATCAGCGCTGTCATCGCTCACCAATTGATCGGCATACGGCGCGTACCGTTCCTGGTTGCGGTTGCACGAGATGATCAGATCATCGGTGAGCGGACGCACCAGGCGCTGCAAGTGGGCGATCAGGGGCAGGCCGCGCCAGTCCAGCAAGCCCTTGTCCTGACCGCCCATGCGCTGGCCGCGGCCTCCGGACAGCAGCAGGATCGAGCAGGGCAGGGGGGAAGAATCAACAGACATGGTGGCTCCGCAGCGGCAGCTAAACAGGGGCCTGTGATATAACACCGGGCTGTTCCCTCGACAACCGGACCGAGCCATGAAAGCCAAGGCTGATGCGCCTTTCGTACCCCTCAATATTGCCGTACTGACCGTCAGTGACACTCGTACCCTGGAGACCGACACTTCGGGCCAGGTCTTCGTCGACCGTTTAACCGCCGCCGGCCATCGTCTGGCCGAACGCGTATTGCTCAAGGACGACCTCTATAAAATTCGCGCTCAGGTGGCCCACTGGATCGCCGAAGACGTCGTGCAAGTCGTGTTGATCACCGGCGGCACTGGCTTCACTGGCCGCGACAGCACGCCCGAAGCCGTAAGCTGCCTGCTCGACAAGCAGGTCGATGGCTTTGGCGAACTGTTCCGCCAGATTTCCGTGGTCGATATCGGCACCTCCACCGTGCAGTCCCGCGCCCTGGCTGGTCTGGCCAATGGCACTCTGGTGTGCTGCTTGCCGGGCTCCACTAATGCCGTGCGCACCGGCTGGGACGGCATCCTCGCCGAGCAACTGGATAACCGCCATCGCCCCTGCAACTTCGTGCCCCATTTGAAGCAGGCCGAGCCCTGTGAATCACGTGGGTAAGCCTGGCAAGACCGGTGCGCTGATGCCGGTGGAAGACGCCCTGCAACGCTTGCTGGACATGGCTGACGCAGCGCGCATCACCGAGCGCGAAGTGCTGGCGCTGGCTGACTGCGATGGCCGCGTGCTGGCGCAGGACTTGGTGTCCACCCTCGACCTGCCACCCTGGCCCAACAGCGCCATGGACGGCTACGCGCTGCGCCTGAGTGACTGGAACGGCGAGCCATTGGCGGTGAGCCAGCGCATCTTCGCCGGTCAGGCGCCGGCGCCGCTGGCGGCAGGCACCTGTGCACGGATCTTCACGGGGGCGCCGGTGCCCGAGGGCGCCGACTGCGTCGAAATGCAGGAGAACGCGGTTGTTCACCTCGATGAACGCGTGAGCTTCAGCGAGCCGTTGCAAGTGCAGCAGAACATCCGGCCCCAGGGCCAGGAAACCACTGTCGGTGAGCAGGTGCTGGCCGCCGGCACGCGCCTGAGCCCGATAGAACTTGGGCTGGCTGCCTCGCTTGGGCGTGATCGCCTGGACGTGGTGCGCCGCGTGCGCGTGGCCGTGCTGTCGACCGGCGATGAGTTGATCGAACCCGGGCTGCCCCTCGGCCCTGGCCAGATCTACAACAGCAACCGCCGCGTATTGTGCAGTTGGCTGACGCGCATGGGCTGCGAAGTGATCGACACCGGCATCCTGCCGGACGATCTGGAACAGACCCGCGAACGCCTGGCGGGCCTTGGCAGCGTCGACCTCATCCTCTCCACCGGCGGGGTCTCCGTGGGCGAAGCGGACTTCCTCGGCATCGCGCTGCGTGAAGAGGGCGAACTGGCCCTGTGGAAGCTCGCGATCAAACCCGGCAAGCCGCTGACGTTCGGACATTTTCGTGGCGTGCCGGTGATCGGCCTGCCCGGCAATCCGGCGTCCACCCTGGTGACCTTTGCGTTGCTCGCTCGGCCTTACCTGTTGCGCCGCCAGGGCGTGCCCGACGTCGAGCCGCTGCGTTTTGACGTACCGGCGGGATTCGTCTGGCCAAAGCCGGGCAATCGCCGCGAATACCTGCGCGGGCGCATCGAACAGGGCCGGGCGATCATCTACCGCAACCAGAGCTCCGGCGTGCTGCGCAGTGCGGCGTGGGCCGAGGGGTTTGTGGAAGTGCTGGAGGGCACCACACTGGCCATGGGTGACCGGGTCAGCTTCATCCCCTTGAGCGAAGTCTTGAACTGACCACCGATCCCACTGCGGGCGAGGGTAAGCCCTCTCTTGTATCAAGCAAAAAATAACCTGTTGATTTTAAAGCCTGAAAATTTCAGGCGACCAAATCTCTGTGGCGAGCGGGCTTGCCCCGCGTTGGGCTGCGCAGCAGCCCCAAAACCATGCGCTGAGCAGTGTCAGGTACAACGCGTGCTCTTTAATGGGGGCGCTTCGCACCCCAACGCGGGGCAAGCCCGCTCGCCACAATGAACCCGTTCGCCACAGAGGCCATTGAATCCTGGGTGGGTTCAGTAATCGTCGCCACGCTCGGTAATGTCGCGCTCCACCGGCCCGGCATCCGGGTCATAGCCCACCGGGAACTTACCTTTCAGCGTCCATGCAAACGCGATGATCTCCGCGATGGTGCGGTACAACTCTTCGGGAATGCTGTCGCCCAGTTCCATGCGCGCCAGCAGCTTCACCAACTCGGCATTCTCATAAATGGGCACCTCGTTTTCCCGGGCCAGCTTGAGAATGGCTTCAGCCAGGGCGTCGTCGCCCTTGGCCGTGAGGGTCGGCGCCTGCTGGCCGTCGTACTTGAGGGCAATCGCCTGGCGGGGTGAGTGAGCGTCATTCATGCGGTTTCATCCACCCAACGTTGTTCCAGTCCGGTTTTGGGGCCCCGTGGCGGTGTGCCCAAATGGCAATCGAGGTCGCCGACATTGATGCCGGACGTCACCAGGCGTTCGCGCAACGTGCCCAGATGGCTTTCGATCAGGCTTGCCGTAAACGGGCGTGTTGCCCACAACTGGCTGGACAGTTTGCCCTGGCTCAACTGCGCCTGGACCTGCAACGGCCCCAGCGGCTCCATGTCAAACGCCAACTCGACGCGCCAGAGCATCTGCTTGGGGTCCTTATTGGTTTTGCGTTCGGGCTCATCCTTGTCCGGCGAAGGTTCCTCGCGCTGGAACTTCACCTGCAACGGCACGATGTCCTGCAGGTTGCGCATGGGGATTTCCATCTGCCAGGTGGTTTGCAGACGACCATCGGCGGTGAGACCGGTTTGCTCCAGGCTCGACAGTTGGTGGCTCTGTAGCCGGGAAATCGC
>Ga0308161_1001995_pt1 | contig 22758 bp, 14 predicted proteins | sample PhyFR2_FD_201034 | JGI IMG/M metagenome (GOLD analysis project Ga0308161, IMG submission 201034) | Phyllosphere microbial communities from UC Gill Tract Community Farm, Albany, California, United States - DLSLF.R2 | ecosystem: Host-associated > Plants > Phyllosphere > Unclassified | place: USA...
AGCCTCTCAGCGCCGATGGTACTGCAAGGGGGACCTTGTGGGAGAGTAGGACGCCGCCGGACTTAACGTAGAAACACCAGGGAACCCCTGACCATTCGTGGTCAGGGGTTTTCTGCGTTTGCGGCCCATCCACAGGACAGGTGGGAGGGACAGGCTCCGCGGTAGGGTTGTCGGGTCATGACTGCGCCATTCACCACTGCCTCCGGCTCCGACATCCGTGTCCGCTTCTGCCCGAGCCCGACGGGGACCCCGCACGTGGGGCTCATCCGCACCGCGCTCTTCAACTGGGCTTACGCCCGCCACACCGGCGGCAAGCTCGTGTTCCGCATCGAGGACACCGACGCCGCTCGCGACAGCGAGGAGTCGTACGAGCAGATCCTCGACGCGCTCCGCTGGCTCCGGCTCGACTGGGACGAGGGCGTGGACGCCGGCGGCGAGCACGGACCGTACCGGCAGTCCGAGCGCACCGCGATCTACGACGACGTGATCGCGAAGCTCAAGGAGTCGGGTCACATCTACGAGTCCTTCGTCACGCCGGACGAGATGGAAGCACGCAACAAGGCGGCCGGCCGTGACCCCAAGCAGGGCTACGACAACCACGAGCGCGACCTGACCGATGCCGAGCGCCAGGCGTTCCGCGACGAGGGCCGCGAGCCGGCGCTCCGCCTGCGGGTCCCCGACCGTGACCTGAGCTTCGACGACCTGGTGCGCGGGGAGATCACCTTCAAGCAGGGCACGTTCCCCGACTTCGTGGTGGTCCGCCCGAACGGCAAGCCGCTGTACACGTTCACGAACCCGGTCGACGACGCCCTGATGGGCATCACGCACGTGCTCCGGGGCGAGGACCTGCTGTCGTCGACCCCGCGCCAGATCGCCCTGTACGAGGCGCTGTACGAGATCGGCCTCGCGCCCTCCATCCCCGTGTTCGGACACCTGCCGTACGTGATGGGGGAGGGCAACAAGAAGCTCTCGAAGCGTGACCCCGAGTCGAACCTGTTCCACCACCGCGCCGCCGGCATGATCCCGGAGGGGCTCGTGAACTACCTGGCGCTGCTCGGCTGGTCGATCGGGCCCGACCGCGACGTGTTCTCGATCGACGAGATGGTCGCGGCGTTCGACGTCACCGACGTGAACCCGAACCCGGCCCGCTTCGACCACAAGAAGGCCGAGGCGATCAACGGGGACCACATCCGTCTGCTCGCTCCCGAGGACTTCCGGTCGCGTCTGCTGCCGTACCTGTCGGAGTTCATCAGCGACCCGGCGACCCCGGAGCAGCTCGAGGTCCTGACCAAGGCGTCTCCGCTTGTGCAGGAGCGCATGCAGCTGCTCGGCGAGGCGCCGGCGATGCTCGGCTTCCTGTTCACGTCCGACGCCGACCTCGTGGTCGAGGACGACGCCCTGGCCTCGCTCAAGGGCGACACGGCGACGGTCCTGACCGCGAGCACCGCCGCGCTCGAGGGCGTCCAGGACTGGACCACCGAGGCCATCGAGGGTGCGCTCCGTGCGGCCCTCATCGACGAGCTCGGCCTGAAGCCCCGCGTCGCCTTCGGCCCGCTGCGCGTGGCGGTGTCCGGACGTCGGATCAGCCCGCCGCTGTTCGAGTCGATGGAGATCCTGGGCAAGGAGTCCACCCTGACCCGGCTCCGCGCCCTCGCGGCGCGCTGACCGACCGTGAGCAGTACGGAGCACGCCGACCAGGTCGTGCACGACGTCGCGGTCATCGGCGCCGGGCCGGCCGGGCTGAGCGCTGCGCTCAACCTGGTCCGGGCGAAGCGCACCGTGCTGCTCGTCGACGCGAACCGACCCCGGAACGCCGCGACGCTCCGGTCGCACGGGTTCCTGACGCGAGACGGCATCTCGCCGCTCGAACTCCGGAAGCTCGGGCGGACCGAGGTCGAAGGGTACCCGGAGGCGACGGTCGTGCAGTCCGTCGTCGACCTGGTGGCCCCGGACGCGGGCACGGACACCTGGCGGGTGCACGGTTCGTGGCGGGGCACCGAGCTCGAGGCCCGCGCCCGGACGGTCGTCGTGGCGACGGGGTTGCGCGAGGAGTTCCCGGCGCTGCCGATGCTGCGTGCGTTCTACGGCACCGCGGTGCACAGCTGCGTCGAGTGCGATGCGTACGACAAGGCCGGGCAGCCGCTCGCGTTCATCTGCGAGACCGACGATGTGGTCGACCGGGCGCTGCTCATCGCCTCCTGGACCGACGACTTGATCGTCTACACGAACGGGATGGCGCCGCTCGACGACGCCGGCCGCGCTCGGCTGGCGGCCGCCGGGATCGTCGTGGACGAGCGGGTCGTCGAGGACCTCGAGGGCGATCGCTCCGGGATGACCGGCGTCCGGCTCGCCGACGGCCACGTCGAGCCACGGACCGGTGGGTTCGTCCGACCGGTGTGGCACGCCGACCTCGACTGGCTGGGCACGGGCGGGAACACGGCCGCGAACGGCGACACGCCCGAGGCGCTCGAGGGACTCCAGCGCGACACGCAGGGACTCCTCGTGGTCGACCGGGTGGGCCGGACGTCCGTCCCCGGGCTCTACGCCGTGGGAGACGTCACACCTCCCGGGCCGGAGCAGCTCATCGTCGCCGCCGGACACGGAGCCGCGACCGCCGCCGCCGTGCACCGAGACCTGGTGGGTGGTCTTGCGGACCTCCGGGATGCTGTACAGTAGTTGATCGTGCCCCGGGTGACCGGGCCAGAAGGCCGACAGGCCTTTTGGGGTATGGTGTAATTGGCAACACAGCGGTTTCTGGTACCGTCGTTCTTGGTTCGAGTCCAGGTACCCCAGCACTCGATGACCAGCCCCCGGGACATCCCGGGGGCTGTTCTCATTTCCGGGACCTTCTCGTTCCGAGCGTCCTCATCGGCGATGCACGGCGCATCCACGGTCGCACCACGGCTGATCCGGAGGTTGCGCGGAACCGCACGATCCCCGAGCCGGGCGAGCCGCCGTGCGGAAGGCGCCCACGGCGGTGCACCGGTCGTTCCGGAGTCGTACCGTCCGTGGCGGGCGCAGGCCGCGCCTCCAGGCCGGTTGCGGTTCCCCGCACCGGGCCGGAGCCTGCTCGCGGGCCGGGGGAGCGCGGACCTACGGTCGGAGGACCGTCGCGGGAGTCGTGGCGGTCCGCTGCTGAGCACCCGAGGTGTCATCGTGACCTCCGTCGACCCGCTGACGACCGTCGATCCCTGGAACCACCCCGCAGCCGTGCCCGCGGCGGCCGACCACTCCGTGTTGGACCGCTGGGACCGCGTGGTGGCGCTCCGGGGCGACGCCGCCGCGCTCGCGGGGGACGGCCGTCCGTACACCTACGCCGAAGCGGACCGGGCCTCGCGCGCGCTGGCCGCAGCCCTGGCCGTGACGCTCCGACCCGACGACCACAGCGGCGCCGGCGTCGGCGACACCCCGGGCGGGGCGTCGAAGCCGGTCGGCCTGATGGCGGGGCAGTCGACCGAGGCCGTGATCGGCATCCTGGCGCTGGTGCGTGCCGGACGGACCGTGGTGGTGCTCGACGACCACCTGCCCGCAGCACGCCTGGCACACGTGGCCCGCCTCGCCGGCGTCGACGAGATCGTGGCAGACACCGAGCGTGCAGCGCTGGCCGCCGACGTGGTCGCGGAACGGGACGGCCGGGTGCACGCACTCGGCGAACTGCTGGACGCGGGCGAACCGCTGGACGCGGGCGGTCCCGGCGCGGCGCCGTCGGCGGACACCGCCAGCGTGCGCCCCGGTGGGCGGGACCCCTTCGCCATCGTCTTCACCTCCGGCTCGACCGGCATGCCGAAGGGCGTCGTCCTGACGCACCGGCAGCAGATCGCCGACGCCGAGCAGGACGCGGTCGCGCTCGGCCTCGGCCCGGGCGACCGGCTCGGTGTCGTCCTGCCGCTGTCCTTCGCCGCCGGGCTCCTGTTCTCGTTCGACACGTTGCTCTGCGGCGGCACCATCGTGCTGCTCGAGCCGCGTGAGCTCGGTGTCGAGCGGCTGCTCGGGCGGTTCCGGGACGACGACGTGAACGTGCTCGTCTGCACCCCGCACCTGCTGCGCTCGATCGTGGGGTCGCAGAACGCCCCCGGGTCGCACGGGACCGCCGCCGGCACCGCGCCGGTGCTCGGCGGGCTGCGCTTCCTGATGACCACGGGCGAGTCCGTCACCGGCGCCGACCTCGCCGCGGCTCGGCCCCACCTGGACCCGGACACGCTGCTCCTGAACGCCTTCGGCTCGAGCGAGACCGCGTGCGTCGCGTACTGCCCGGTGGCACCGGGCGAGCCGGTGCCCGAGGGTGTCGTGCCCGCCGGGTGGCCGCTGCCCGGCAAGACGGTCCTCGTGCTCCGAGAGGACGGCAGCCCTGCCGACCCGGGGGAGACCGGTGAGCTCGTCGTCGTCTCCGACGCCCTGACCGCGGGCTACTGGGGTGCGCCGGAGAAGACCGCCGAACGGGCCGGACGCACCGGCGAAGCCGAGGCCGTCGCCGGCATCCCCGTCGGGACCCCGAGCTGGCGGCAGGGCGACCTGGCACGCGTCGACCCCGACGGCCGGCTCGTGCTGCTCGGCCGATCCGACGACGCCGTGAAGGTCCGCGGCTACCTGGTCGAGCCGAGTGAGGTCGAGGCGGCGCTCCGCGCGGTCCCCGAGGTGCACGACGCGGTCGTGACGGCACAGGTCGACCCCGGTTCCGTCACCCGGCTCGTCGCCTACGTGGTCGGTCGCCCGGGGCACCGCACCCCGGCACCGGGTGCGCTCCGACGGGCGCTCCGTGAGCGGCTGCCCGAGTACATGGTGCCGGCGTCGATCGTGCCGATGACCGAACTGCCGCGGAACGAGCGCGGCAAGGTCGACCGGGCCGAACTCCCCGGGGCGCCGAGCGTCGAGACCGAGATGGTCGAGGGCGAGTACGACCAGTGGGAGCTCGTCGTGGGGCAGATCTGGGCCGAGGTGCTCGGCCTGCGGGGCGTGCACCTGGACGAGGACTTCTCGGCCCTCGGCGGCGACTCGTTGTCGGCGGAGGAGATGCTCGCGCTCGTGCAGACCCGTCTCGGCATCGACCTGCGCTCGTCGGACGTCCTGCAGCACCCCACGCTCCGGGCGTTCGCCCGTCGGGTGCGGAGCGGCACGACGGCGCTGCCGAGCCACCCCGACGTCGTCAAGGTGTCCGGCGCGCGCGAGTCCGGCCGTCCGCCGGTGTTCTGCTTCGCCGGCGGTGGTGCGCTCGCCCTGACGTTCCTGCCGTTGTCCCGCTACCTGCCCGAGCACGACGTGTACGCGTTCCAGCAGCACGGCCTCGAGCGTCGGGGCATGCCGGACTGGAGCATCCAGGCCAGCGCCCGCCGGTACGTCGCCCTGATGCGCATCGTGCAGCCGCGCGGACCGTACCTGCTGGTCGGCCACTCGCTCGGCGGGCTGATCGCGCTCGAGATCGCCCGGCTGCTCACCGAGAGCGGCGAGCAGGTCGAGCACATCGCGCTGCTGGACACCTACCTGCCGCGGACCGGGGCCGAGGGGGTCCGGCAGCACTTCGGACGGCTCGAGCCCCGCGAACACCGCAATCCCGCAGTCCGGGCCGTCAACCAGCGCCTCGCCGGGGTCGTCCGGCGGGTCATGCCGTCCGGCATGTCGTGGGGCGAGCACGTCGCGAAGCGCGCGCGGGCCTACAGCGCTGGTGTGCTGCGGCACGGCGGGCAGAAGGACTTCGATGCCTTCTTCGACCAGGCCGAGCTCGTCACCCGGCGGCACCACCCGACGCCGTTCCACGGACGGGCGACGTACGTGCTCGCCGATGCGAACCCGGACGCGACCGGCTGGTCCGCGCTGCTGCGCGGGCGGACCGAGACCGTGCGGATCGCGGCCGAGCACAGCTCGCTGCTGCGGGAACCGCACGTGTCCGACCTCGCGACGGCGTTGCGTGCGGCGTTCGCGACGGAGGGCGCGGGCCGGAACTGAGCCGCTGCGCACATCGAGTGAGCAGAAGACGTCGCCTCCGCAGTCCGGAGGCGACGTCTTCTGTTCACCGGGTGCGGTGGTCGCGACCAGGAAGCGGACGGGAGGCGCGGGGCGGGCTGGCACCGCGCCTCCAGTCCGCCTGTCGGTGCGTCCACGGCACGTGGCCGGCACGCGGTGTTGCGGGTTTCCGTATCCGCACCCGGGTGTCCGCAAGGGACCGCACCGCGCATTGACCGCCTGCCAGCCCGCGACGATGGTTGGACACGCGGGGGAGAGTACCCACTCACCTGCGAAGCCGGCGGCGTCGTACCCGCGTCCCGCTGCTCGACCGACGACGGTCACCGTCGTCGATGCGTCATCCGAGGACGCGCCGCTCGTCTCGACGAGCCACCACCCGACAGCAACCCTGACCCGACAGGACCGCGCCATGCCCGCACGTACCGTTCGCCCTGCAGACCCGAGGGTCTCCGTCGTCATCCCGGCACGGAACGAGGCCCGCAACCTCGAGATCATCCTCCCGAAGCTCCCGCCCGTGTACGAGGTGATCCTGGTCGACGGCAACTCCGTCGACGACACCATCGCCGCCGCCCAGCGCGTGATGCCCGACATCCGCGTCGTGCACCAGACCCGCAAGGGCAAGGGCAACGCCCTGGCCTGCGGCTTCGAGGCCGTCACCGGCGACATCGTCGTCATGTTCGACGCCGACTGCTCCGCGGACCCCGACGAGATCCCGCGGTTCGTCCAGGCACTCGTCGACGGCGCCGACGTCGCGAAGGGCACCCGGTACTCGCTCGGCGGTGGCAGCGACGACATCACGATCGTCCGGAACATGGGCAACCGCGGCCTGAACATGCTCTGCAACATCATCCTCGGCACCCGCTACAGCGACCTCTGCTACGGCTACAACGCCTTCTGGGCGGACGTCCTGCCGGAGATCGGCCTGCTGTCCTCCGAGCTGCCGAAGCCGTCCGACGGCTCGATGCTCTGGGGCGACGGGTTCGAGATCGAGACTGTGCTCACCTGCCGCTGGTCGGCCGCCGAGCTCGCGATCACCGAGGTCCCCAGCCACGAGAAGCTCCGCGTGCACGGCTCGAGCAACCTGAACGCCGTGACCGACGGCATCCGGGTGCTGAAGTCGATCATGCACGAGCGTCGTCGCGCCGCGATCGGTCGCTCCGAGATCCGTCGTGCCGCGATGAGCGTCGTGCCGCCGGCCGAGCAGCTGGCCGCCGTGCCGCACGCCGCAGCACCGCACGCTTCCGCACCGCACGCCGCGGTCCACGCGGCCGGGCACGCCCCGCTCGGCGCCCCCGGCGCCCCCGTCGCCGCCGTGGCCGCCGTGGCCAGCCTCGAGGAGGAAGTCGCGTGACGACCGTCGCGGTCGTCATCTGCGCCTACACCCAGCAGCGCTGGGGCGACCTGCAGGACAGCGTCGAGTCCGCCAAGCGCCAGCCAGAGGCCCCCGAGGTCGTCGTCGTGATCGACCACGAACCCGAGCTCCTCGCCCGCGCCGCGGCGCGCTGGCCCGAGCTCCGCGTCGTCCCGAACACCGAGGACCGCGGCCTGTCCGGCGCCCGCAACACGGGCGTCGCCCTCACCGACGCCGACGTCGTCGCGTTCCTGGACGACGACGCAACGGCCGACCCGGACTGGCTCGGCCACATGCTCACCGCCCTCGAGGACCCGGACGTCGTCGGCGTCGGCGGCCGGGCCACACCGTCCTGGCCCACCGCCACCGGTGCCGGCCCGTACGCCGACGAACTCCTCTGGATCGTCGGCTGCTCCTACCGCGGGCTACCCGAGACCCCCGGCGACGTGCGCAACGTCATCGGATCGAGCATGGCGTTCCGCCGCGACGCGATCCTGCTCGCCGGCGGGTTCCGCTCCGGCATCGGCCGCGTCGGCAACCAGCCGCTCGGCTGCGAGGAGACCGAACTCTGCATCCGCATCGCCCAGGCCCGTCCCGGTGCGCGGATCCGGCACGAACCGGGCTCGAACGTCTCGCACCGGGTCTCCCCGGACCGCGTGACGATGCGCTACCTGCGCCGTCGCAGCTACTACGAGGGCATCTCGAAGGCCGTCCTGAGCCGTCGCGTCGGCACGGGTGACTCGCTCGCCAGCGAGTCGACGTACCTGACGAAGGTCATCCCCGGAGCGGTGCTGCGCGAACTGCGCCACATCGGTCGTGGCGGTGCCCTGCGTGCCTTCGCGATCGTGCTCTCCGTCGCGTCGACCGTCACCGGCTACGCCGTCGGGCGTGTCCTCGGTGGCGTCGTCGTCCGCACCCCGGCGGCCGCCCCCGCCCCCCAGCCGGTGGGGACGCGGTGACCCGCGCGACCCTGGCGATGGTCCTCTCGCCGGTCGTGACCGGGCCGCTCGTCCCCACCTGGGACGGCGCGCTCTGGGTCGGCGAGGTCGACCGTGCCGACGTGCACGCGTCCAGCCACCGTGACGTGGTCGCACTCGAGGGCGCCGCGGGCTACCGGCGCGCTCGACTGCTCGTCCGCGACCACGGCGAGCCCCTCGGCTTCGTCGAGGCCGAGATCACCGAACGCCGCCGCATCGGCGGCACCATCGACGTCCGTGCGCTGCAGCGCGCGATCCGGCCCATGCCGGCACCCGAGCGTCGGCCGGCAGCAGGTCTGGTGCTGCCGTCCGTCACCGTGGTGCTCTGCACGGACGGCGCCGCCGGCACGACCATGCGGTCGGTGCTCGCGAACGGGCACCCCGACTTCGACGTCGTCGTCGTCTCGCACGGCGCCGACGACGGCGGTGTGGCGACCGTCGACATCAGCGGACGCCGCGTCACCACCATCCCGGCACCCGACGGCGGCCTCGCCGCCGCGCGGAACGCCGGCCTGCTCGTCGCGACCGGCGACGTCGTCGCGTTCGTGGACGAGGGCGCCGTCGTGGACGGTGACTGGATCGCCGCGATCGCCCGCGCCTTCGCGGCCGACCCCGACGTGGCCTGCGTCACCGGGCTCGTGCCGAGTGCCGAGCTCCGGACGCCGGCGCAGCGCTGGCACGACGACCGCACCCCCGGTGGGCGGACCGTCCGCCGGCGGGTCTTCCGGCTCGACGACCCGGTCGACGACCTCCCGCTGCACCCCTTCGCCGCCTCGGCCTACGGCACCGGCGCGAACCTCGCCGTGCACCGCGCGACCGCGCTCCGGATCGGCGGGTTCGACACCGCCTTCGGTCCCGGCACCCGCGTCGGCGGTGGCGACGACCTCGACCTCTTCACACGACTGCTGTTCGCCGGATCCGCGATCGCCGTCGAACCGGCCGCGATCGCGTGGCAGCGATCGGCGGACGACGTCGCGTCGCTCCGCGCCGCCGCTGCCGCGCACGGCCACGGACTCGGAGCCTGGATGACCAAGAACGCCATCGACCGCGACACGCTGACCGCATCGGTGGACGCAGCGCCCGAGGCGCTCAGCGCCTTCGCACGACTCGGCCTCGAACAGGGCGACCGTGCGACGGACATCGCCGGCGACCAGCCCGGTGACGCGGACCGCGTACCCGACGCGGTCGACGCCGAGTTCGCCGCCACCCAGCGGCGGCTGCGCGGGGTCGAGCAGCGCTCGGTCCTGACGGCGCCGTTCCTGGCGCTCGTCGAACGCCTGCGTGGCGGCGGCACGATCGACCGCAACGCCGGTGGTCGCCACGAGCTCCGGCACGGTCTGGCCTCGGCCGGTCCCGCCCGCCCGCTCGCGGTGGACGCGATGAGCCCGATCGCACGACTCACCGCAGCGGCGATCGTCGTCCTGACGCTCCTCGTCGCCGGGGTCGCTGCGATCGCCGGACTCCCGGTGCTGCGGGGGAGCGCGATCGGCGTGTACCTGTTCGCGCTGCTCGGCGTCGCACCCCTCCTGCTCGTCCGCCCGATGCCGCTGGCACGCTTCAGCGTCTTCGCGGTCACGGCGTCGCTCGTCGGCACGATCGGCATCGGCTACACAATGGCGACGTTCCAGCTCTGGAACCCGACGGTGCCGTTCGTCGGGGTCGTCGTACTCACCGCCGTCGCCCTCGCGATCGCGGTGCCGCGTGACGTCGCCGAACTGCAGCGCGCCCGCCTCGAGCCGGCCGCCGAGGGCGCCACGGCCCGTCGCTGGACCACCACCGACACCGTCACCGCCGGCTCGGTCGTCGGCCTGCTCGTCATCGTCGTCGCCGCGCTCACGCACATCGGCGACCCGGTGCCGGACGGACTGTTCGGCTCGCTCGGCCCGGGCCTGGTCATCGGACTGGCGATCGTCGTCGCCGCTGCCGTCGTCGCCCTGGTGCGCGGTCGCGGACTCGCGATCCCGGTCGTCGTGCTCGGCGGGTCGATCCAGCTCGCACAGGCCATCACGTACGGCATGCCCACCGTGATGGCGGCCGCCCGCCACATCGGTGTGCTCGAGTACATCCGCCGCTGGGGCTCGACCAACCCGGCCGCCGACATCTTCCAGACGTGGTCCGGCCTGTTCGCCGGTGGCGCCTGGGTCGCGGACGTCGGCGGGATCGGCAACGCGATGACCATCGCCGCGTGGGTCCCCGTCCTGCTGGCCTTCAGCACGACGATCGCCGTCGGTGTCCTGGCCGCCAACTGGCTGCCGGGGAACCGTCGCCCCTGGATCGCCGCGTTCCTGACCGCGATGACCGGCTCGCTCAACACGACGTACTTCTCGCCGCAGTCGGTGGGTATCCTGATGTCCCTGGTGATCCTCGTGCTGGCCGTCGGCCCGCTGCGACGCACCGCGGTGACCGCCGCCGACGGCGTCCGCTCGACGATCCTGCGCGCCCGCCGCGTCGGCCTGTCCCGGATCATCGCCATCACGCTGATCGCCATCGTGCTGGTCGTCACCCACCAGATCTCGCCGTACCTGACGGTCGCCGCACTCGTGACGCTCATCGTGTTCCGACTGCTCCGCCCCTGGTGGCTACCCGTCGTGGTGCTCGTCCCCGCCGTCGGCTTCGCCCTGCTGAACGACGACATCCTCGGCAAGTTCCTGTCCCTGGGAGCCGTCGGCAAGGTGCTCGACAACGTGCAGCCGCCGTCGCACGACATGACGGTCCTGCCGAAGCCGCTCGTCACACGGCTCGCGTTCGACATCCCCGCGGCGGCCCTCGTGATCCTCGGTCTCGTCGCCGTGATCACCGTGCTGATGCGTCGCGACCGCGTGCACTGGGGACTGCTGGCCACGGCGGCGAGCCCGATCTCGCTGCTCGTCGCGACGAACTACGGCCAGGAGGGCATCTTCCGCGTCGTGCTGTTCGCGACACCGTGGATCGCGATCCTGGCGGCGGGGCTCCCGATGCCCAGCGGCCGGCTGGCTCCCGTCGGTCGACTCGTCACCCGTACGGTGCGGCCCACGGCGGTCAAGGTCGTCGTCGCTGCGGCCGCGGTCGCCGCGATGGTCGGGATCGGCGCGTTCGGTCAGACCGCCCTCGACTGGAACCGCGTCCCGACGCGCAGCCAGTCGGCGGCGACGCAGTTCTACGACGCGACCGCGCCGAAGGGCTCCCTGATGCTGCTGACCGGTTCGGCGAACGCCGTCCCGAGCAACACCGGCGCACGCTACTTCGACGTCGGAGCGCTGTCCCGCGAGGTCCTCGGGGCGTACCCGGAGCCGGAGGGCTACGACGCCGAGGCCGACGTGTCCACGATGACCCGCCAGCTCGTCCTGGACTGGCCGGCGACGAAGTACTACGCACTGGTCGCCGAACCCTTCGGCGCCTACGACGAGCGGTACGGGTACCAGACCGACGCCGACTACCAGGAGCTCGCGGCCGCGATGGCCGACTCGCCCTACTGGAAGCGCGTCTTCGGCTCCGGCACCACCGCCGTCTACGAACTGACCCAGGCAGGACTCGCACATGCCACGAACTGAACACCGCACGACCCGGGCCGCCCGGCGGACGTGGCGCACGCGCGCCACGTCCGCCGCGGCGGTCCTGGGGGTCCTGGCGGTCGTCGCCGTCATCGCCGGACCCGGCGGTGCGATGTCCGCCGACGCACGAGGTCGGAAGACACCGCCGCCGAGCACGCCGACCAGCACGCAGACGCCCACGCCGACGCCCAGCAGCACCCCGACGGGTGGCACGGCCGCCGCGAACGCCGACTGCAGCGCCGGTCGGGTCCTCACGATGGTGGCGCACGCCGACGACGACCTGCTGTTCTCAGGCACCGAGCTCCGTGCGGACATCGACGCCGGCAAGTGCGTCCGTTCGGTCATCGTCACCGCGGGTGACGCCGGCAAGCCCGCCTGGTACTGGCAGTCCCGCGAGAACGGGTTGATGGCGTCGTACGCGTCGATCGCCGGCGTCTCGTCGAACTGGACCGCCGGACAGCTCTCGGTCGCCAGCCACACGCTCCGTACGGCGACCCTGACGACGGCCCCGCGGCTCAGCCTGGTGTTCCTCGAGCTGCCGGACGGCAACATCGACGGCTCCGGCTTCGCGGCCACGGGCAGCGAGAGCCTGGAGAAGCTCTCCGAGGGCCAGATCTCCACGATCCACACCGTCGCCGGGGCTGCCCAACCGACCTCCTTCTCGCTGACCGACCTGCGCGCGACGTTCTCCGGGCTCGTCACGGGGTACGCGCCGACCGAGATCCACACGCTCGACCACGGCGGCACGTACGGCGACGGCGACCACAGCGACCACCACACCGTCGCGTACCTCGCCGACCAGGCGCAGTCCGCGTACACGGCGGCGCACACGTTCACGGGCTACCTCGGGTACCCGATCGCGGACCGCCCGTCGAACCTGAGCTCCGCGCAGACGGCCGCGAAGGCCGCCGCCTTCTTCGCGTACGCCGCGTACGACGGTGAGACCTGCGGGTCCACCTCCGCCTGCGCATCGCGCCCGGAGGGCTCCTGGTTGAGCCGCCAGTACGCCGTCGGCTCGTCGGCCCAGCCCCCGACGGACCCGCCGACCTCGCAGGGCACCGACGTCACCGCCGGCGCGACCGTCACCGCGAGCGCCGAGAACCCGGCCGACGGTCAGACCGCCGTGAAGGCCGTCGACGGCGTCGTGAGCGGCTACCCGGACGCCCCGACGGCCGAGTGGGCGGCGCCCGGTGGCCGGGCGGGCACGTGGATCCAGCTGAACTGGTCCGCCGGCACGACCCTGCACGAGATCGACCTGGCGGACCGACCGAACAGCGACGACCAGGTGACCGGTGGCACGCTGACGTTCTCCGACGGCACCAGCGTCGCCGTCCCGTCGCTCGACAACGGGGGCGCCGTGCAGCGTGTCGCGTTCAGCGCCCGCCAGGTCACCTGGGTGCGGTTCACGGTCGGTTCCGTGAGCAGCACGACCCGGAACGTCGGCCTCGCCGAGATCCGGGCGTTCCGGCCGGCGGACACGACGACGCCGACGCCCACCCCGACCCCGACCCCGACGCCGACGCCGACGCCGGCGGACGTCACCGGTTCGGCCACCCCGACCGCCGCGTGGGACGACCAGTCCACCGGGCAGACCGTCGCGAAGGCCGTCGACGGCGTCGTGTCGGGCTACCCCGACAACCTGACGGCCGAGTGGGTCGCCCCGTGGGGCCGGACCGGGGTGTGGATCCAGCTGGACTGGGCCGCCTCGCAGCGCCTCGGTCGGATCGTCCTGCACGACCGTCCGAACAGCTCGGACCAGGTCACCAGCGGCACCCTGACGTTCTCGGACGGCAGCCAGGTCGCGGTCGGCACCCTGCCGAACGGCGGCGACGCCCTGACGGTCGACTTCACCCCGCGTGACGTCACCTGGGTGCGGTTCACGGTGACGGGCGTCTCGAACAGCACGGGCAACGTCGGACTCTCCGAGATCCGCGCGTGGACGACCGGGTGACCGACGACCAGGGTGACGGCCGGGAGGCCCGCCCCACCTGGTCGGAGCACGTCGCCGACGACGCAGCGTCGGCCCACGGCGCCCCACCGGCACACGGTCGCGGCCTGTCCCGGCACCGGCCCCCGCGGCGCCCCGGCACCCGCCGGACCGCGCTCGCGGCCGGCGCCCTGCTCGTGGCTGCCGGCATCGTCGCCGGCACCACGACCGCGACCACCACGGCGAACGGTGACGACGTGACCCTCGACGACCCGAGCGGCGTCTCGATGCCGAGTTCCGAGCCCGAGGGGTGGACTCGGGTGTTCGGCGAGGACTTCGCCGACGCCGCCACGAACCGGACCTTCGAGTCCCGGTACTCAGACCGGTTCGTCGCCTACCACGGGTTCGCCGACACCGCGGGGACGGGGCGCTACCAGGCGTCGACCCTGTCGACGCACGACGGCGTGCTCGACGTGCGCCTGCGGACCACGCGCGCCGGGGTGCCGCTGGCGGGCGGTGTCGTGCCGCTCGTCGACGGCGAGTGGGGCGGGCAGACCGCCGGCCGGTACAGCATCCGGATGCGCAGCGACGAGGTCGACGGCTACGGCGTCGCCGTGCTGCTGTGGAGCGACGAGAACCTGTGGTCGGACGGTGAGATCGACTTCCCCGAGGGAGCGCTCGGCGCGCCCGCCTGGCTGAACGTGCACTGCCTGGCCGACCCCGCCGAGAAGTGCGTCCACCAGCAGACCGAGGCGTCGCTGAAGGACTGGCACACCTACACGATCCAGTGGACCGCCGACCGGATGTCGTTCCTGGTCGACGACGAGGTCGTCGGCACCACGACGGAGAACATCCCGACCGCTCGGATGCACCTGGTGGTGCAGGCCGGGTCGAACGACGGGAACCCACCGGCGGACGCCGCCGGGTCGGTCCTCATCGACTGGATGACGATCGACGTGCCGGCGGACGGTGCCGTGCCGAGCGCGTCGCTGCCGGACGACACCGCGACGACGGTCCCGAACGACTGAACGGTGCCGACGTCGTCGTCGGCACCGTTCAGTCGTCGTAGGTCGTCAGTGCTTCGCGTGTGCCTCGAGCGCCCGGAGCAGCGCCGCGACGTGCCGCTCCCGGCCGTAGCGGTCCCGCACCCAGGCGCGGCACCGGTCCGCCAGACCGGGTTCGGTGCCGGCCGCGTGCAGCGCCTCGAGGACCTTGTCGGCCAGCGCGGCGGTCTCGGTGGGGTCGACGGTGAACCGCGTCCACTCGCCACTGAGGATCTCGGCGGTGCCGCCCGACGCCGCCGCGACGACGGGGCGTCCGGTGGACATCGCCTCGACGACCACACGGCCGAAGCCCTCGGGCTCGATGGAGGGTGCCACCACGACGTCGGCGGCGTGCAGCAGGGGGACGACGTCGTCGCGCTCGGGCACCACGACCACGGAGCCCTCGGGCAACGCGGCGATCGCGCAGTGCACGGCGGGGGCGTCCTGCGGGTACAGCGCACCGGCCAGGACGAGCACCGGAGCCGGGGCGGGCGGTGTGCCGGGCCCGACGAGGACGCGGGCCGACGCGTGGACGCGCCCCCACGCCTCCAGGAGGGCCAGCACGCCCTTCGAGCGCGTGAGCCGACCGTAGTAGAGCACCACGGGGCGGTCCTGGTCGAGGCCGAGCGCGGCACGCGCGCGACGGGTGCTCGCCCCGGTGGCGGCGGGGAACGCCGCGGTGTCGACGCCGTTCGGGACCACGTCGACCCGGTCCGGCGGGGCGCCGACGGCGGTCCAGGCACGAGCCATCGCCGCCGAGACCGCGAGGTACCGGGTCCGGCCCCCCGCGAACGGGCCGAGACGGCGGTAGTTCGGGGCGTGGTGCAGGTGCACGGCCAGGGGGACGCCGGACACGAAGGACACGACGCGGCCCCACGGCAGGAACTCCGGACGGTTCAGCCACAGGACGTCCGGGCGCGACCGGCGGAGGCGCAGGCCCTCACGGACGAAGCGGAACATGTCCGTCGGGGCGGTCCGGATGCCGAAGCGGTAGTCGCGGGCGTGCCGCAGTCGGACACCGGTCCGGTCGAACACCGCGCGGCCCTCATCCGGGTCGCCGTCCGGACCGGCGCGGTGCCACACCTCGACGTCGTGGCCGGCCGCGACGAGCTCGCCGACGTCCTCGACGACGCAGCGTTCGACACCGCCGGTGATGGCGAGTCCGTTGGTGGCGACGACGACACGCAGCGGACGGGGGGTGGGACGGGTCATGCGGATCCTCCGCGAGCGAGTTTCAGGCGGCGGAAGAACCAGGGCAGGCACGCGGCCACGCCGACGACGCGCACGATGTTCCAGGCGAGGTCCTGCGGCGGGAGGAGCGAGGCGGCAGCGACGAGGATCGCGATCGCGATGGCGAGCAGCACTCGGCGTCGGGGGCCGCGCCACTCACGGCGATCCGGCAGGGAGGCCTGCTGCAGTGCGGCGAGGACGGCGTAGGCGATGACCGTGGCGATGCCCGCGCCGACGATGCCGGTCAGGGGCACCAGCACCAGGTTCGCCGTGATGTTGACGACGCCGGCGACGGCGCCGATGACGCCCACCGTCACCCCGCGGCGCTCGACCAGCAGGAGCCGGCCGGTCGCTCCGCTCGCGACGACCGGGAACGCGGTCAGGGCGACCACGAAGACGACGATGGTGAGGGACTCGACCCGGTACGACGCCGGGGCCAGGATCGGCAGCGCCACCGGCGACACGAGCGTCACGGCGACGAGCACGGGGGCGAGCAGCATGTAGAGCTCGTCGCGGGCGTGCATGGCGAGCCGGCGGCGGGCCACGGCGTCGCGGAGGGCGGCGAAGTGCGGCGCCCAGGCCTGGTTCGTGAAGGTCAGCAGCAGGATGACCGCGGAGCCGACGACGTAGGCGATCTGGTAGCGGGCGACCTCGTCGGCACCGAGCAGGCGCTGCACGACGAGCCGGTCACCGGCGTTCAGGACGAAGTACGACAGGCTGCCGAGTGCGATCGGGACACCGAGCTTGAACGCCCGGTTCGTGGTGCGGTGGTCGAACAGACCGCGGACGCGCGGCTTCGTGGCGATGATGCCGATGACCATCGCGGCACCCTGCGCCACGACCCCGCCCCACGCGTACGTGGTCGCGTCGGCGTGCACGGCGGCGAGGAGCCCGAGGCCGATGATCGACCCGCCGACGGACGACAGCAGGCTCGTCACGGCGAACACGCGGATGCGGTCCTGGGCGACGAGCAGCGCGAGGGACAGCTGCACGATCGCGGCGGGCCCGGTCCAGAGGACGGCGACCAGCAGCAGGGGGTGCTGGTCGACGAAGCCCGCGGCGTCGCCCCAGAGCGGGATCGACACCAGGGCGAACACGGTGACGGTGACCGCGGTGACCATGCCGACGAACATCAAGCCGCGGGCACGCCGGTCGTCGCCGTCCTCGGCGCGTTGCAGCACCGATGCCTGGTCGATGCCGCAGACGGCCACGACCACCAGGGCCTGGTACAGCGCGATCGCCGAGGCCAGCACGCCGAACTCGGCCGGTGGCATCAGGTGCGCGAGCACGGGGGAGATCAGCGAGCTCACGACGAGCTGCATCGACCAGACGACCACGTAGAGCAGACCGCGGCCGAACAGGACGGACGAGCCGCGTGCGACGGCGATCGAGTCCGTGTCGGTGGACAGCGCGCCGGGGGCTGCGGGCTGCACGGACGCCTCGAGCTCGTCGTCGTCGGGCTGTGCCGCCACCGCAGCCGCCTCGGCCGCACGCGCCTCGCGTCGCGTCTGGGGGACGGTCACTGCGCCACCACCACCGGCTGGTCATCGGCGGACGTGCGGAGCCCGAAGGTCGCGTCGACCACGTCGAGCAGGTCAGCGCTCCGCGACGTCGAGAACTTCCGGGCGAACACGTACGGGGTCGACTGGTCAGCCGCCGTGCGACGCTCCAGCACCCGGCCGGCGTCCTCGATCCCGAGCCACGGCGGGCTCTTCTGCTTCGTGCCGTCCCACCCGATCCACCAGAGCGGCTGCGCCGCGTGGGCGTCCGCGAAGTCCGGGGTGAACGCCGGGGTCAGCAGGACCGACGGCACGAAGGTCTCGTCGCCGATCCACACCCGCTCCCAGAACGCCACCAGGTCGGGGCGCCCGTCGAACACGTCGACGACCCCCTGCGCGTGGTGCCGGGCCAAGACCTTGAGCTGCGAGCCGCCGCCGAACACGACGTCGCGCGGGACCCGACGGGGGACCGGCAGGCGCAGCATGTGCTTCCGCCACGCCCAGTGCCGGAACCGCACGCGCGACCGACCGCCGTCGCGACCCCACGCGGGGTGCGGGAGCGGCTTCGCCTCGACGAACGATCGCCCGGGGTTCGCCGTCAGGAGCGCCGAGATCTCGTCGGCGTCGGCCAACGGGTAGTCGCTGCCGGTCAGCAACGCCACGTGGGTGGCGTCGGTCTGCGCCAGGGCAGCACGGTAGCCGGCGACCTCGGCCGCGACGTTCTCCCACTTCGCCCATCCGGTGCGCATCCGCGGCAGCACGTGCACCCGTTCGGGCAGGCCGGCGGTCATCGCCTCGAAGACGTCGTCGTCGGTGCTCGCGTCGCAGTGCAGGAACACCGGGAACGGGTCGAGCGCCGCCACGAGCCGACGGACGTGCGTCGGGTCCTCGTGGGCGAGGACGATGCACGCGAGTGGCGTGGGAGTGATGGCCATGTCCGCGACGCTAAGCGGGCCCGGCAGCACCGACAAGGGAGGTCGGGACCACCTGCGGGGGAACGGCGGTTTCCCGCAGGTGCCCCCCGATCGAGGGGTGCGCGAGGGGGATCGCGCGAGGGGATCGCGTCAGCGGGCGCGGCGGAACTTCGGGCAGTCGCAGAGCGCGCAGTCCGTGCCCGGACGGTAGTGCTCGTGTGCCGCCTGGGCGTGCCCGCACGTGCCGCACGCGGCGTCGTCGGCATCGAGGTGCACCACGACGAGATCGGACGCGTGGGGGTCCGGAACCAGGTGCAACGTCGGGCGCGGACGCCTGGTCAGGCCGAGCCGGTCCATCGTTCGGGCCAGCGGCATGCGTCCTCCTCGTGTCCGGCGGGGACCGGGGTCGCACCGGCGGGTCGACCGGCGTCTCCCGCGAGTCTAGTGGCGGCAAACCGCAGCCTCCCCGCATCCTCCGAGCATCGCGGTTGACCCCCTGTCGAAGCGCGCTGAGCATTGCCACGTCCACCCGACCAGACCGGCCCGACGGGACGACCATGACCGACCACACCACCACCGCGGAACGAGCCCTCACGCTCGACCCCGCGATGCCCTCGCCCGACGCCCCCACCTGGGTCGGAGCTGCCTGGGTCGGCGCCGTCGACCGGTCCGCGGCGCTCGCCGCCGACACCGTGCACCTCGCCGGCGCCGGTGGCTTCCGCCGCGCCCGCCTCATGGTGCGCGACGGCCGCGACGTCGCCGGGTTCGTCGACGTGCGCGTCGACGACCGCGGGGCGGTGGACCCGGCCGAGCTGGGACCGGCCCTGCGTCGGCTGCCGGCCCCGGGCCTCCCGGTCGACGCCCCTGCGGACGGCGCACGCGTCTCCGTCGTCATCGGCACCCGCGAGCGCCCCGTGGCGCTCGCGCGCGCCATGCGCTCCGTCCTCGACTCCGCCTACGACGACTTCGAGCTGTTCGTCGTCGACAACGCCCCCGTCACCAGCGGCACCCGCGACGTCGTGGCCGCCGTCGACGACCCGCGCGTGCACTACGTCCTCGAGGCACGTGCCGGCGTCTCCCGGGCCCGCAACGCCGGACTGGCCCGCGCCACCGGCGGGATCGTCGCGTTCATCGACGACGACGTCGTGGTCGACCGCCACTGGATGGCGGCCATCGCCGCCGCCTACGAGCGCGACGCCGACGTCTGGTGCGTCACCGGACTCGTCCCCAGCGGCGAGCTCCGCACCCCCACGCAGCGCTTCTTCGACGAGCGGGTGACCTGGGCGCGGAACCTCGAGCGCCGGGTGTACCGCACGTCCGCCCCGCCCGTCGACGAGCCCCTGTTCCCCTTCACCGTCGGCGCGTTCGGCACCGGCGCGAACATGTCCGTGCGCCGCGACGCCGTCCGGCAGCTCGGGGGCTTCGACGTCGCTCTCGGCCCCGGCACCCGCGCCCGAGCGGGTGAGGACCCCGACCTGTTCACCCGCGTCCTGCTCGCCGGTGGCGCGCTCGCCGTGGAACCCTCGGCCGTCGTCTGGCACGAGCACCGCAAGGACCGTGCCGCGTTGCGCTCGCAGGCGATCGGCTACGGCACCGGGCTCGGCGCCTGGGTGACGAAACTCGTGCTGCGGCCCTCGACGGCGTTCGCGGTGCTGCGGCGTGCGGCCGGCGCGCTCCGGCGGCTCGGTGCCCTCGGGCAGAGTGCCGACGAGCGCCCCGTCGACGCGAGCGGCGGCTGGCCCGTCGACGCCGAGTTCACCGAGGCGACGCGTGGGCTCAAGCGCGCCGAGCTGACGGCCGCGCTGGGCGGGCCGTGGCGGTACGTGGCCGGGCGGCTGACCGCGCGCTGAGGGGCGGCACCGGCACGCCGGCACCGGCTTTGCGACAGAGCACGCGCCGATCGACGCGTGCTCTGTCGCGTTCCACGTGCGCGGCAGAACGGACGGGAGGCCCGTGGCGACACTGCCACGGGCCTCCCGTCCGTCATGCCGCGCGACTACGGCCGGAAGCGGCCGGCCTCGACGTCGCGCCAGCGGCGTCGGCTGCGGAACCAGGCGGCCGGGCCGGCGGGGAACCCGCGCAGCTCGTGGTACGCCAGGGTCTTCGGGATGCGCGTGGTCGAGGCGTCGTTGGTGACCTCGGTCGCGGCGTCCCGGCGTCCGGCCAGGCGGGAGAGCATCTGCTTCGACTTGACCTTCGCGGCGAGCGGCATCAGGCGGGCGAGGACGGCGACGTGCCGCTTGTCCTTCGCGGCGAGCGCGAACATCAGGGCGGTGAAGCCGACGCCGTTGCCGTGCAGCTGCTTGTGCAGGTCCTCGATGGTCTGGCGGTGCCGGTGGTGCACGACCGCGCGGGGCTCGAAGCCGATCTTCCCACCGCGCCACAGCGTCTCGATGAACATCGCCAGGTCCTCGCCACCACGGGCGGGGGAGCCGGCGCCGAGGGTGTGGTCGAAGCCGCCGACGGCCTCGATCAGGGTGCGACGGTAGGCCATGTTCGCGCCGGCGCCGTACGCGCCGATGCCGTAGACGGCGAAGTGCTTGAGGACCTCCCCGGACGGGGCGACCGCCGAGACGCGGGCGTGCCGCATGGTGCCCTGCACGTCGTCCGGGACGATCGTCACGGGCGAGAAGGTGCGCTCGGCGCTGAACCCGCCGTAGTACGCCTCGTACCAGATCTGGGCGGGGGTGGTGAGCTCGCTCGGCAGGATCACGCCGGTGACGGCGTCCAGGCCGGGCTCGCTGACGAACCGGGACCCGATGGCGCGGAGCCACTGCGGGTCGACGCGGACGTCGTCGTCGGTGAAGGCGATGACGTCGCCGGTCGTGGCGGCGACACCGGCGTTCCGTCCGGCGGACAGACCGGGGCGGCGTTCCTCGACGAGGCGGACGTTCCGCCCGGCGAGCATCGCGGGCAGCGCGTCGCCGGCGGGGACGCGGACGCGGTTGTCGACGAGGATGACCTCGTGCCGCGGGTAGTCGAGGTGCTCGAGGACGTCGAGCAGCTTGCCGAGGTCCTCGACGCGGTCGACGACCGTGGACACGACGACCGAGATGGTCGGCAGGTCGTCGTCGGACACCGCGGGGACGTCGGCCAGGACGGTCTCCTGCAGCGCCTCGAGGGCGCGGGCCGCGTCGGCAGGGTCGTCGGTGAGCAGCACGTCGAGGGTGCCGGTGGGGTGGCCGCCGCGGTAGCCGATCACCATGGCGGACTCGCCGGTCTCGTCGGCGACGAGGCGCGGCAGCGGAGCGTCGAGGTCGACGCTGACGACCCGACGGGGGCCGGGCACGGTGACGGAGGAGTGCAGGGTCATGCTCGGGACGCTACGACCGCCCGCGGCGTCCGGACAACGGACCGGACCAGCAGTGGCGGGGTTCGTGCGGGGTTCCGCAGTGCGGTGCGTGTGCCCCAGACGAGGGTGAGCGCTCACCCAGGAAGCCACGGGAACCTCATGGGTCACGCTCAGGTCACGGAACCGATGCAACCGGTTGCGCTCCCGCCGGACCGGGCGTAGCTTCCTCCACCAGCAGGCAGCGGCGCCTGCTCCAGGGCAGTGTCGTCGAACCCGATCGATGCCCCCTGGTGATCTCAATGAGGAGACAACGCTGTGAAGACAACACGCTCCAGGGTGCGGTTCGCATCCGTTGCCGGGGTCGCCGTCATCGGCCTCGTGCTCACCGGCTGCTCGAGCGGGAGCTCCGGCGCCGGATCGGACGACGCCAAGAGCGGCCAGGACAGCCGCGGCCCCATCACCTACGTGCAGGGCAAGGACAACTCGAACGTCGTCCGCCCGCTCATCGCGAAGTGGAACAAGGCCCACCCGGACGAGAAGGTCACCTTCAAGGAACAGTCCGACCAGGCCGACCAGCAGCACGACGACCTCGTGCAGCACTTCCAGGCGAAGGACGAGAACTACGACGTCGTCGACGTGGACGTCGTCTGGACCGCCGAGTTCGCCGCCAAGAGCTGGCTGACGCCGCTGACCGGCGACATGAAGCTCGACACCTCGAAGCTCCTGCCGTCGACGGTGAAGACCGCCACCTACAACGACACCCTCTACGCCGCTCCGCAGACCTCGGACGGCGCACTGCTCTACTACCGCAAGGACCTCGTCAAGACGCCTCCCACCACGTGGAAGGAGATGATGGACGACTGCAAGATCGCGAAGGACGCCGGCATCGGTTGCTACGCGGGGCAGTTCGCGAAGTACGAGGGCCTGACGGTGAACGCCTCCGAGGCGATCAACGGCTCCGGCGGTTCGGTGCTCGGCAGCGACGGTGCGCCCGACGTCGACACCGACAAGGCGAAGGCCGGCCTGCAGAACCTGGT
>Ga0308161_1001997_pt1 | contig 22744 bp, 18 predicted proteins | sample PhyFR2_FD_201034 | JGI IMG/M metagenome (GOLD analysis project Ga0308161, IMG submission 201034) | Phyllosphere microbial communities from UC Gill Tract Community Farm, Albany, California, United States - DLSLF.R2 | ecosystem: Host-associated > Plants > Phyllosphere > Unclassified | place: USA...
AGGGGAAGTACGATCGGCGCTGCTTTTCAGATATGAAACCTCCGATAAACTGCATTGAAAAAAACATGGAGTTTACTGTGGATAGGGGTATGGATGGCGGTATTTATTTTGGCGTTAATGATGGTATATACCGTATGAAGGAAAATGGTGAGGTGTTTAAAAGAAAATATCAACCAAACCTTTGAGCGCCCGGCTTACTTGAGGTGTACAGGAAAGGATAATGAAATTAAAAAGCAGGAAAACGCTTAACGCAATTATATTAGCTATGGTTGTTGGTGCGTTTTACTTTCTATGGGTTTTCCTCCGGCCGGTTGAAATTGTCGCAGTCCACCAGGATGGTAATTACAGCTATGTCCTGGTAAAAAATTTTCCATTGACCGAAAAAGGAAAAATAGACTGGTGGCTGATGAATAAGGATATGCTGAAACAGCGTTATGGTATTCCCAAGCCTGCATCCTATGGTGCTTTTACTATTGTTTTCTGGGATTTTTCTGGTGGTTATATGGAAGAGGGTAAGTACGATCGGCGTTGCTTTGCGGATATGAAACCTCCAGTAAACTGCATTGAAAAAACAAAGAGTTTACTGTGGGGAGAGGTACAGATAGCGACATTTATTTTGGCGTTGATGATGGTATATACCGTATGAAGGAAAATGGTGAAATGACCAAAAGAAAATATAAACCAAACCTGTGAGTGTTTCGGCGAATTTGATCAGTAAAGGAGGAACAATGAGAGGGAAGGGCATCTTTTAGTAAATTAATTATAGCTAAGGTTGCTTGTGCGCTCGGTATACTCTTGATTTTATAAATTTCGATGCTTCGAAAGTTTAAAGGCCCGAACAATCGGGCCTTAATTTTTATATACTCCGGTTTTTGCCAGCCGCCTTAATGATTAACGCCGCTGGCGAACCGGGGCGCCGTTGGCCTGATAGTACGGCACCTCCACCGCTGGCAGCGGGGCACGGCCGCGGATCACATCGGCCATCTTCTCGGCAATCATAATCGTTGGCGCATTCAGGTTGCCGGTGGTGATCTGCGGCATAATCGATGCATCCACCACGCGTAGCCCCTCAATGCCGTGAACTTTGCCATCGTTACCCACCACCGCCATATTGTGATAGCCCATCGCGTTCGAGCAGGAAGGGTGGTAGGCGGTTTCGGCATGATGGCGCACGAAGTCATCCAGCTGCGCATCGCTGACGCACTCTGCGCCCGGGGAGCTCTCTTTGCCACGGAATGGATCCAGCGCGCGCTGCTGCATAATCTCGCGCGTGATGCGGATCCCCGCCCGGAACTCGCGCCAGTCCTGTTCGTGCGACATGTAGTTGAACAGAATGCTCGGATGCGCTTTTGGATCCTTCGATACCACCTGCACGCGGCCACGGCTTGGGGAGCGCATTGAGCCAACGTGTGCCTGGAAGCTGTGGGTGCGAATCGGGTTAGAACCGTTATAGTTCACCGCCACCGGCAGGAAGTGGTACTGAATATTTGGCCAGCTAAACTCTTCGTGGCTGCGGATAAAGCCGCCCGCTTCGAAGTGGTTACTGGCGCCAATTCCCGTGCCGTTCAGCAGCCATTCGGCGCCGATCAGCGGCTGGTTGTGCAGCTTCAGCGCGGGCGACAGTGAAACCGGCTGCGTACATTCGTATTGCAGATACATCTCCAGGTGGTCCTGCAGATTGGCACCCACGCCGGGCAGGTCAAGCACCAGCGGGATGTCCAGCGAAGAGAGCAGTGCGCCGGGGCCGACACCGGAGCGTTGCAGGATCTGCGGGGAGGCAATCGCCCCGGCGCACAGCAGTACTTCGCGTTTCGCATACGCCTGCTGCGGCTGATCTTTCTGCTGCCACAGCACCCCGACGGCGCGCTGCTGCTCGAACAGAATGCGGTCGGTCAGCGCATGGACTTCAATCGTCAGATTGCTGCGCGGACGCGCCTGGTCGAGGTAGCCGCGTGCGGTGCTGGCGCGTCGTCCCTTTGGCGTGACGGTGCGGTCCATCGGACCAAAGCCTTCCTGCTGATAGCCGTTCAGATCCTCGGTGCGCGGATAACCCGCCTGCACGCCCGCCTCAACCATGGCATGGAACAGAATATTGTTGTCGCTTTTCGGCGTGGTAACGCTGACCGGCCCGGCATCGCCGTGATAATCATTGCCACCGATATCGCGCCGTTCGGCAATCTTGAAGTAGGGAAGGCAGTCGAGGTAGCGCCAGTTCTCCAGCCCCTCCTGCTGCGCCCAGTTGTCGTAATCCATCGCGTTGCCGCGGATGTAGCACATGCCGTTGATCAGCGATGAGCCGCCCAGCCCTTTGCCGCGCCCGCACTCCATGCGGCGGTTGTTCATATGCGGTTCCGGGTCGGTCAGATACGCCCAGTTATAGCGGCGGCCCTGTAACGGGTAAGCCAGCGCCGCCGGCATCTGGGTGCGGAAATCCTGACGGTAGTCGGGGCCGCCAGCTTCCAGCAGCAGCACCGTCACCTCAGGATCTTCGGTCAGGCGGGTGGCCAGTACGTTGCCGGCAGAACCTGCGCCAATAATGATGTAGTCATATTCCCTGCGATTGCTCATGGTCACTTCCCTTTACTCATTAAAAAATTGACTGATAACGTTCCATCGAGACCTGCACCGACTTGATGCGGGTGTAATGGTGGAGAGCGGTTAAGCCGTTCTCACGACCAACGCCAGACTGCTTGTAGCCACCTACCGGCATCTGCGCGGGGGATTCTCCCCAGCTGTTAATCCAGCAAATTCCCGCCTCCAGCTGGTGGATAATCTGGTGAGCTTTCGCCAGGTCGGGCGTGACCACCCCAGCGGCCAGGCCATAGACGGTATCGTTGGCACGCTGAATCGCTTCCTGCTCGCTGTCATAGCTGAGAAGGCTCATCACCGGGCCAAAGATCTCTTCGCGCACGATGGTGTGGCTATCTTCACAGTCGGTGAAGATGGTGGGCTGCACCCAGGCACCGGCATCGAACATCCCACCGGTTATCGCCGCGCCGCCGCTCAGCAGGCGCGCGCCTTCACGCAGGCCGGAAGCGATATACCCGAGCACCTTGTCACGATGCGCGAAGCTGGCCAGCGGGCCAAAGTTGGTGTCCATTTCCAGCGGATCACCCGGGCGAATACGCTGCACGCGTTTGAGCAGTGCCGCTTCCAGCTCCGCTTTGCGCGCGCGCGGGACAAATACGCGGGTGCCGTTGGTGCACACCTGTCCCGAACTGTAGAAGTTCGCCATCATCGCGATGTCGGCGGCCAGTTCGATATCGGCATCGGCGAGGATAATCAGCGGCGATTTACCGCCCAGTTCCATGGTGACCTCTTTCAATGAGGACTCCGCAGCAGCGGCCATCACTTTCTTGCCGGTCGGCACGCCGCCGGTGAAGGAGATTTTTTCAATGCGCGGATGAACGGTCAGCGCCTGGCCAGTGCTGCCGCTACCCTGCAACACGTTGAATACGCCGTCCGGCACGCCCGCTTCGCTGTAAATCGCCGCCAGCTTCAGCGCGCTGAGCGGAGTGATCTCACTCGGTTTGAAGATCATCGCGTTACCCGCAGCCAGCGCCGGGGCCGACTTCCACAGGGCGATCTGAATGGGGTAGTTCCACGCGCCGATCCCGGCCGTGACGCCCAGCGGTTCGCGGCGGGTATAGAAGAAGCTGCCGCTGCGCAGCGGATACTGCTCGCCTTCAATAGCACCCGCCAGCCCGGCGTAATACTCCAGCACGTCTGCGCCGGTAACGATATCCACGGCCGTGGTCTCCGACAGCGGTTTCCCGGTGTCCAGGCTCTCAAGCAGAGCAAGTTCGGCATTGCGCTCGCGCAGCAGCGCCACGGCGTTGAGCAGAATACGCCCGCGCTCCGTGCCGGTCATGGCGGCCCAGATACGCTGGCCGCGTTCGGCGCTCTCCACCGCACGTTCAACGTCGGCGGCAGTGGCAATTTGCACCTGCGCCAGGCTTTCCCCCGTGGCGGGATTGATGGTTTCGAAGGTCTCTGTGCCGCTGGCATCCGTCAGGCGGCCATCGATATACAGTTTCTGAATGGGAAGTTGAGCCATATGACTTGTCCTTAAGTTGGGGCTTACGTGCTGCCCGGTGCTCCCAATCTGTGATGCAGATTACGGGAAAGAATCGGCTGTTTTATTATTGATTGAACGTTCAATTAAAATACTATAGGGTCACCCAATGTCAATGAGATGATGTTCAATTGATAATGAGATGTTGCAAAATGGTTTGTGAGATGAACAAGGAATGATGGATGACAGTGGAAAATCGCAATACGCATCAAGATGAATCGGTGAGCCTCAATCGGCCGGTTTTTGTCAGTTCATCGCTGGTGATTTTAGTTCTCGGCATCCTGCTGGTGCTGTTCCCGGCAGGCAGCGAGCAGTGGCTGAGCCACGCGCAACTGTGGATAACCGATGTGTTTGGCTGGTACTACATGCTGCTGATGGTGCTGTGCATGGGGTTTGTTTTCTGGCTGGCCTGTTCACGCCACGGTAACATCCGGCTCGGTAAAGAGGGGGAACCCCCGCAGTTCAGCTATCCGTCATGGGTGGCGATGCTGTTCTCTTCGGGCATCGGTATCGCGCTGGTGTACTACGGCGCTTATGAACCGCTCGACCATTTCCTGCAGCCCCCGGAAGGGGCAGGCGGCACCGTGGAAGCGGCGCGACAGGCGATGGCGATCACCTTCCTGCACTGGGGGCTACACGGCTGGGCGCTGTATGCGCTGATTGGCGTGGCGCTGGCCTATTTCGCCTATTGCCGCGGTCAGCCGCTGGCGCTGCGCTCTGCACTCTATCCGCTGTTTGGCGAGCGCACTCACGGCTGGCCCGGGCATCTGGTGGACAGTTTTGGCATCCTGGTCACGGTGATTTCGATGGTCACCAATCTCGGGATCGGCGCGCTGCTGGTCAACTCTGGCCTCAACTATCTGTTTGGCGTGCCGCAAACGCCGGGTGTGCTGCTGGGGTTGATCGTGGTGATGATGATCGTGGCAACCTTTGCAGCGGTCAGCGGCGTTGAAAAGGGCATCGCCATGCTGTCGAATATTAACGTCGGCTTCCTCTGCCTGCTGCTGCTGTTTGTCTTCCTGAGCGGGCCGACGCTCAGCCTGCTGAACGGCATGCTGCAAAACGTGGGTGACTATCTCTCCACCATTGTCAGCCGCAGCTTTGATGTTTACCTGTATGGTAAGGCGGAGAAGTGGCAGGGCGCATGGACGCTGTTTTACTGGGCGTGGTGGGTGGCATGGGCGCCGTTTGTCGGGCTGTTTATTGCCCGTATCTCAAAAGGCCGTACCATTCGTGAACTGATCCTTGGCGTGCTGCTGATCCCGCTCGGTTTTACCCTGGCGTGGCTCTCCATTTTTGGCAATACCGCCATCAGTCTGGTGCTGGAGCACGGCGATGCGATTTTAGGAAAGGTGGCGCTGACCGACCCGCCGATGTCGATATTCAAACTGTTTGAAAATCTGCCGTTCACGCACATTGTGTCTGGCTTTACCGTGGTGATCAGCTTCCTGCTGTTCCTGACGCCGGTCGATTCCGGCACGCTGATGATCGCCAACCTCTCCAGCAAGGGTGGAACCTCCAGCGATGATGCGCCGGCCTGGTTACGTATTTTCTGGGCGGCGGTGACCACTCTGGTCTGCGCCGGGCTGCTGTATGCCGGGAACTTCAATGCGATGCAGACGGCGGTGGTCATTTGCGGCGTACCGTTCTCCGTGGTGATCCTGCTGTATATGGTCAGCCTGCATAAAGACCTGATGCGCAAGAGCCGGGAAGCGCAGCCGCAAAAGCTGTCGCCGCCACCGGCTGATGCCAACGTTAGCCACTAAACTTCGCGTCACACTCACCTGACCGCTGATTTCCCCTCTTTCAGCGGTCATCTTCTGTTCCATCATACTGGCCACCTCCCCACCGATCCCAGCGCGAAAAGCCATAAGGTCGGCAGTGGCTGCCTTTACGTCAGGCCAGCATCAACCGGCAATAACGCGCCTCTGCAGTGGGTTGACCGTCAGTTGGTCGCGATTTCTCGATGATTAATTTGTTAACCCGGAGTTCACTGATTAAAGGAATTTATCTTTGAGGCGAGTTTTGTCGCCTGAACGCGAGGAAATGTTGTCGTCATCGGGTTTTACTAATAAGAATCAGCGTGGGGAAACCGTAACCGGGTGTGACTTTGTGGCTGATGATGTCGCCACTTTACGCTGAAAGTGTGATTTACATCGCGCTGGCTGATGCTTTTTTTGGCTGAAAAGTGGCGAATCTATCAGAATTATCTGTTTTAAACGGTGCTGAATTGCCCGGGTTTGTTACCGCGGTGGTTTGCCGTTCTCCCCTCTAAGCTAAAAAGAGTGTAAATATTACACCAGGATGAATTTGGAACGGTCAGGAGGCGAGGGGAGCAGTCAGGAGGCTAAGCTACAGATTTTATAGGAAACCTCGGTTTTGACCTTCTGCCACTTAACGTGTGAAATAAGAATATCCTCATCCTACGCTTACGGTTGGCAATAAATTTACACTAAGAATATTCCTAGTGGTACTTTTGGTTTATTGAACGTTAATATTAAAAACCACGTCCATTTTTTTCTTAAGTTAACCTTAATGTAATCATTAGCGATAAATTACGTTTTAAATAATTGGATTTAATTATCCCCGCATCGTTTAACCTTTGTTTATTTGATTTCCAACTAATGATTTCACTGAAGATGTTTCAGGGTTTCTTATCTGATTCTTAAGTGATTTCTTTGGCAATGTCGGCTTTATCCGAAACCCCGCGCAGGAATTAATATGGCGTTGATATTTTATTTTATCTGGTGTTAATTAAATTAACTTCGAGCTTAAGAGATTTACGTGATGACTCAAAAATTGCTGTCAGTGATCATCCCTGCGTATAACGTGGCTAACTATATTGTTGAGTGCGTTGATTCATTACTGACACAAATTCCGGCACCGAACGAACTGATTATCGTTAACGACGGTTCAACCGACGACACCCTGGCGCGCGTCGAGCAGGCCTACGGCAGTGATGAACGTGTGAAAATTGTCACGCTTTCTAATGGCGGCGCGGGCCAGGCCCGTGACTACGGCATTAGCCTCGCACAGGGAACATTCGTCTTTTGCTGTGACCCAGATGATGTTGTTACCAATGGCTTTTTTGCAGAGTTGCAGGCGACTTACAGCCAGTTTCCTGAGCTGGAACTGTTCTGCTTCAACTCCTCAATGTTTGCCGACAATGCCCCTGAACGCAGCTGGCCAAAAGTACAGCATCAACAGTTTGGTCTGCTGCGTCCGGCGACGGTTTTCCGCAATTTGTTAAGCCATGGTGGATATACCTCAGCGAGCTGGAACTACGTGCTTAAAAGGGACGTTATCGAGAAACACAATTTGAAATATATCCATCGGGTGCATGAAGACCACTGCTACACGCTGGGGGCATTCCTCTGCAGTCGAATTGCCTTTGTTAGTACCAATATTTATTACCGTCAGCGCGTTCGCCAGGGCTCTCTCACCAATAGCGCCAAAGCGGAAAGTTTCTTCCGCCAGCGTTATGATGCCTTTATCTTCTGCTATGAAAAGCTGATGAAGTTGACAAGCGGAATGGAAGAACGTCATGAATTGCGTCGGCTTTATCTGATCCACTCCTTCAAATTAATGATTAATCTTTCGCTCGCCAGCAACAATCCGGTGCCCGATTACGTAAAAAATGCGATTAATTATTTCGGGAAAAATCTGAAACCGGGCGGTACGGGCAACTGGCTATTGTTAAAACAACCCGAACTGTACTCTAATCTGATTAAATTAAAGCGAGGACTTCGCAAGGCGCAAGGTTAGAGACTCATGGCGAAAGTAATTGATAAAGGTTTGTTAATAAATGTTCTCTCACTGCTGGCCTATCGTGGCGCTTCATTTATCATCCCGCTGGTCACGCTGCCGTATCTGGCACGTATCCTCGGCGTTGAGCATATGGGGTTACTGGCGCTGGGCCTGGCCTGTGTAATGTACTGCAGTACCATCTCCGACTGGGGATTCAACGTTTACACCACCAAAGATATCGCAGAGCATCGTGATAATAAGCTGAAAGTCACCGAGCTGTTCTGGTCGACGTTCAACGCCAAGCTGCTGCTGGGTACTGCCTCGCTGGCGGTACTGCTGATGGTCACCTGGTTTAATCCGGCCTGGCATAACCTGTTCTACATCGTGCTCGCTAACGCTACGGTGTTGTACGGTCAGCTGCTCTCTTTTGGCTGGCTGATGCAGGGCTTTGAGAAGTTGGGCAAGACGGCGATTATCTCGACGATTGGTCAGCTGACGTCTATCCCGCTGACTTTCCTGCTGGTAAAAACGCCGGATGATACCTGGCTGGCAGCGCTGATCCCGGGCGTTGTGGCTTTCGTTACGGCAATTATCACGCTGTCGATTGTCGTGAAGATGGACATCATCGGCTTTTACCGCTTCCAGCCCAGGGAAATTTTGCAGCGCATGAAAGACAGCCTGCACGTGTTCCTGTCGATTTTCGGCGCCAATATGTTTAACAACATCAACGTGCTGATCCTTGCGTCGATGACCAGCACCTATATGGTCGGGCTATATAACGGAGCAGACCGCCTGAAAAAAGCGGCGAACTCGGTGCCTGAGCAGATCGGTAACGCCTTTTTCCCCCGCGTCAGCCATCTGTTTAACAAAGACCGCGCAGCGGCAATAGCAGCCACACGCAAAAGCATCACGTTATCTTTCCTGCTTAGCCTGTTCATCGTGATTTTCACTTACTTCTTCGCCGATATTGTGGTGCGCATCCTGCTTGGGCCAGCATTCCATGAGTCGGCAGACGTGCTGCGGGTGGCAGTGTGTGGCTTTATCTTCGGTAACATCAGCTATCCGGCTGGTCTGCAAATCCTCATTCCTCACGGTCTGACCAAGCAGCGTATGTACCTGATGTTTATCGTTGGCGGGATTAATATCCCGGCCTGCTGCCTGCTGGCGTGGAAGTTTGGTGCTTTGGGTGCGGCCTGCGCGCTGGTGTTTTCAGAAATCCTGATCTTTATCGGCATTATCTATCTGCTGGTGAAACACGATATCCTGAAGACCTATCTCGCCCGGCCAGCGGTTTTTAAACAGCCTGGTAACGAGCACGCAGGCTGAGTTACTGGCGTCAGTGGCGATCGATACGTGACTGACGCCAGTTCAACCACGGCGTTACCGAGATGCCGTGTACCACCACGCTGGCGACGATCAGCGTAAACGCCATATCCGCCATCCGCGTCACTTCCTCCCCCGACAGTCCGTGGGTATAGGCCCAGGCAATATAATTTATGCTGCCAATTCCGCGAATGCCCAGCCAGCCAATCGTAGCGCGCTGCAGGCGCGGTGTGTGCATGCCCAGCGTGGCAATCCAAACCGACAGCGGGCGAATAATCAGGAACAGCAGCGCGGCCAGCACCAGCCCGTCCACGTTCCAGTGCTGCGCCAGCGTCACCCCAAGCACGATAATTATCACCGCGGCAAACAGCCGTTCGATGGTATCGCCGAAGGAGAGCGCATCGCTGACAACCAGCCCGGCAGAGCTGGCCGGATTGGTGCCCTCAACCATATGGCGGGCGTTGGGGTTAATCAGCTCTTCAGCCGGTGGATGACAGTCGCTATCCTGGAACTCTTCGGTCGGGAAATGGCGCACCACGCGCATTTCGGCGCGGCGCAGCCCAACCCCGGCGGCGAAAGCGGCGAGAAAGCCGGAAGCATCCAGCGCCTGCGCTGCGCTGTAGCTCAGGGCAATCAGCGCCAGCGCCAGGAAATCATTCGGGGCAACATCCTGATGCGTGTGGCGCAGGTGCGCGGCATACTGCCCAATCAGCTTGCCGAGCACAAAGCCGATAGCGCTCCCGCCGACCACCGCCCACAGCACGTCGACCAGCGCCCAGTGGCTGAGGTAAGCCCAGGACATTTCTCCGCTGCCGGTCAGCAGCGCCACCGCCAGCATCAGCAGCGGCAGGGCGGTGCCGTCATTCATTCCGGCCTCGCTGGAGAGCGAAACGCGCAGATTATCGTTATCGCGTGCGTCGTTGACTGAAATCAGGCTGGCGAGCACCGGGTCAGTGGGGGCGACGATAGCGCCAAACGCCAGCGCCAGCGGCCAGGAGAATCCGGCCAGCCAGTGTGCGGCCAGCGTCACGCCCGCTACCGTCAGCAGCATGCCTGGAAACGCCAGACGCAGCCCCATATGCCAGCCGGGGCTTTTGATCGGCAGCCGTAGCTTCAGCCCGGTGATAAACAGCGAGGCGGCCATGGCAATCTCAGTCAGGTTTTTGGCCAGCGTGGCGTGGGCAGCAATATCCACACGCAGCAGGTCCAGCACCCACGGGCCGCAGAGGATACCGGCAATCAAATAGAGAGCAAACGCCGTCACCGGGCCGCGCGTAATCCAGCCCGATGCCAGCGACATCAGTAATAACAGACCGCCGGTGGCGGCGGTCCAGCCAAGAAATCCCATCATCACTCCTGAATCGATTTTGCAATCTATTCAGTATGGACGGAATATGGCGAAGCGGCACAAACGACTGCCGCATTTGCGCGCAGTCAGTCGTTACGACGTGCCAGCAGGGCGAGCGCTTCCAGCTGTGCGCTGAGGTGATGACGCGTGCTTTCGTCAGTCACGGTGCCGCTTTCCACATCTATACGCGTGGCGGCCTGGCCAATCATGATTTCCGGCTTATTCAGCACCTGAGCGTTAAGAAACACCATAGATTGACGCAGATGATACTGCGCACGCGCACCGCCAATGGCCCCCGGCGACGCGGTCTGGATCGCCACCGGTTTCCCTGCCAGCGGGTTATCCGGCAGGCGCGACAGCCAGTCGATGGCATTTTTCAGCGCGCCCGGCACCGAATAGTTATATTCCGGCATCACAATGACCACGCCGTCAGCCGCCGCAATGGCGGCCCCCATCGCCAGCACGGCTTCAGGGAAACCTTCCGCCTGGATATCGGCGTCATAGTGGGGGAAGTCGGCAATCGACCCCAGCGGGCTGATCTCTACCCCGGCCGGAGCCAGCTGCGGCAGGCTGTTAGCGACAACGGCATTCAGTGATGCGGCCCGCAGGCTGCCGAGCAAAGTAACAAACTTCAGGGGAGCGTTCTGACTCATGGTGGTTTCCCTATATTGACGGTAGGTTGCTCAATAAAAGCGCTAACCCGTTAATATTACAAGCGCTATTATGAAATATCTGTAAATACTTATGCGCATTCTGTGCCGTTGTGAGGTTCAGAAAAGCCCGCAAAGATTGTCATCCGGCGCCCGGAAGTATACTGTTAGCACACTATTCATCTTTCTCTCCACGGAGTTCTCTTATCCGCTGGATGACCCGCTAAACTGAGGTTGTTGTGTCCACTTACTCTCCCGCTCAGCGCCCAAGACGCCTTCGTCAAACCGCTTCTCTTCGCTCCCTGTTCCAGGAAAATACTCTTAGCCTGAACGATCTGGCGCTGCCGATCTTCGTTGAGGAAGAGATTGACGACTATAAGCCGATTATGGCGATGCCGGGCGTGATGCGTATTCCTGAAAAACGCCTGGCGTATGAGATTGAGCGCATTGCCAAAGCGGGCGTGCGGTCGATCATGACCTTTGGTATCTCTCACCATACCGATGCTGACGGCAGCGATGCCTGGAATGAAAACGGGCTGGTGGCGCGCATGTCGCGTATCTGTAAAGAGACCGTGCCGGAAATGATCGTGATGTCCGATACCTGCTTCTGCGAATACACCAGCCACGGCCATTGCGGCGTGCTGCACGATCATGGCGTGGACAATGACGCGACGCTGATTAACCTCGGCAAGCAGGCGGTAGTCGCGGCAGCAGCCGGAGCGGACTTTATTGCTCCTTCTGCAGCAATGGACGGCCAGGTGGGCGCGATCCGCCAGGCGCTGGATGCGGCAGGCTTTACCGATACTGCCATCATGTCCTACTCCACCAAGTTTGCCTCATCCTTCTACGGCCCGTTCCGTGAAGCGGCGGGCACCTCGCTGAAAGGTGACCGTAAAACCTACCAGATGAACCCGATGAACCGCCGTGAAGCGATCCGCGAATCGCTGATCGACGAAGCGGAAGGCGCGGATGCACTGATGGTGAAACCGGCGGGTGCCTATCTGGATATCCTGCGCGACGTGCGTGAACATACCCGGCTGCCGCTGGCGGCGTATCAGGTAAGCGGTGAGTACGCGATGATTAAGTTCGGCGCGCAGGCGGGGGCCATCAGCGAGATCGATGTGACGCTGGAAAGCCTGGGGGCGATTAAACGCGCCGGTGCCGATATTATTTTCAGCTACTTCGCGCTCGATCTTGCCGAGAAGAAAATCCTTTCCTGAAAATTAAGGTAGGGTCAGGCATGCCTGATCCCTTTTCCGGGCGAGGCATGCCATCGCCCCTACGGCCACCTTTGTAGGGGCTGACCCTCTTTTTCGGTCAGCCCTCCTGCCTGACCCGTCTTTCATACCGGCACAAAAAACTGGAAACAGGCGCCGCGTTGCGGGCGATCGACCAGCTTAATATCGCTATCATGCAGCTGCAAAATGCGTCGCACGATCATCAATCCCAGCCCGCCAGCGCGATGCTTGCGCGCATTCAGCAGCGAAGGGCGCACAAACAAATCTTCACGCAGCTCGGCGGCTATCCCCGGGCCACTGTCGTTGACCTGCACCTGTACTTTACCTGCCTGCTGCATCATCTCAATCTCAATCAGCCCATGCTCTGGCGTATGCCGTAAGGCGTTATCCAGCAGGTTGGTCAGCACCCGTTCCATCATGCCGAGGTCGGCCGTTACCAGCAGAATCCCCGGCGCGCTACTTACCCGGATTTGCTGGTGGCGGGATTCCGCCGTCAGCTCAAACTTTTGCATCACATCCTGCACCAGCTCGCTCAGGCAGAATCTCTCCTTTTGCGGTTTCACCACGCCATATTCCAGCCGCGCCAGTTCGAACAGCTCTTGCGCCAGGCGGCCCACTTTCTTACTCTGCGCCAGCGCGATGCCAAGGTAGCGCTGGCGATCCTCAACGCTGAGCGTGTCGGCTTTCACCGATAGCGTTTCCAGATAGCCGTGCAGTGAAGTGAGTGGGGTGCGCAGATCGTGGGAGATATTCGCAACAAACTCTCGCCGCATCTGGTCCTGCTGCGTCAGGCTCTGCCACTGCTGGTCGATACGCTGCGCCAGCTGGATAAACGCCTGCTGCAGCTGTGCGACTTCATCCTGCGGCTTGCCCGGTGGCGGGGCGTGTGCCAGCGCGCGGATGGCATCAATGCCGTCGTCATCCAGCCCGGACACCTGCCTGGTCAGCCTGCGCACCGGGCGAGTGACCCAGCGGAAGGCAAAGAAGCCGGCAATGCCGCCCAGTAGCAGCACCAGCCCCATCGAGCGCAGCGCCATCAGCTTGCGCGCGCGGCGGCAGATCTCCAGCCCGTCAACACCAGGCAGCATCAGGTCGAGGATCAGCGCGTCCCAGCCGCCTTTTTCCAGCAGTGCCGCCCCCCGATCCCCGTCGGCGGCGTGGGTGATTTCGTAGCTCTCGTCGCGCAGATGCAGCGCCAGCAAATCGGCGATATCGCCATCATCCTCCACGATTAAAATACGTTTGCCGTTTTCCATTCTGCCCGCCGCTGTCAGCCTTAATATCACTCAGTTTACACACCCGACTGCCGCGGAGTTATCACATTTTGTTTAACTCTGCGTGAGGTCTTCGGGAACTTATCCGGGCAATACTGCTTCATCGCAACGGAGTCGCTGAGGGTAAACATCATGAACGTGTCATTCCGGGAAGCCGGCAGCCGGCCTGAGATTATCCATCCACTGTGGCTGCGGCTGACGCACTGGCTCAATGTGCTGGCGGTGCTGATGCTGGTCGCCAGCGGCTGGCGCATCTATAACGCCTCACCGCTGTTTGATTTCAGCTTTCCTGGTGAAATCACCCTTGGCGGCTGGCTCGGCGGCGCGCTGCAGTGGCACTTTGCCGCCATGTGGCTGTTCGGATTCAACGGCCTGTTTTACCTGGTCATGAACGTGGCCAGCGGGCGGATAAAACGAAAATTTTGGCCGCTTAATCTGCGCGGGCTGCTGGCGGACCTCGGCGCGGCGCTGCGCGGTAAATTGCAGCACAGCGATCCGCACCACTACAACATGGTCCAGCGGCTGGCCTATCTGTTCGTGATGTTTGACGGCGTGATGCTGGTGCTCTCCGGGCTGGTGCTGTGGAAGTCGGTTCAGTTTCCGCTGCTACGAGAGCTGTTGGGCGGCTATGAGGCGGCGCGCTATGTGCACTTTCTGGCAATGGCCTCGCTTGTGGGATTTGTGCTGCTGCACGTCGTGATGGTGGCCGTGGTGCCGAAAACGCTGCTGGCCATGCTGCGCGGACGTTAAGGAGAGACGATGAAAAAGATCATAAGCACGATATTCAGCCCTGCAGAGACGCAGGACGTGGTTAAAGAAGCGCAGCGGCTGATTGCCCGCCAGCTTGAGTCCTCTTCACGCCGCCGCTTTCTGCGCCAGGGGTTAACCCTCGGCGGCATGGCGATGCTGACCGGCTGTGACATCAGCGACAACGCGGGAGTCGAGAAGGCGCTGAACTCAGTTTCCGGCTTCAACGACCGCGTGCAGCACTGGCTGCTTGGCAGTGACCGCCTGGCACCAGAATATCCCGAATCGGCCATTACGCACCCGTTTCCGTTCAACGCCTTTTATGGCGAAGAGGATATTCCGCAGGTCAGCGGCGCAGAGTATCGCCTGAACATCGCCGGAAAGGTGCTCGATAAGCGCAGCTGGTCGCTGCCCGAACTGTACAACATGGCGCAGGTCAGTCAGGTGACGCGCCATATCTGCGTGGAGGGCTGGAGCGCGATTGGTAAATGGGGCGGGGTGCCGTTTGCCGACTTTCTGCGGCTGATCGGCGCTGACCTTAGCGCGCACTATATCAGTTTCAAATGTGCTGACGACTATTACACCAGCATCGATATGAAAACTGCGCTGCACCCACAAACGCTGCTGGCGCTGACTTATGACGGGCAGATCCTGCCACCCAAATATGGCTATCCCATGAAGCTGAGGATGCCGACCAAGCTGGGATACATAAATCCCAAGCACATTCAGGTTATCGAAGTGACGAATACCTTCCCGGGCGGTTACTGGGAAGATCAGGGCTACAACTGGTTTGGCGGCAGTTAACGCCGCGAATCGCAACTCTGTACCTGCACACTCTGTGCAATTCACTATTAAGGAAATACCATGAAAAAGTTAATCAATGCAGTCGTAATCTCCGGCGTGATGATGATGGGGCTAAGCGGGGCGGTACACGCAGCGGACAGCATGAATAAAGATAGCATGAGCCATATGTCAAAGGAGTGTATGGGCAAGGATTCAATGGGCAAAGATAAGAAGGGCCATGACTGCATGAAAAAAGACGGCATGACGAAAGATTCTATGTCAAAAGATGCCATGTCGAAGGATGCGATGAAGAAAGACAGTATGGGCAAAGATTCAATGAGCAAAGATGGCATGAAAAAGGATGCCATGGGCCAGTAAAGCCTTTGCGCGGGGGAGAGCTTCTCCCCCGCGATATCTTACCCGACGTGCAATACCTCGGAGACCATCTTCTGCGACTCAACGTTAGTGAAATTTTTCACATCCGCGACAAACTCCGCACCATGCGCATCAATCACCTGCTGGAACTCCTCAATGCTGTTGCAGTAAACATGGCAGGCGGCAATAAACGGCGCGCTGCTGTCCAGCGGCGTATCAATCTCATAGGCGACACACTTATCGCCCATGCGCGCTTTAAGCAGCGGCAGATGTACATCACGGTAATAGTCGTGGTCGAAGTGGGCATCGGGCTTACGCGGGTAAAGTACGCTGAATTTAATCACACTAGATTCCTTTTGAAGGGGGTGGCGAAGAGAAGGATTATAACCAGCCGACGGCGAGGCGGGTTAGCGCATTGAGCGCTGCTGGCTGGGCGTCTGACCGAAGACCTGCTTATAGCAGGTGGAGAAGTGGTTGCTGTTGGCAAAACCACACAGGTAGGCAATATGGGTGATGGTCTCTTCGGTATTGATGATCCTCTCCCGGGCGGAAACCAGCCGCAGGCGCTTAATATAGTTGTCCGGCGTCAGGCCTGTGGTCTCCTTAATCTGGCGTTGCAGCGTGCGCTTACTGAGGTAGAACTGGTCACCCAACGCTTGCCAATCGATCTCCTCAAAGCAGTGCTGCTGCAGAAATCCGAGCAGCTTATGCAGCTTATATTTGGTATGGCTCTGCGTATGTTCATCCTGCTGGCAGGCCATATTCATTAACAGCTGGAAAAAACAGGCTTCCTGCCAGCCGCTGCCGAACGCCATACCGCCAGCGGGCTTTGTATTGAAAAGCTGTTGGATCAAGGTTTTGCACTGCTCTTTAGTCTGCGGCAGTAGCCAGTGATAGCTACCGGGGTGTGTCGCATCAAAACGCGCCAGTAAGGTCTCAACGTTGTTAAGCCAGCTAAAAGAGTGCTGGCGATTGATCAGCACGTTAATCAGACGCAGGGTGCCCAGCTCATCATAAAAGTGATAATCACGATCCTTAATAAAGAAAACGTCCCCTTCCTGGATAAAGTGCGGCTTGCCGTTGATCACGTGCAGACCGTGGCCGCTCTCGACAATCACCAGCTCGTTAAATTCATGGCGATGTTCGCAGTTGTTGTCTTCCGGGTCACTGGTATACAGGGAAAACTGGTCGCGCTCTGAAGCAAAATACTGGTCAAGCTGCAGATTGTTCATGGTTCTGATTCTCACGCTCTCTAATGCCGCCACGTTAAGGGATTTCTGCGTCCTGGGCGAACCGGCTTTACCATTTTGTGATCGCAGTCGGCACCACCTTTCCGACAGTGCCAGAACGCCATTTTGCCTGGCGGTTTCAGAATAGCTCCACTGGCTTGCTGCGCCCTAAACTCGCTGCTCTTTCGTCAGTAACAGGAGCCTCACCGTGGCCGTTGCCATCCAGAAACATAGCGAATTCCGCACCCGCACCGATCTGTCGCTGCTGGCGACAGCTGATGCGGCCAAACCCGAGATTTACCGCACGGCGCTCGACCCGCAGGCCGTGGTTACCATGCAGCCTGACGCGGTCAATATTCATGGCTGGCAAAGCGTGCCGCGCTGCACACCCGCGCAGCTTTATCAGCAGAGCTTCAGCGCGGGTGACGAGTTTATTATCGATTTCGGTCAGCACTGCGTCGGCTATTTCTCATTTTGCTGTGAAGCCAGCGGCAGCCCGCCTGATGCCCCGGCACATCTGCAGTTTATCTTTGGCGAAATCGCCGCCGAAGTGGCCGAACCGTTTTCTGGTTACAGCGGCTGGCTGAGCAGCAGCTGGCTTCAGCAGGAAGATCGCTATCTGGACGTGCTGCCAGCCGCGGTTACCCTGCCGCGCCGCTACTGCTGCCGCTACGTTAAAGTGCGGGTGATAGCCACCTCGCCGAAATACGCGCTGCGCTTTTCCTCGCTGCGGCTGGAGACCGTCAGTTCGGCCTGCGACAGCATGCTGCAATCCGCCGCTATTCGCGATCCGCTGCTGCGGGAGATCGACGCGGTCAGCGTGCGCACGCTGAAAAACTGCATGCAGGATGTGTTCGAAGATGGTCCAAAGCGCGATCGTCGCCTGTGGCTCGGCGACCTGCATTTACAGGCGCTGGTTAACTACCCGACCTTCGCTCACAACGCGCTGGTGAAACGCTGCCTGTATCTGTTTGCCGGAGTAACGCGGGAGGATGGGCTGGTCTCTGCCAATCTGTTTATGCAGCCGCAGGTGATAGCCGACGATACTTTCCTGTTTGACTATGCGCTGCTGTTTATCGCCACGCTGGAGGATTACGTTGCCGCCACCCACGATTTGACCACTCTGCATGAGCTGTGGCCAACTGCCCTGCGTCAGATTGAGCTGTCGCTACAGCGCCTCGACTCGCGCCACATCCTGCGCGACAGCGAAGAGTGGTGGGCATTTATTGACTGGCATGAAGCGTTGAACAAGCAGGCAGCGGCGCAGGGCGTGCTGCTGTTTGCCCTGCGTAAAGGGCTGCTGCTGGCGCAGCGCTGCGACAGCGGAAAAACCGGCTGGCTTGAGCAGACGATCGTGCAGGTCAGTCAGGCCGCGATGACCCATTTATGGGATGAGCAGCAGGGCTTTTTCATCAGCGGCGCGCAGCGCCAGGTCTCCTGGGCTGCGCAGGTGTGGCTGATGCTGGGTGAGGTGGGTGACCACGCCTTCCGCCAGCAGCTGATCGCCCGGCTGCGCAGCCACCCCCCGGCGATCAAAATGCATACCCCGTATATGATGCATCACTTTATTGAGGCGCTGCTGGTCAACGGCGAGCGAGAGCAGGCCGTGGCTGAAATCAAACGCTACTGGGGTGGGATGGTGCAGGCCGGGGCGGATACCTTCTGGGAGCTGTATGACCCGGATAATCCGGACTACTCGCCGTATGGCAGCAAGCTGATCAATAGCTATTGCCATGCATGGAGCTGCACGCCGGCATGGTTAATTCGTCACTTTGAACTCTGAACAGACAACCTATAACTTATAAATTCTGAGAGATCATTATGTCCACTCCACTTTTTGCTCTATGGCGTCAGCGGCTGGGATACGGGGTTGCCGACCTTTCCTGTAACCTGGTCTGGCAGTTAATCTCACTCTACCTGATGTTTTTCTACACCGATATTATGGGCCTGCCTGCGTATTATGCCGGACTTATGTTTCTGGTCACCCGGCTGGTGGATGGCGTAGCCGATGTGCTGATGGGCTTGGTGATCGACAATACTGCTACCCGCTGGGGCCGCTGTCGCCCTTATCTGCTGATGGGCGCGGTGCCGTTTGGTGTGCTCTGCGTGCTGGCATTCTACTCGCCGGAGCTGACGATGGCCGGTCGGCTGATTTACGCCTTCGTCACCTATCTGTGCCTGTCGTTCCTCTACACCTTCGTCAATATTCCTTATAGCGCCATGCTGCCGTTTATCACTAACGACTCAAAAGAGCGCACCACACTGTCGGCGGTGCGCATTGTGATGGGCTCGCTGGGTTCAACGCTGGTGGCGGTGCTGACGCTGCCCTTAGTTAACAGCCTCGGCCAGGGCAATCAGGCGCACGGTTTTCTCTACACGGCGATGATTTTTGGCGGCATTGCGGCCTTCTTCCTGCTGCTGAGTTTTCGCAGCGTGGAAGAGCGTATTCAGGTACAGCAGGAGCGCATGACGCTGCCGCGTGCCTGGCAGGGGCTGAAAAATAACCGGCCATGGGGCGTGTTCGCGCTGAATATCTTCCTGATGTGGGGGGCGTTCTTCTTTCAGACCGGCTCACTGGTCTACTTCTTTACCTACTATGTCCAGGACGCCAGCATCACCGCGATTGCTGCGGGCATCTCAACCTTTGTGCCGCTGCTGGGCACCCTGACGGTGCCGCTGCTCGCTGCGCGCATGAAAAAATGCCATGTCTACCTGCTTTCCAGCGCCATCAATGTGCTGGGGATGCTGGTGATGATTGCGGCGGATACCCAGATTATCGGCCTGCTGGCGGGTGCCACTATCCTGTCAATTGGTGCGGGCCAGCGCACCGCAATCTACTTCTCAATGCAGGCTGACCCGGTCGACTACGGCGAATGGAAAACCGGTATCAATACCGCCGGGATCCTGACATCGGTCAATGGGTTCCTCGGTAAAGTGGCGATGGCCGGGGCGGGGGCGGTCACCGGGATCCTGCTGTCGCTCGGCGGCTACAGTGCGAATCATGCACAATCGGCCAGCGCGCTGTTGGCGATTAAAACCTGCTATCTCTATATCCCGCTGGCGCTGATTGTTATTTCGATGCTGTGGATGGGCAAATATTACCGGCTGGATAACGACTACGAGAAAATTCGTGCGGAATTAGACCGACGCAAAAAAGTCCTTTCGCCGGAAAATAATGCGCTTGAGGCGATCGCACAGCCGACAACCCAACGCTAAGAATAATAAATTAACAGGAATCATCATGCGTAAAAGTCCTCTTTACGTGGCGTTATGCTGCGCGCTATTTACCTCCGGGATGGCTCAGGCGGCGGGATTAACCATTGAACAACGTCTGGCACTGCTGGAACAGCGGCTGGAGAAGACCGAAGCGGAGGCCAGCGCCGCTCGCGTCAGCGCGCAGCAGGCCAGTGTCAGAACGGCGAAGGCCGAAGCACGAGCCGAGCGTGCCGAGCACCAACTGGCGGCAATGCAAGCGCCCGTCGCGGTGCCATCAGCCACGACCCCGGCAGCCGGCAACGCGGCCGTGCCGGAGAAAGATAACGGCTTTGAGTTCTCGGGCTATGCCCGCTCAGGTGCGCTGCTCAGCGGCAGCGGGCGGGGTGCGCACGGCGGACCGGGTGTCTCACCTGCCAGTTCGATCGGCGGCGATGCGCACGTTGGCCGTCTTGGTAATGAAAAAGATAACTATGTTGAGCTGAGCTTTATTAAACATCTGCAGTTTGATGACGGGTCCAGCGCCCGGTTCAAAGCGATGCTGGCGGACGGCGCCAATAATCCCGATCCGTGGGTGCAGGATAATGACAGCCACCATATGAATATTCGCCAGCTGTATGTGGAGATGAATAACCTCGCCGATTTCAGCGGCCCGCTGGAAAATGCCACGCTGTGGGCCGGTAAACGTTTCGATCGCGATAACTTTGATATTCACTTTACCGACAGCGATATTGTTTTCCTTGGTGGCACCGGGGGCGGGATCAATGACGTGCAGTGGACGCCGGATCTCCACAGTAATTTCTCACTCTATGCGCGCAACTTTGGGGACCTCGGCAGCGACCGCTATAACGATAATGACGTGCAAAACGTGATGCTTACCGCCAACAACTTCTACGGCAATTTGCAGTGGATGCTGACCGGCATGGGTGCGCAGGGCAACGATGACCTGAAAGGCAACACCTCGACCACGGGCAGTTATGCGCTGCGCAGCGATGATACGGCGAAAAACGGGGTTTACACCATGCTGGCCTGGCACGATAAGCAGCGCTTCTATGGCCTGCTGCCCGGCAGCTCCGAAAGCGCGATTCAGTATGGCAGGGGGCTGGGGGCGGAAGCCCGCCAGCCGGGCAGCGATGGCGACCTGACGCGCAATGCGCAGTCGGTGCGCTTTGCCTCTTACGGCATTGTGCCAGTCAGTCAAAACTGGGAGCTGGCGCCGTCGTTGATCGCCCAACACAGTGAGGACCGCTACCGTGCCGGCGATCGCTACGACTGGGCGACCTTTAATCTGCGCGCCTCACAGGCGATAAGCCACAACTTCGCTCTGCTGTATGAAGCCTCCTGGCAGTATATGGACCTTGACCCGAACGGGCGTAGCTACCTCAGCGGGGGTGCGCTAAACCGCTATCAGGCGGTGAAAGGGGATTTCTACAAGCTTACGTTTGCACCGACCTTTAAAGTTGGTGAAGTGTTCGATATCAAAGCTCGCCCGGAAATTCGTGTCTTTGCCACCTACATGAACTGGTCAAAAGACCTCGATCGTTACGCGGTAAATGACGATTTCGGCAGCGCCGGGTTTAGCGCAGGTGGTAACTGGAGCTTCGGCGTGCAGAGCGAAATCTGGTTCTGATTGGGCAGCAGATGGGAGGGGCAAGCCTTACCTGGATCCCAGCGCGATGGCCGGGTGGAAGACTATCTTCTGACGGGAAAAATGCCATCGTACAACAGGCGGCCAAAGTGCCGCCTGTTGTACGATGGGAATCTGGCTATTTTACCGCACGGATCACCGTCATCTGGTTAAACTGTACCGAAAACGTCAGGCATGAAAGACCCGTTTGCTAAAAATCAGCCAGAGTAACAGCGCACACAGGGCTATCCCGCCCAGCGCCATATAAGCATGGCTATACGTTGAATCACTGACGATGGCACCGGCCAGTGCCGGGCTGAGTGAGGCGCCCAGCCCCTGGAATAACATCACCAAACCCAGCGCGGCGTTAATATGGCCCGAGCCGTTGAACAACCAGGCAATCAGTCCGGGCACGGCAACCCCCAGAATTCCCGCAGCGACACCGTCCAGAACCTGAACGGGAAACAACACCCACTCATTCCCCCAAAAAGAGGCAATAGCGGCGCGTAATGGCAGCACCACGAGGGCAATCAGGATAAGCCTGGCGTAACCGCACCGGGCGGCATAGCGAGCGGTCAGCAGTGCGGCGGGGATCATCACCACCTGCGAGATAGCCACCGTTAATGCGGCATAGGTGCCTGGCGTGAACATCGCTTTCGCGCCCGAGGAGGCGATCTGCATGCTCAACATCGGCAGCTGGGCCGCATTAGCCAGATGGAAGAGCAAGAGAGTGGATCCTGTTACCAGCAATTCTGGCCGTTTTAGCAATGCTAACAAAGAGGGTGAAACGGTCGCACCTGCCTGTTCATTACTCCCCCTTGCCACATTATGGTCGATATCATCTTTGTTGATGGCCGAGGTGCAAATGAGGGTGCATACGGCCATCGCCGTCATCAGTAAGAACACGGACCCGGTGCCCCAAATCCAGCAGGTGAAAGCGGCCAGGAGGGCTATCGTCATATTGCCAGCATGGTTGAAGGCTTCATTGCGCCCCATCTGCTGCACAAAAATTTTCTGACCGCCGATCCCCAGGGTGATACCGGCAATCGCGGGGGCAACGACTGCGGCGGCTAAGCCTGTGACGATCTGCGATGCAATCACGATGGTGGGCGTCG
>Ga0308161_1001999_pt1 | contig 22738 bp, 18 predicted proteins | sample PhyFR2_FD_201034 | JGI IMG/M metagenome (GOLD analysis project Ga0308161, IMG submission 201034) | Phyllosphere microbial communities from UC Gill Tract Community Farm, Albany, California, United States - DLSLF.R2 | ecosystem: Host-associated > Plants > Phyllosphere > Unclassified | place: USA...
CCCGCCCCGTGCAGCAGGTAGCTCTCGGCGGTGCTCGTCACCCCGAGGAGCACGAGGATCGCGGCCGGCCAGACGTACGCCACCCCCGGGAAGGTCGTCGCGGTGACCCAGGCCCGGGCGAACGCGAGCAGGGCGGTGGCGAGCAGGACGAGCATGCCGGCGAGCCCGATCTGGAGCCACGCGTCGACGAACGCGTTGAGCCCGGAGGTGAAGCGTTCGCCCGTCGGCCCGATGAACGTCGAGTAGGGCACGACGGCCTCGTGCGGCCAGGTCCCGACCCAGCCCCATCCCTGGACCGGGTACTGGTCGACGAGCACGCGGATCTGCTGCCAGAGCTGGAGCCGCGTCGCGCTGCCGCCAGCCGCCCCGATCTCGGCGAGGATCCGGTGCCGGGCGATCACCCCCACGACCGCCATGCCGACCACGACCGCGCCGAGCACGGTGTTCGCCACCGGCCGGGTGCGGGGCCGGGCGTGCCGGAGCGCCCACAGGGCGAGCGCGGTCACGGCGAGGGCGATCATCGCGAGCCCGGTGATCGGCGACTGCACGAGCATGAGGGCGATCACCGCGAGCGCGGTGGACGCGACGGCACGCCACGTCGTCACGGAGCGGGTGAGGAACTCCACGACGAAGGTGACCAGCGCCACCGCGGCGACGAAGCCCATGAAGTTGCGGGTGCCGCCGATGCCCTGGATGGGACCGCCGTACGCGATGGCGCCCTGGATGTCGAACGCGGGGAAGGGCACGTCGAGGACGAGCCCGGACAGCACCTCGAGCCCGAGTGCGACGACGAGCAGGATGCGGAAGGCGTCGCCCGCGGCGCGGATCACCTGCACGAGGTCGCGGCCGAGCGCCAGGTAGAGCCCGAGCCCGACGAAGCCGACCATCGCCACGAAGCCGCGGAGCGCCACCCACGAGTACGGGCTCCAGAGCACGCTGAGCGCGCAGTACCCGACGAGCGCCAGGAGCGAGAGCGGCAGGACGCCGTGCCACTCGATGCGGTAGCGCTGTCCGAGCAGGCTCAGGCCGGCGAGCACGACGAGCGTGACGAGCACGGCCCAGGTGCCGGCGCTCCCGACGAGGACGCGCACGGTCGGCTCCCCGAACGCGAACAGGACGATCACGGTCGCGAGGGCCTGGCTGAACCGCCCGCCCGCCGAGAACCCGATCCAGGCGGACAGGTAGCGGCGCGCGAGCGCCCGCCTGCCCACCCTGATGTTCGTCACGGTCCCATCCTCTCGCACTGCTCTGCGAGGTTCCGACGACGAACGCTCCCGTGCCGCGGAGGAGCGCCGATATGGTCGGATGCAATATCGCGGCTATCGTCATTCGTAGATGGAGCGCACGCAGAAGACCCTGACGACAGCCCTCGCCGCCATGGTCGTGGCCGTGCTGGGTGCCGCGTACGCCTGGTACCGACTCGGACCCGTGGCTCGAGCCACCGTCTGGGCCGAGGACGGCGACGTGTTCTTCGCCGAGCACCTGCGGTACGGCCCGGTGGGATCGCTGCTCCACCCGTACGCCGGGTACCTGCACCTGCTGCCGCGGCTCGTCGTCGACCTGGCCGTGCACCGGCCGATCGAGCAGTACGCCGGCACGGTCGCCGGGGCCAGCTGCGTGGTAGCCGGGATGGTGGTCGCCGCCGTCTTCGTGCTCGCGAAGGACGTCGTGCCGGCGTGGCCGCTGCGGCTCGTGCTCGCGGCGGTGCCGGTCGTGGTGCCGGTCGCGCCGATCGAGGTGCTCGGGAACGCCGCGAACCTGCACTGGTTCATGCTCCTGCTCGTGCCGTGGCTCTTCACCGCCCGGGTCCGTTCCTGGTGGGCGTCCGCCGCGGTCGCGGTCCTCGCCGCCGTCGCCGTGCTCACCGAACCGCAGACGCTCCTGTTCGTGCCGCTCCTGGTCGTGGCGTGGTGGCGGACACCGCGGACGGCGGAGGACGAGGGGACCCGGCGACGGGTCCTCACCGCGCTGCCGGTCACGGTCGCGACCGTCGTCGGGCTCGCGATGCAGGTCGTCACGGCGCTCACCACCGACCGTCCGACGGCGGCCGGGAACCCCGTCGTCGCGGACGTCGTGCAGGGTTACGTGTTCGAGCCCGTCGCGGGCACGTTCCTCAAGGAGTCCTTCCGGGTGGCCGCCTCTGTTCTCGCACACGGGCCCGTCGTCGTCCTCGTGCCGATCATCGGGATCGCCGTCGTCCTCGTCGGGGGACTCGTCGCCGCGTCCTGGCGCGCCCGGATCCAGGTCGTCGCGCTCCTGGTCGGCTCGGTCGGTGTCTGGACAGCCGCCCTCGCGGCCAACAGCTCGGGCAACCGCGGGTGGAGCCTGCCGGGTGGCCTCCTCGCCGCGACGATGACCGCTCCGACGCGGTACGCGGCCCCCGCGGCCATGCTGCTCACCGCGGCCCTCGTCGTCGCCGCAGCGGTCCTGATCGGCCCGCGACCGGCACTGCGTTCCGGCGCGTTGCGGTTGGTCGACCGCAACCGGGTGCTCCGCGGGTTGGCCGCGGTCGTCGGCTGGTGCACGATCGCCGTGGTGGTCGCGGCCGCAGTGGGTTCGGCGGCGCCGGGACTGTCCTACCGCAGCGGCGGCCCCACGTGGGTCCGGCAGGTCGAGGAACAGACGGCGTCCTGCCGTGCGCACCCGTCGGGTGCGGCCGTCGTGCGGAACGCCCCGGAGGCGCTTGACCGCGTCTGGCAGACGAGGGTGCCGTGCGCGCTCGTCCTCGGCGGACGCTGACCGACCCGACACCTGCCCGTCCCGCGCTCGCGGTCAGCGCGCTCCGGCCTGACGGAAGGCGCGTGCGGCCCGCGGCGTGCGCGGCCCGTCGCCGACCGAAGCCGGCTCCTCGCCGACGAGCACGTTCCGGGTCTTGACCGCGAGCACCGCGAACAGCACCCAGTTGCCCTGGTAGAGCAGGCGGGACTCGGCGACCGACTGCACGAGCAGCGCGACCACGACGAGCAGCGGGAAGAGCGACACCGGGTCGAACGGCCGCGGGCGCAGGTCCGGACCGAAGGCGACCCGGGTGGCGCTCGACCACGACCGCAGCAGCGTGGTCAGGACGTACGCGACGAACAGCACCAGGCCGACGACGCCGGTCTGCATCCACACGTCCAGGTAGGCGTCGTGGGCCTGCAGGTAGGTGACGCCGTTGCGGTGCGCGATGTCGGCGAGCTCGGGGATGTTCGGCCACCAGTAGCCGATCCACCCCGACCCGACCACCGGGTGCCGGGCGACCAGGCCGAGCACGGCGTCCCAGATCTCACCCCGCCCGGTCAGGTCCGAGGTCTTGCCGAGCAGGCCGGTGAGGGCGCTGCGCGCTGCGACCCCACCCGCGACGACCACCACGGCGGCGACCGCGAGCAGGAGGTACCGCGGCGTCCGGCGCTCGGTGGGGACCCGGCGCAGCCACACCGCCACCAGCGCGGCCAGCACGACGGCCACGGCCGCGACGAGCACCGTCGACGAACGGGTGAGTCCGAGCACGACGACCGCGAGCGCGAGCCAGACGAGCCCGCGGGACCGGCCGATCCGCCCCTCGGCGAGCTGCACCGCGACCGCGACGGCGGCGAGCAGGGCGACCATCGCGAGCAGGTTGGCGTTGCCCGGCAGCCCCTGGATGCGCCCGCCGGTCAGGAGCTCGGCGCGCGAGAAGTAGAAGGCGTCGGGGATCTTCCGGTCGCCGTAGTCCGTCCAGATCGGCGCGATCGGGTGCCGCACCACGACGGCCACGACCGCCTCGAACACGAGCGACAGGCCGAGCACCCAGCGCATCGCGACCGAGACCGCGTCGAGCAGGCGGCGCCAGCTCAGGGTCGAGGCGATCGCGAAGGCCACCACGACGCAGACGACCTGGGCGACCATGCTCGCGAGCGTCGCGGGGCGCCAGTGCGACCACGCGACCGTGACGAGGCACCACGCCAGGAAGAACCAGAGCGACCGGGGCGTACGGGCGATCGGGGGCCGTGCGCGGACCACGACCGACACGCCCCAGGCCGCCTCGAGCGCCCACACGGCGGCGGCCCCGTACCAGGTGAGCACGTTCGGCACGGCGTCGCCGGCGAAGAGGGTGCCGACCACCGCGACGGCGAGGGCGAACGCCTCGCGCTCGGACACGGTCCCGCGGGCGATCGGCCAGGTGTTCGTCACGGCGACAGGCTACCGCCGCTCGTCGGGCGGTCGGGGCGTCCCGGTACGCTCGGGGCATGTTCCTCGGCATCACCAACACCCCGCGCGACTACGCCTGGGGATCGATAACCGCGATCCCCGAACTCCTCGGGCGCACGGTCACCGGAGCGCCCCAGGCCGAGCTCTGGCTCGGTGCGCACGCCGGGAGCCCGAGCGTGGTGGTGAACCCGGCGATGGTCGGCGGCGCGGACACCCTGCGCGACTGGATCGCCGCCGAGCCCGAGGACGCCCTCGGACCGGACCGCACCGGCCTGCCCTTCCTGCTCAAGCTCCTCGCCGCCGCGGCACCGCTGTCGCTCCAGGCGCACCCCACGCCGGAGCAGGCGCGCGAGGGCTACGACCGCGAGGAGGCAGCGGGCATCCCGCTCGACGACCCCGCGCGCAACTACAAGGACCCGTTCCCGAAGCCCGAGCTCGTCGTCGCCCTGAGCGAGCGGTTCGAGGCGCTCAGCGGGTTCCGGCCGGTCGCCGACACCGTCGCCGACGTCGAGGCGCTCGACGGCGGGACCGGTCGGCTCGGTCCGCTCCTGGTGCACCTGGCGCACGGGCTCGAGGACACCGTGCGCTGGCTCGAGACCGCGGACGCGTCGGCGCTCGCCGTGGTGCAGGCCGCGAGCGACCTCGCCGCGGCCCTGCCGGAGGACGCGCACACCCCGAACACCCGCACGGTCCGGGACCTCGCGGCGACCTGGCCGGGGGACCCGGGCGTCGTCGTGTCCCTGCTCATGCACCGCGTGACGCTCCCCGCGGGCGAGGCGATGTACCTGCCGGCCGGGAACGTCCACGCGTACCTCGACGGCCTCGGCATCGAGCTGATGGCCCCCTCGGACAACGTGCTCCGCGGTGGGCTCACCCCCAAGCACGTCGACGTCCCGGAACTCCTCCGGGTGCTCGACTTCACCGCGCACCCGGCGCCGCTGCTCGAACCCGAGCACCTCGCGCCGGGCGTCGACCGGTTCGCCCCGGACGGCGTGGGCTTCGCGCTCCTGCGGGTCACGGGCGAGGGTCGTCCGGTCGGGCTCGCCACGGGCGGGGTCGCCCCGCTCTCGGGCCCGTCGATCGCGGTGTGCACCGCGGGCGTGGTGACGCTCGTCGGCGCGACCTCGGCGACCCTGCTCCGCCAGGGCGAGGCGTGCTACGTCACGCCGGACGAGGGCGACGTCACGGTCGAGGCGGACGCCGGCTCGGGTCTGACCTCCACCGTCTTCATCGCGACGGGTGCGTGATCCCGCAGCCACGGGACCACGCGGGCGTGGACACGCACGCCGGTGCGGCCGGGGGAGACGAGCCGGTCCGCTAGCGTGACGAGCATGAGTTGGCTGGTCACCGGCGGTGCCGGGTACATCGGGTCCCACGTCGTCCGCGCGCTGCGCGCCGCCGGCATCGACACGGTCGCGTTCGACGACCTGTCGAGCGGCTTCCGCGCGTTCGTCCCCGAGGACGTGCCGTTCGTCGAGGGCACGATCCTCGACGGCGACCTGGTCGCCAGGACGCTCCGCGAGCACGACGTCACCGGCGTCGTGCACGTCGCGGGCTTCAAGTACGCGGGCGTCTCGGTCGAGCGCCCCCTGCACACGTACGAGCAGAACGTGACCGGCATGACGTCGCTGCTCCGAGCGATGGCCGAGCAGGGCGTCACGAAGGCCGTCTTCTCGTCGAGTGCCGCGGTGTACGGCACGCCGGACGTCGAGACGGTCGTCGAGTCCACGCCGAAGGCCCCGGAGTCGCCCTACGGCGAGTCGAAGCTCATCGGCGAGTGGCTGCTGCGCGACATGGAGGTCGCCGCGGGCTTCACCACCACCTCGCTCCGCTACTTCAACGTCGTCGGGTCGGGGGCGCCGGACCTGTACGACGCGAGCCCGCACAACCTCTTCCCGCTCGTGTTCGACGCCCTGCTCGCCGGTCGCACCCCGCGGATCAACGGCGACGACTACGCGACCCCGGACGGCACGTGCGTGCGCGACTACGTGCACGTCGCCGACCTCGCCCACTCGCACGCGGTGGCCGCACGCAAGCTCGAGGCGGGGGAGCCCCTGGAGCGTGCGTACAACCTCGGCAGTGGCGACGGCGTGAGCGTCCGGCAGATCATGGACGCGATGGCGACCGGCACCGGCATCGCGTTCGAGCCCGAGGTGGCCCCGCGGCGTCCGGGCGACCCGGCCCGCATCGTCGCGACGGGTGAGGCGGCGGCCCGCGACCTCGAGTGGTCGATGCGCCACACGCTCGACGAGATGGTCAGCAGTGCCTGGGAGGCCCGGCGCCGGATCGGCTGAGCCGCGTGCGCGACCGCGTCGACGACACCGCCGCGGACCGTCCGCCCGGGCCCGGTGTTGTCCCCCGATCGGCGGACAGATCGACCGCGACACGCCCGTACGGGGGACATGACACGCCGGATCGGTCAGTGCCTCCTATGATCCGCGACTTGACTCTCGGGAATCACACCGCTGTAATTACAGCAGCGACCACGTGTCGAACGTGGTCCGCAGCCGAGACGTCAGGGGTGATCAGGGTGAACAGCGCCGAATTCCACACCGGAGTGCCGGAGGACTGGCACGTCGACCCGGTGGCCCTCGGGGTCCCCGGGGTCCGACGAGCCGACGCCGACGAGGAGAACCCGCTCTCCTGGCAGGTCGACTCGCTCTGCGCGCAGACCGACCCGGAGGCGTTCTTCCCCGAGAAGGGCGGCTCCACGCGCGAGGCCAAGAAGATCTGCGGATCCTGCGAGGTCCGGACGCAGTGCCTCGAGTACGCGCTCGAGAACGACGAACGCTTCGGCATCTGGGGCGGACTGTCGGAGCGCGAGCGCCGCAAGCTGCGCCGTCGCGCCTAGGCGGACCACCCCACCGCCACCCGGCCGGGAGGCACGGTGCGCGCCCGCCCCGCACCGAGCGGTGACCAGGTGCACAGGTTCACGGCGCGCCGTCGTCGCGGACCGGCGCCGCGCCTCCAGACCGTAGAGTGACGCGCGTCATGCAGCCCAGTCCCGCGCAGTCCCGGCCCCAGTCCGAGTCCGACCGGTCCCGGTCGGACCTCGACCAGCCACGCTCCGGACGACCCCGCGTCACCGCGGTCCTGGTCGCCGCGAACGGCGGGGAGCAGGTCGACCGCACCCTCGACGCCCTCGTCGCACAGACGCGGCACCCGGACAACCTCGTCGTCGTCGACCTCGGGTCGACCGACGGCTCGACCGCCGACATCGCCCTCGGCGGTTCCGCGGGCCTCGTGCGCCTGCCCGCCGGACGTCCCTTCGGCGAGGCCGTCGCCCGCGCCGAACGCGAGGCGCCGCTCGCCGAGGACGTCGCCCCCGCCGACGAGTGGCTCTGGGTCCTCGGGCACGACAACGCCCCGGCGCCCACCGCGCTCGAGGCCATGCTCTCCGCGGTCGAGATCGCCCCCTCGGTCGTCGTCGCCGGCCCGAAGCTCGTGTCGCCCGACGACCCCTCGGTGATCCGAGCGTTCGGCGAGAGCACGACCCGCACCGGCCGGTCGATCACGCTCGTCCAGGACGAGCTCGACCAGGGCCAGCACGACCGGGACACCGACGTGCTCGGCGTCGCGGCGGCGGGCATGCTCGTGCGCCGCTCGGTCTTCCGCGAGCTCGGTGGCTTCGACCCGGCGCTGCCCGACGTCGACGCCGCGCTCGACCTCTGCATCCGCGCCCGGCTCGCCGGGCACCGCGTCGCCGTCGTCCCGGACGCCCGCGTGGCGAGCGCAGGCCCGATCGAGGAGTTCGGGCGCAAGCGCGTGTCCGAGGCCCGTCGGGTGCGCATGCACCGGCAGGCCCAGCTGCACCGACGCCTGACCTACGCACCGGCCGGGCTGCTCTGGCTGCACTGGCTCACCCTCGTGCCGTTCGCGATCGGGCGCGCCGTCGGACACCTCGTCGCGAAGCACCCCGCCGCGGTGTCGGGGGAGCTCGCCGCGGCGTTCGCGGTGGCCTTCGGCGGCGGCGTCCGTCGTGCGCGCCGCAGCATCGCCCGGACCCGACGGGTCGGGTGGGCCGCGGTCGAGCCGCTCCGGGTCAGCTGGCGCCGCGTCCACGAACACCGGACCACCTCGCGCGACGTCGAGCTCGCCCGGGTCGAGGACGCCCCGATCGCCCGCGCCTCGTTCCTCGGCGACGGCGGCGTGTGGGTCGTGCTCGCCGCGGCCGTGGTCAGCGCCGTCACGCTGTGGCCGCTGCTCGGCAGCCCGGCGCTCACCGGCGGGGGTCTCCTGCCGCTGAGCACCGACGTCGGACGGCTCTGGCAGAACGTCGGCTACGGCTGGCACGCCGTCGGCACCGGGTGGACCGGTCCGAGCGACCCGTTCGCCGCGGTCGTCGCGGTGCTCGGCACGCTCACCTGGTGGTCGCCCTCGACCTCGGTCGTCCTCGTGATGCTGTTCGCGATGCCGGTGTCCGCGCTCGGTGCCTGGTTCGCCGTGCGCAAGGTCACGACGCGCACCTGGGTCCCGGTGATCGGTGCGACCCTGTACGCCCTCGCGCCGTCGCTCGTCGGCGGCGTCACCACGGGGCACCTCGGCGCCGTCGTCGCCCACCTGACGCTCCCGTGGCTGCTGCTCGCGGTCCTCGAGGCGCACCGCTCCTGGGCGTGGGCGTCCGGGGCCGCGCTGCTCTTCGCGGTCGTCGCGGCGTCCGCGCCGTCGCTGCTGCCCGTGCTCGTGATCGGGTGGTTCGTCTCGGTCGTCGTCGGCTGGCGACGGGCGCACCGTCGCGTGTTCATCCCGGTCCCGGCCGCCGTGCTCTTCCTGCCCCTCGTGCTCACGCAGGTCGCCCGGGGCAACCCGCTCGCGATCGCCGCCGACCCCGGTGTCCCCTCGGCGACGCCGGTCCCCTCCGCGCTGCAGCTCGCGATCGGTCAGCCGCTCCCGGACTGGAGCGGGTGGCTGCCCGCGGTCGCCGGGGTGGACGCCGCGCTGGTCGCGGTCGTGCTCCCGGTCGTCATGGCCGTCCTCGTGCTGCCGGTCGCCGCGCTCGCGGTCGGTGCACTGCTCGGGCACCGCTGGGCCGTCGCCGGTGCCGCGCTCGTCCTCGCACTCCTCGGGTTCGCGACCGCCTTCGCCGCGACGCACGTCACCGTGACCGGCGTCGGGTCCACGACCGCGATCGTGTGGCCGGGCAGCGGCCTGTCGGTGTACTGGCTCGCGCTCGCCCTCGCCGCGTGCATCGGGGTCGACGTCCTGCCCCGGGTCGCCCCGGTCGCCGGGCTCGTCGCCACCGTCCTCGCCGGGGTCGCGGTCGCGCCGTCCTTCGCCGCGTTCTTCCTCGGCACGGCGGTCATCCAGCCGACCACCGGCCGGGTCCTCAGCGCCTACGTGAACGCCGAGGCGCAGGCGAACCCGGAGGTCGGCACGCTCGTGGTCTCGCCGCAGACCGACGGGTCGCTCGCGGTCGCGCTCGAGCGCGGGCAGGGTTCGACGCTCGACGACCAGTCGACCCTCGACGCCACCGCGCTGCGGCTCAGCCCGGCCGGGGCCCGCCTGACCACGCTCGCCGGCAACCTCGCGAGCCGGAGCGGCTACGACCCCGAGCCCGCGCTGCGCTCGCTCGGCATCTCGTTCGTGCTCCTCGAGGGCGCACCCGACGACGCCTCCGCGCAGGCCGTGCACGACCGTGCCGTCGGGGCCATCGGGCAGGACGCACGGTTCACGAGCATCGGTGAGACCGCCACCGGCCGCCTGTTCCACTACGAGGGCGACGTCGACCGCGTGTCGACCGGCTCCGCCGCCACCCAGGCGACGCACGTGCTGTACCTCGTGGTCCTCGGCGTCGTCTTCGGCGCCGCGGCCCTGCTCGCGGTGCCGACCGCCCCGCGCCGACGCCGCGCCACCTCGAACGTCATCGAGGCCGAGGAACCCGCCACCACCTTCGACGAGGAGCGCGACGAATGAGCACCGGTCCCGCCACCGTCCGCCGTTGGCTCGTCCGCGGCACCGCGACCGCCGTCGCCGTGGTCGTCGCGGCCGGCGCCGTCACGGCGGCCCACGCGTTCGGCACGGGGAGCGACCCCGCCCGTCCCGCCGGCCGCACCGTGACCCCGGTCCCCGCCGCCGCCGAGCGGGTCTGTGCCGGCAGTGCCCTGCGCCTGTCGGACGACTCCGGCAACGACGCCACGAAGGCGAGCACCGTCGGCTCCGCCTCGGTCGCGACGGCGACCACGGGCTCGACCGTCGAGCGGAGCGAGCTGAGCGGCTCCACCACCGGGAGCAGCGCACCGCAGCTCCTCACCGCCCCGGCCGGCCGGACGACCCCGCAGGTCGCCGGCAGCAGCAGCCAGAGCGTCTCGTCGGGTGACCTCGTCGGCACCGCCGCGGCGTCCTGCGACGACCCGGGCCAGTCGACGTGGCTGGTCGGCGGGTCGACGGAGACCGGTCGCACGAGCCTCATCACGCTGTCGAACCCGACCGACGTCAACGCGACGGTCGACCTCGCGGTCTACGACGGCTCCGGGCAGGTCAGCGCACCCGGGACGACCGGCATCGTCGTCGCCCCGAACACGCAGAAGGTCGTGCCGCTGTCGGGCTTCGTGTCCGACCAGGGCTCCACGGTCGTGCACGTCACGTCCTCAGGCGGCCAGATCGTCGCGCACATGCAGGAGAGCATCGTGCGGACGCTCACCCCGGGCGGGTTCGACATCGTCTCCGGCGGTGCCGCTCCGGCGCAGCGCCAGGTGATCCCCGCGGTCGTGCTCGACCAGGCGCAGGAGGCCCAGAGCGGGGACGACGCCGCGGACGCCGGACCGATCGTCCGGATCTTCGTGCCCGGGACCCGCACCGCCCGTGTCACGCTCGGCATCACCACCGCGGACGGCGGCGGGTCGACCGTGAACGCGACCGCGGAGCCGGGTGTCGTCACCGACGTCGCGCTCGACGACTTCCCGGACGGGCGCTACTCCTTCACGGTGACCGCGACCGAGCCCGTCGTCGCCGGTGCCCGCACCACGACGCCGACCGAGGACGGCCGCACCGACCTCGGCTGGTTCGCGTCCGCCGAGCCGCTGACCGACCGCACGATCGCGGCCGTGGCCCCGGGTGACGCGCCGCAACTGTCCTTCGTGAACCCGACGCGTTCCGACGCCCGGGTGACGATCCGCTCGGGAGACGCGGAGCAGCGGGTCGAGGTGGCCTCCGGCTCGACGGCGACGGTCTCGGTGCCGGTGTCCCAGCAGCTCGTGATGACGGGGACCGAGGGGCTCGTGGCCGGGGTGTCGTACGCGGGCAGTGCGGGCATCGCCGGCTTCCCGGTCCACGCGGCCACCGAGGCGTCGACACCGCTGCGGATCTACCCGTAGCGGGCACCGCTGCAGGGTCGGCCCGGGCGGTCCCCGCCGCGGGCGCGGCCGGCCCGGTCGTCGCCGTGCGGCATCCCCGACCGGGGGAGCCGCCGCGTCACCAGTGGCGGTAGCGGTCCGGCGCCAGGTCCCACGGGTCCTTGTCGAGCAGCTCGCCGACGGCACGGAACACCGCGGTCTCGATGATGACCCGGCGGTCGGTGTCGTCCTTCTCGGGGCTGTGGGTGACCCGTTCGACCGGGATCCGGAACAGCGTCACACGACGCTCGTCACGGTCCACGCGCCATCGGGGCATGCGCTCCGGCACCGGCGCCACCGTCGGCATGTCCGCGACCTGGAAGACGACGCCGGCGAGTTCCTCCGGCCAGAGCCCGAGCAGGTAGTGGGCGGTGTCGCCGACGATCCGGTCGAACAGCTCGGCGCGGGTGATCACCGGTGCGAGGTGCGGCCCGGTCACGCTCGACCGTCCGCCGCGCCCGTGTCGGGAGCGTCCCCTGGCGCGGTCGACCGGGGTGACGAGACGCGGCTTGCGGAACATCCCGCCATCGTACGCGGCGACGACCGCCGCGACGCGGGACCGACCGACGGGCCCTCCGGTAGGGTCGGTGCCGGTATGGACGTGCGGATCTGCAGCAAGGTCGCCTGTGGCGGCAGCGCTGCGGCGACCCTGACGTACGACTACGCGGACTCGATGGTCGTCGTCGGACCGCTCTCCACACGCGTGGAACCGCACGGCTACGACCTGTGCGCCCGGCACGCCGCGCGCCTGCGGGTCCCGCTCGGCTGGGACGTCGTGCGCCGCGGCCCGGTCCGGCGCGAGTCCGACTGACGCGACCGCGAGGGGCCGCCCGGTGCGACGGTCCGCCACGGTGTGCCGGCGCGCAACCGACCGACCCCGTCCGCGAGACGGGCCGTCCGACGCCCGGTGCGACGGCCTGGAGGCGCGACACCGGTCCGTGACGTCGTCTGACGGTCCGCCGGACCCACCGTGCGAGACTGGCGCCATGACCACGGACGCCCGCACCGCCGCACCGTTCCGCATCGCCGACCCGGCCCTCGCCGCCGCCGGCCGGCACCAGGTCCGGCTCGCCGAGAACGAGATGCCCGGCCTGATGGCCCTCCGCGAGGAGTTCGGTCCCTCGCAGCCCCTCGCGGGTGCCCGGATCGCCGGCTCCCTGCACATGACCGTGCAGACCGCGGTCCTCATCGAGACCCTCGTGGCGCTCGGCGCGCAGGTGCGCTGGGCGAGCTGCAACATCTTCTCGACGCAGGACGAGGCCGCCGCCGCGGTGGCCGTCGGGCCGCACGGCACCCCGGACGAACCGGCGGGCGTCCCCGTGTTCGCGTGGAAGGGCGAGACCCTCGACGAGTACTGGTGGTGCACCGAGCGCATCTTCGACTGGAGCGCCGAGGCGGCCGTCGCCGGCGCGACCTGGACCGGCCCGAACCTCATCCTCGACGACGGCGGCGACGCCACGATGCTCCTGCACACCGCGGCCGACGCCGAGGCCGCCGGGGCCGCTCCCGAGCCCGGTCTGGACGCGAGCGCCGAGTGGCGGATCGTCCTCGACACGGTCGCGGCGTCGCTCCGCAGGTCGGGCGACCGGTGGACCCGCATCGCGGCCGACGTGCAGGGCGTCACCGAGGAGACGACCACGGGCGTGCACCGCCTCGTCGAGCTCGCGCGGGACGGCGTGCTCCGGTTCCCGGCGATCAACGTCAACGACTCCGTCACGAAGTCGAAGTTCGACAACAAGTACGGCATCCGACACTCGCTGCCCGACGGCCTGAACCGGGCGACGGACGTCCTCATCGGCGGCAAGGTCGCCTTCGTGGTGGGCTACGGCGACGTCGGCAAGGGGGCCGCCGAGGCGCTCCGCGGCCAGGGTGCGCGCGTGATCGTCAGCGAGGTCGACCCGATCTGCGCCCTGCAGGCGGCGATGGACGGGTACCAGGTCGCCCGCCTGTCCGACGTCGTCGGCCAGGTGGACATCGTCGTCACGTGCACCGGCAACCTCGGGGTCGTCGGGGTCGACGACATGCTCGGGCTGAAGCACCTCGCGGTCGTGGCGAACGTCGGGCACTTCGACAACGAGATCGACGTCGCCGGGCTCGAGGCGCTGCCCGGTGCCGAGAAGGTCGAGATCAAGCCGCAGGTGCACGAGTGGCGGCTGCCGACCGGGCGGTCGATCCTGGTGCTCAGCGAGGGGCGGCTGATGAACCTCGGCAACGCGACCGGGCACCCGTCGTTCGTGATGAGCACCTCGTTCACGAACCAGGTGCTCGCGCAGATCGAGCTGCACACCCGGCGCGACGCCTACTCGACGGGCGTGCACGTGCTGCCGAAGCACCTCGACGAGAAGGTCGCGCGCCTGCACCTCGACGCCCTCGGCGTGGGGCTCACCGAGCTCCGACCGGAGCAGGCCGCGTACATCGGGGTGCCGGTCGAGGGGCCGTACAAGCCCGAGCACTACCGGTACTGAACCGCCCCTGGTCCGCTCGCCACCCGCTCGTCAGCGCGGGAAGCCCGGGGGCCGCGCCGTCGCGGTCGCCGCTGCGCGGTCCAGCAGCGCCGCCCGCGCACGCAGCGCCGTGCGGTCGCGGTCCCGGCGGAGCACGACGACCCCGGCGAGGAACACCTCGGCGGGGACCGGCGGCACGGGGTGCACCGACGGCACGACCTCGGCCGCGAGCCGCTGGGCCGTCGCCGCACGGGCGTCCGGACGCATGTCGGCAGCGCCGCGGAAGAACGCGCCGAGCCGGTTCTCGAGCCGTTGCGGCAGCGCCGAGACGTCGGCGACCGCGGCCCACCCGACGAGCTCGGCGGGGAGCACCACCTGCGTGGGCCGGGCCCGCACGGCGCGCTCCTGCTGGACGACCGTGCCCGCGAGGAGGTCCCCGAGGCGCCGGGGCCGCGAACCGAACAGGGCCACGAGCAGCGCGATCGACCCGGCCGACCCCCACAGCTCGAGCAGCCCCACGAGCGAGCGGGTGAACGTCTGCCGGAACCCGACCGCACCCCCGTCGAGCCGGACGACCCGCGTGCCGGTGGCGTACCGCCCGACGCTCTTGCCGCGCGTGACGGCCTCGAGCGCCGCCGGGACGAGGACGAACACGACGACGAGCACCGCGATCGACAGCGCTGCCTCCCACGCCGGGTCGACGCTGCTCGGCCACAGCCGCGAGGTGCCGACGAGGAGCATCACGTACAGGGCGAGCAGGCACACCGCGTCGAGGAGGCCCGCGGCGAGCCGGAGCGCGATGCCCGCCGGCTGCACGTCGAGGGCGACGGCCTCACCGACCACGAGCTCGTCGGCCGTGTCGTCGAGCGCCCGGACGAAGCGGGCGTCGGCCAGGTCACGGGGCACGCGCGTCGTCGACATGGGATCATTCTGGCGGAGACCGGCGTCGACCGCCCGCGCGACGGTCGACACGACGACGGGGGAGACGACGTGGACCTGGACGCCTACGACGAGGTGCACCGCGACCGCTGGGGCGCGCTCGACCGGCTCGCCCGACGGCGCCCGCGGACCGGGCAGGACGTCGACCACCTCGTCGCCGGCTACCAGGAGGCCGCGACCGACCTCGCGCGCATCCGCGGCGCCGCACCGCGGACCGTGACCGGCGACCGGCTGTCGCTCACCGTGTTCCGTGCGCGGCTCCGCTTCACCGGCACCCCGGTCGACCCGCTCACCGCCGTGACCGCGTTCTTCGTCCTCCAGCTGCCGGCCGCGCTGTTCCGGATCCGCTGGCTGACGCTCTGGGTGGCCGCAGCGACCGCGGTGGTCGCGGCCGTCGTCGCGGTGTGGATCAGCACGACACCGGGTGCGGTCGACACCTTCGGCACGGCGGAGTCCCTGCGCCGGTACGCGACCGAGGACTTCCAGGCCTACTACTCCGACCACGGGCTCGGGGCCTTCACGGCGCAGGTGTGGACGAACAACGCCTACATCGCTGCGAGCATGGTCGCGTTCGGGATCACCGGGCTGTTCGTGCCGTACTCGATCGGGCAGAACGCGATCAACCTGGGGGTCTCGGCGGCGATCATGCACTCCGAGGGCCGCCTGGGCGACTTCTTCACGTGGATCGCACCGCACGGGCAGCTCGAGCTGTACTCGATCTTCCTCGCCGGCGCGGCGGGCCTGGGCATCGCGTGGTCCTGGATCGCCCCGGGGGAGCGGACGCGGGCGCAGGCGCTCGCCGAGGACGGCCGGGCCCTCCTGTCCGTCGCCGTCGGCCTCGTCCTCACCCTGCTGCTCTCCGGGCTGATCGAGGGCGTCGTGACCCGGCAGGACTGGCCGTGGCCCGTCAAGATCGGGATCGGCACGGTCGCCCTCGCGGCGGTGCTCTGGTACCAGTGGGTCCTCGGCGGCCGGGCCCACCGTGCCGGACAGCGCGGCGACGTCGAGGAGTTCGAGCGCGGCGCGACCGCGCTGACGGCCGGCTGACCCGACCGCACCGACGGCGGACCGGTCCGACGGCTCACCGGTCCGACGGGGCGGGCGCGGGGCGCGCCTCCCGGCCGCTACAGGCGACCGCCCGCCTTCGCGCGGATGTACGCGTCGGCGACCAGCGGCGGGACGTCGGCGGGCGTGCCGCGCACGACCTCCGCCCCGGCGCGGCGAGCAACGTCGGCGACGCCGTCGGCGTCGAGCAGGGTGCGTTCCGCGGCGGCCCTGCGGTAGACGTCGCGCTCCGCGCCGGACGGGAGGCCCGGCACCCGCCCGCCCCGTCGCCGGCGTCGGGAGCGGGTCGCGACCGCGTCGTCGGTCGTCCCGGGTGCGCCGGAGGCGGTCCGCTGGACCGCCGGGTCGTCGACGCCGGTGACCACGACGGCGTGCCGTCGGGCCAGACGGGGCAGGACGGCGAGCACGTCGCCCGACGCCCCGACGGACTCGAGGCCGGTGAGCAGCACCACGAGGGCGCGCGAGGTGGTGATGCCGTCGACCACGCCGGGGACGAGCGACCAGTCGGTGGCCCGGATGCCCGGCTCGGCGGCGGACAGCGCCTCGCCGAAGCGCTGCACCACGTCGGCGCGGGTGGCCCCGTGCACGCGCTCGCGGACGGCGTCGTCGAGCACGACGAGGTCGACCCGGTCGCCGGCCGCGGCGGCGAGGGCACCGAGGAGCAGGGCGGCCTCGATGAAGGTGTCCAGGCGGGGCTCGTCCTCGACGCGTCCCGCGCCCGCGCGACCGGCGTCGACGACGACCACGACGCGGCGGTCGCGCTCCGGACGCCACGTCCGGACCACGAGGTCCTGCCGACGGGCCGTGGCGCGCCAGTCGATCGACCGGACGTCGTCGCCGCGCACGTAGTCGCGGAGCGAGTCGAACTCGGTGCCGTGTCCGCGCAGCTGCAGGGTGGTCTCGCCGTCGAGCTCGCGCAACCGCGCGAGGCGGGACGGGAGGTGCCGTCGCGAGCGGAACGGCGGCGTCACGACGAGCTCGCCCGGCGCCGGCACGACGCGCTGCCGTGCCGCGAGGCCGAGCGGCCCGAACGCGCGGACCGCGACGCCGGCGGTGCGGCGGCGGCCGCGACGGAAGGGCGTGAAGCGCATCCGGGCGGTGCGCCGCTCGCCGGCCGGGACGTCGGTGCGGATCCGCCGGGGCTCGTGACCGGCGGACGGCTCCCACATGTCCCGGACGACCGCGCGCAGGCGACGGGTGCCGTCGTTCGCGAGCACGAGGGTGCCGTCGGCGGTGGCGTCACGGCGCGCGAGCCGGGGCATGCGTCGTTCCACCCGGACGCGCGCGGGGTCGGCGGCCAGCAGGACGTCGACGACGGCACCGAGCACGACGACTCCGGCCCACGCGAGGCCCGCCCAGGCGCTGCCGAGCAGCACGGTGGGCACGACGGCGACCGCGAGGAGCGCGACGAACCGGCCGGAGATCGCCACTAGATCGGCACCCGCACCTGCTCGAGGACCTGCTGCAGCACCCCGTCGGCGCCGACGCCCTCGAGCTCGGCGTCAGCGGCGACCCGGAGGCGGTGCCGCCACACCGGGACGACCATCGCCTGCACGTGGTCCGGGGTGATCGCGTCGTAGCCGGTGAGCCACGCCCAGGCCTTCGCGGCCGCGAGCAGGGCGGTCGCGCCACGCGGGCTCACCCCGACGCGCACGGACGGTGCCTGCCGGGTCGCTCGGGCCAGGTCGACGACGTACGCGAGCACGTCGTCACGGGCGCCGACCGCACCGACGGCGCGCTGCGCGGCGAGGACCTCGTCCACGCCGAGCACGGGGGAGACCCCGGCGGATCGGACGTCGCGGGGGACGAAACCGTCGGCGTGGCGACGGAGCACCTGCCACTCGACGTCGCGGGGCGGGACCTCGAGGACGAGCTTCATGAGGAAGCGGTCGAGCTGCGCCTCGGGGAGCGTGTAGGTGCCCTCGAACTCGATCGGGTTCATGGTCGCCGCGACGAAGAACGGGTCCGGCAGCGGTCGGGCCGCGCCGTCGACGCTGACCTGGCGTTCCTCCATCGCCTCGAGCAGGGCGGACTGCGTCTTCGGGGGCGTCCGGTTGACCTCGTCGGCGAGGAGCACGTTCGTGAACACGGGGCCCTCGCGGAACGGGAAGGTGCCCGTCGAGGCGTCGTACACGAGCGAACCGGTGACGTCGCCGGGCATGAGGTCCGGGGTGAACTGGACGCGCTTGGTGTCGAGCGACATCGCTGCTGCGAGGCTCCGCACGAGCAGGGTCTTGGCGACGCCGGGGACGCCCTCGAGCAGGACGTGGCCCTGCGCGAGCACGCCGACGATCATCCCGGAGACCGCGCCCTCCTGGCCGACGACGGCCTTGCCGACCTCGGCGCGGAGCCGGCCGAAGGCGTCGCGGAGGGCGGCGTCGTCCTCGCCGCCGCGACGGCCGCGGGGACGACGGTCGGCGTCGAGGGCCGGGGTGGCCGCGTCCTTGCCGAGTGTGGGGCCGGCGGTGCCGGTGGGGTGCTCGGTCCGGTCGTCCGGGGTGCTGGCGGGGTCGGTCACGGGCGTGCTCCTCGTCGGTGGTCGTCGTGCGCGGTGTCGCGGCCGGTGGCGGTGGCGGTGTCGATGGTGGTGGTGGCGGTGGGGCCGGTGCCTGGACCGGTGCCCGGGGTCCGGCCCTCGGTGGCGGCGCGGACCGCGGCCTCGAGGGCGTCGAGCGCCGCGACCGCGTCGACCAGTCGGCGGTCGTCGCCGGCCGGCCCGCCGACCAGCACCCGGCCCACGTCGTGGTCGGGGCGTCCGGTGGCGCGGGCGGCCGCGCGGACCACCTCGTCGACGTGGGCGGAACGCGGCAGCCCGAGTCGACGGGCGGTGCGGCGGAGCGCGGCCACGCGGAGGGTGTCGAGCGCGTGCGTGCGGTCGCGGGTGCGGGCGTAGAGCCGGGCCCGTCCCTCCGTGGTCTCGGCGGCCAGCACGACGACCGGCAGCCGTTCGACGACGAGCGGTCCGAGGCGTCGTCCGCGCCAGACCGCCGCGGCGACGACGACCAGCCCGAGCAGGGCGAGCAGCCCCGGCACCCACGGCGGCGCGAGGCTGCCGAGCGTCGGGGCCGCGTCCGGGGACCCCGCGGTCGGGACGTACCAGGTGAGGGTGTCCGTGCCGTCGGTCCCGCCGCCCTGTCCGAGCAGACCGAGCGCGAGCGCGGCGTTGCCGGCCGTCCTCACGGTGTCGTTGCGGAACGCGGCGGTCGTGCCGACCAGGGTGACGTCGCCGGCCGGGGTGTCCGTCCGGGCGAGGCCCCAGGCGCGGTCCTCGCCGGTGCCGGACGGGGCGCAGAGCTCGAGCGACCCGGTCGTGCCGGCGTCCGCGCCGTCGGAGCCCGGGGCCGCCGCGGTCCGCACGTAGGCGGTCCCGTCCGTGGAGACCTCGCCGGCGGTGGCGGCGGCCGGGATCCCGCAGCGAGCGGTCGACACGGTGTCCCCGTCGCCGGGCCGGGCGGCCGGTTCGAGGGGGAGCCCGACGGCGTCGAGCACCCGGGGGTCCCCGCTGACGAGGACCACGTGCTCGGCCCGGCGGACCAGGCGCCGGGCGACGTCGGGGTCGAGCACACCGGCGGCGTCGTCGACGAAGACCGTGCCGTCACCGACCCGGTCGGCGTCGCGCACCACGTCGACGCGGGTCCCGCGCTGCTCGAGCACCCGGACGAGCGCCATCGACCCGCTCGCGGTCGCGGAGCGCGGGTCGAGCGGGTCGCGACCGGGCGGCGTCGTGGACTGCACGACGGCCGTGAGGACGGCGAGGACGAGCGCCACGGCGACGACGAGCACCCACGCGCCGACGTGCCGGGTCCGTGCAGCGCGGCCGGCGGGTGTCGGGGTCGCCGGGGTGCCGGTCGGTGCGGGCGTCGCGGTCCGGGCTCTCACGCGGGCACCGCCGGGGAGTCCGGCCGCGCGGGGTGGGCGGTCCGGACGGCCTGCTCGGTGTCGAGGACCTCGCGGGCCGTGCGCTCGTCGGCGGTCCCACCGAGGTAGCGCACCGCGTCGAACGCCGCGGCCGCCCCGTCGAGTCGGTCGCCGAGGTCCGGGAACGGCGCGCGTGCCCGGCCGGCGATCGCACGTGCGGTCGCGCCGGGGACGTCGGGCACGAGGTCGCGCTCGCCGAGGCCGCGCGCCACGGCGCGGTAGCCCTCGAGCACGGCCGTGTCGTGGTCCCCGGCGCGCAGTGCGGCGCGTGCGGCCTCGGCGATCGTGCGGGCGGAGCGCAGGTCGTCCCCGTCCAGGACACCGCCGACCGTCCCACCGGTCACGCGGGCACGTCGACGGGGCAGTCCCCGGGCGACCACGACGAGCACGACGACGGCGACGAGGACGACGACCGCCGTCCACAGCAGGGTGTGTGCGAGGACGGGGGAGTCGACCCCGTCGCCGCGGAGCGACCCCAGCCAGTCGAGGACCGACCGGGAGGCCCGGTCCCACCACGTCGGCTGGGCACCGTCGTACGTGCTCCGCTCGAGTTCGCGCTCGAGGAGTCGGCGTGCCTCGTCGGCGTCGGGGGTGGTCACGGGCGTCCGCCCGGGAGGTGCCCGCCGTGTGCCGGCGGCTGCTGGCCGGGCCACTGCTGCGGTGCCGGGGGCTGGTGCGCGGGCCACTGCGGCTGCTGGCCGTGCTGCTGCTGCTGCGGGCCGGGCTGCTGGCCCTGCCACTGCTGCGGGACCGGGGGCTGCTGCGCCGGCCACTGCTGGCCGGACCACTGCTGCGGCGGCTGCCACGTGCCCGGTCGGGGGCGCGGCAGCGGGTCGGCCGGCGCGAACGGGTCGGCGGGCTGCCCGGTCTCGAGGTGTGCGGCGATCCGCTGGTCGAGTCCCTCGGTGCGGATCCGTCGGTCGACGGCGAGGAACGTCGTGATCGACCCGGTCAGCACGTCGACGATGCACTGCACCGCCGTGACGAGCAGGCTGCCGACGACGAGCGCGACGACCCCGGCGATCCCGGTGCCGGTCGACACACCGGTCTGCCCGAGCGGGTCGAACGTCCCGGCGAGCAGGAGCGCACCGATGGACAGCGGCGTCGCCGCGATGGACGCCGCGAACCCGAACACCACGGTGACGAGCAGCAGGATCCCGAAGGTGCGCCAGAACGCCCCGCGCGTCAGTCGCCAGGACTGCGCGGCCGCGGCGAACACCGTGCGGCCCTCGAGCACGATCGTCGGCACCGTGAAGGCGAACTTCGTCCCGAGCCAGACGGCGACGACCGCGAACGCCAGCGCGAGCACCACGAAGAGCAGGACGAACCCGCCGAACGAGGCACCGTCGAACCCGGATCCGCCGGCACCCAGGGCGAGGGCTGCGCCGAACACGACGAGGCCGAAGACGACGCCCACCACCACGCCGGCACCGGCCTGCAGCAGGATCCACGCGACGACCGAGCGGCGTCGTCCGGCGAGCAGCGCCCAGAGCCCCCGGAAGGTCGCGCGCCGTCCGAGGATGCGCTGGCCGGTGTCCACGGCGACCGGGGCGACCAGGAAGCCACGGCCGAGCGTCGTGAGGAACGGCAGCGCGACCGTCAGCACCAGCCAGAGGGTGATCGAGCCGGCGACCACGGTGTCGCCGCCCCGCCCGCCGTCGAGCGCCGAGGAGATCCGCGACTGCAGCACCGACTGCCCGATCGTGCTCGCGAGGGTCGACAGCAGCCCGAGCACGCCGCTGAGCAGCAGGCTCCAGAGCAGCAGGACCCGCGCGTTGCGCCGGAAGACCGTGAAGGCGCCCGACAGCACGTCGCCGAGCCCGAGCGGTCGGAGCGGCAGGACCGGCCGGGAGCCCGCGGGGACCGGCCCCGCGCCGGGGCCCTGTCCGGGCTGGTGAACCGGCGCACCGGGCCCGCCCGGCCACGTGCCGGGCTGCTGCTGACCCGGCCACCCGCCGGGCTGCTGCTGCCCGCGGTCGTGCGCCGGGCCTCCCGTCCGGTCGTCCTCGCCACGCGACCCGGGCGCTCCCGGTACCTGCCAGTCGGACATCGCCGCCCCCTCGTCGTGCTCCGGCCGCGCTGCGGACGCGCGGACACTCCCATCCTGGCGGAAAACCCGCCCTGCCGGGGCCGGACGCTATCGTGGCGGTGGGTGCCGGTCCGGCACCCGCCGCCCGCCACTCGGAGTCCACACGCATGACACCGCGCATCCTCGTCGTCGACGACGACCAGGCCCTCGCCGAGATGATCGGCATCGTCCTCCGCTCCGAGGGCTACGAGCCCGACTTCAGTGCCGACGGCAACGACGCCGTCGACGCCTTCCACGCGACCAAGCCCGACCTCGTGCTCCTCGACGTCATGCTGCCGGGGATCGACGGCATCGAGGTCTGCAAGCGCATCCGCGCCGAGAGCGGCACGCCGATCATCATGCTCACGGCCAAGGGCGACACCGCCGACGTCGTCGCCGGGCTCGAGAACGGTGCCGACGACTACGTCGTGAAGCCGTTCAACCCGAAGGAGCTCGTCGCCCGGATCAAGACCCGGCTGCGCCCGACCGCGACCGACGGCACCGTGCTGCACGCCGGGGACCTCACCGTCGACGTCGCCGCCCACGAGGTGCGGCGCGGCGACACCGTGATCGCGCTCACCCCGCTCGAGTTCGACCTGCTCCGCGCGCTCGCCGAGAAGCCGAACCAGGTGTTCACGCGCGAGATGCTCCTCGACCAGGTCTGGGGCTACCACTACAAGGCCGACACCCGGCTCGTGAACGTCCACGTGCAGCGCCTCCGGGCGAAGATCGAGCACGACCCGGACAACCCGCGGATCGTCACGACCGTGCGCGGCGTCGGCTACCGGGCCGGAGGGGCCTGA
>Ga0308161_1002001_pt1 | contig 22711 bp, 27 predicted proteins | sample PhyFR2_FD_201034 | JGI IMG/M metagenome (GOLD analysis project Ga0308161, IMG submission 201034) | Phyllosphere microbial communities from UC Gill Tract Community Farm, Albany, California, United States - DLSLF.R2 | ecosystem: Host-associated > Plants > Phyllosphere > Unclassified | place: USA...
AAGAACAGTTGCGTGACTCGCTTCGTCAGACGCAAAACGATCTGTTCTTTGCGCTAACCCATGAGCAGATCAGCGCCATTCTCCCGCTCATCGCCAACGCATTCCCGGTTGACACCCCGGAAAGCGCCGTGCTGCTGGTCGCCCAGGATTTACGCAGCCCGATGCGCGGGCTTATCCAGGAAGAGTTCCACTATGTGCCGGTGCTCTCGTTTGCAGAGCTGCAACCCAACCTCGCAGTAAATGTGCTGGGGCGTATAGAGCTCGATCCGGCCGCTTACTCACTTACCACGTGGGAGAGTTAATCATGTTCGAACTGCGCGTGCTGTCTGGCCTGCATTTAGGCGCCGCGTTACCCCTCTTCGGCGATAAATGGCTGATTGGCCACGCCGATGAGGCCGATCTGATGCTTAGCGATGCTCGCGTTGCTGCCCGCCAGTGCGAGCTGCGCCGGGAAGAGACCCGGTGGCTGGCACAACCGGACGGCGGTGAAGCCTATGCCATTAATAGTGAAGAACCTTTTCAGGTCGCTGACGTCTGGCTCTGCGTTGCGCGTATCGACACGCCATGGGCCGCCTGTATGCCGCCTGCCACCCCTTCTATGCCAGAAGAAACGGCTGAAGCACCGCCTGAGGCCGTTCCCCCGGCCGCTGCCCGTAAAGGGATATTCACCCGCAGCATCCGCACGTTGGTCTGGAGCCTGATGTTGTTGCTCACCCTGACGGTAATGAGCTGGGTTTTGCAGCCCACCGTTGCCCAGACTCAGGTCGCCTCCTCCCGGCTACTGAGCACCCCCGCAGAATTGCAGGCTCCGTTACAGAAAATGTTGCGCGAACGCGATCTGGCAAGCCTCGTGAAAGTGGACATGCATAACCAGCGGCTGCGTCTTACAGGCCGCCTCAGTAAGCCAAAGATGCAAATCTTTAACCGAATGCTGGCGCGCTTTAATGCAACGTACACCAGCGATATCCCTCTGGATAACCAGGTCAGGCTGCTGAAGGTCAGGCTGCCGTTTCGCATTGTGCAAATCACCACCGGGAGCCGCGCCAATATCGTCACTGATGATGGGCAGCGTCTGTTTATCGGCGATGAAGTAGACAACCTGCGGCTGGTGGCGATTACCAGTCACCAGATCGAGTTCAACGGGCGCGATAACATTAAGGTGAGCTGGTAATGACGATGGCACTGGAGCAGTGGTATCAGCAGCAGCAGCGGCGGCTGACCTGCTTTTCACCGGTCGAAAGTTTTGGTCGCATTACCGGGATCAGCGGGATATTGCTTGAAAGCAGCCTGCCCCAGGCGCGGATTGGCGATCTCTGCCAGATCGCACGGGATGACGGGCAAAGCGTACTGGCAGAGGTGGTCGGCTTTAACCCGCAGCACACGCTGCTTTCCGCCCTCGGCCAGCTCGACGGGATAGCCCGGGGCGCGCGCGTGGTTCCGCTGCGCCTGCCGCACAGTATTGTGGTGTCGGACGCCCTGCTCGGCAGCGTACTTGACGGCTTTGGCCGTCCACTGGATGCAGGCCAGCCTGGCGCGTTCGCCCTGCCCGGTTCGGTGGATGATGCGGTGGGCGTACTGGGCGATGCTCCGGCACCCACCGATCGTCCGCGCATCGATACGCCGCTGCCGACCGGAATTCGCGCCATTGATGGCCCGCTGACCCTCGGCGTGGGACAGCGGGTGGGGATTTTTGCCGGCGCGGGCTGCGGGAAAACCACCCTGCTGGCGGAAATTGCCCGCAATACGCCCTGCGATGTCATTGTCTTTGGTTTGATTGGCGAGCGTGGGCGCGAATTGCGTGAGTTTCTCGACCACGAACTGGATGAGGCGCTGCGCAGCCGTACGGTGCTCGTCTGCGCCACCTCCGACCGCAGCAGTATGGAACGCGCCAGGGCCGCTTTTACTGCCACGGCCATCGCCGAAGCCTGGCGCGATAAAGGTAAGAACGTGCTGTTGATCCTCGACTCCCTGACCCGTTTTGCCCGCGCCCAGCGAGAAATCGGCCTCGCGCTGGGCGAGCCGCCAGGTCGCGGCGGGCTACCGCCTTCAGTTTATACCTTATTACCCACCCTGCTGGAGCGCGCAGGACAGACCTCACGGGGGGCTATCACCGCCCTCTACTCCGTGCTGATTGAAGCCGATTCAATGAACGATCCGGTTGCGGACGAAGTGAGATCCCTGATTGATGGCCACATTGTGCTGACCCGTCGACTGGCGGAGCGCGGACACTACCCGGCTATTGATGTGCTGGCGAGCCTGAGCCGTACCATGAGCAACGTTGCCACTCGCGAGCATAGCCGCGACGCCACGCAGCTGCGCCGCATGATGTCCGCCTGGCAGCAGGTAGAAATGTTAATCCGCCTGGGGGAATACCAGCCGGGACACGATGCCATGACCGATGCGGCGGTATCGGCTCAGGAGGCGATAAATGGCTATCTGCAACAGGCGATGCACGCGCCCTGCGGATATAACGACACACTGCACTACTTAGCGGAGGTAAGCCAGCATGCGCCGTCATCCGCTACCTGATCACGACATCATGACTGATGAGGGCAGCGCTGAATTGCAGCAGGCCTTCTCTCTGCTGCTGCCTATTCGCCGCCAGCGCTTACGCCGCTGCGAACGGTTGCAACGGCAAGCGGAGCAGGCTCTGTGCGAAACGCAACGTCAGTCAGCCGAGGCGGAACACCAGCTTGAAGCTGCACAACAGCATTATCAGCAACTGCGCGATAGCTTTGCCGGACACCACCAGTCGGGGCTGCAAAAACAGGAGCGTCTGGTCGGGGGACTGGACCGGGAGCGCCAGGCCAGCGACGCGGTGAGTGGGCAGCGTAATCAGCTGCAACAGTGCCGCGCACAGCAGGTCATGCAACAACAACAGGTGCAGTACACACAGCAGCAAACACAGGCGCGTCTGCGCGATGTGGAAAAACTGGAATATCTGATGGCGCACAGCGAGGCATTACGATGACAGCCTTACCCCACCCCCCGCAAAATAAACCAGCGCCACCTGCACGTCCGGAGGTGCAGCGCCGTTCGCCACAGAGCGGATCTTCAGACGCTGCGACGTCCGAGCGTAAATCCCGCGCCGAGCCGTTTCGCGAAGAGGGTTCGCTGTTCGACGCGCTGTTGCTCACCCCCAGCGAACTGCCGCAACCGCTGATCATACCCTGGGAAGGCTCCCCCTCTTTTGGGTCACAGTTATCCCATGAGCATGTGGCTCCCGCCTCTCCGCTCAGGGCCTGGCAACAACTGGAGCCTCCTCTGTGCGCCATGGTAGAAAAGCAGCCTGCTGGCCCGATATCGATGACGCTACTGCTGCCCCTTTTAGGCGAAGTGGATGCCCGCCTGAGTCCGTTTGCCGCGGGCTGGGATATCAGCCTGCGTTTTGCGCCACCCGCCATGACCATGATGGCCCCTCATCAGGAGCGCTGTCGGGAGTCACTGCGCCGCCGGATGGCCTGCGCTGTGCGCCTGCGTTTTGAGCAGCGCGGAGGCCGGGAATGAAACCCTTGTCCCTGCGCACTCTGCCGCGCGATGAAGCCCGCCTGCGTCAACGTATCGGCCACGGTCTTGGCTATCCTTTTACCCTTGCAGGCGAAGCGGGAGAGCTTCAGCTGCGGCTCGCCCCCCCCGGCGAGCGGCCACCGACGCAGAACTTCTCCTGCAAGGCGGGAGGGTTATCTCTGGCAGGGAGCGAAGCGCTGCTGAGTCTGTTTTCCTCTTGCCCGCTGCTGCCAGAACCCGGAGCGTGCGCTGACTGGTACTGGCCGCTTTTCAACCAGCATCTCAGCCCGGCATTGCGCGCGCTGTTTGGCGACCTGACGCCGCAGACCGCGCTCTGCGCGCCGGTTGAGGGGATGTGGCTTGCGATTAGCGTCACGATCAGTGAGGCGCAGGCGCAAAGTCAGTTATATCTTGCGCCCGCCACATTGGCGGCGTTGTTAAACCAGCCTGGCTGGGCTCCGCTCCCTGCACCGCTTTGCAGCGCCCTGCCGTTATCGCTGCCGATAGAACTGGGTGCGGTGTCGTTTGCTCCCTCGCAGTTACGCACACTTCGCCCCGGTGATGTGATTTTCCCTGCTACCTCGTATTTTTTCCCGACCGGTCGCGGCGAGCTTCGCCTTGCGCAATTGCACCTTAAGGGCGAATTGCTGTTCGGGGAGGGGCATCCTGCCCGTTTTCTTATTACCCGTCTGGAGAATAGTTACATGAATGTGACCCCCGAAGATAATCTGCCTGCCGATACACCTCAGGCGGATGAAGGCCTGACTGAAACAACGGCACCTGTGGCATCACCTTTTGATGCGCTGCCGCTGGCCTTAACCGTGCGCTGCGGCCATCTCAGACTTACGCTGGGTGAGTTAAATCGTCTGGATGTCGGCTCGACGGTCACGGTCGAAAACGTCGTGCCCGGTGAAGCTCTGCTGTGTCACGGCGAGTTTCCGCTGGCGAAAGGCGAACTGGTCGATGTCGAAGGACGTCTGGGGTTGCAGATTACCCATATGCTGCCGGGCGTGGCGAGCGTCGGGGATGTGAACAGGTGATTCCGATGGAGATGGGGCCACTCAACCCGATTATGCTGGCGCTGTTTCTCGGCGCGCTGGCACTGCTGCCGATGATGCTCATTATCTGTACCAGCTTTTTGAAAATTACGATGGTGCTGCAATTGACGCGCAACGCGATGGGCGTGCAGCAGGTGCCGCCGACGATGGCGCTCAACGGCATTGCGCTGGCGGCAACGCTATTTATTATGGCGCCGGTATTTAGCGATATGACCGACCGGCTGAAAGCGATCCCTGTTGATTTCAGCAGCATGGAGCGGCTCGAATATACCGCCGCTAATGGTATCGAACCGCTGAAAACGTTTATGCATAAAAATACCGATCCGGATATCGTCATCCATCTGCAGGAAAATGCCCAGCGTATGTGGCCAAAGAAAATGGCAGATTCGGTCACTCCCGACAATATGCTGCTCATTATCCCGGCGTTCGTGCTATCGGAGCTGCAGAACGGTTTCAAAATCGGCTTTCTGATCTTTATTCCTTTTATTGTCGTTGACCTGATCGTCTCGAATATTCTGCTGGCACTCGGGATGCAGATGGTGTCGCCGATGACCGTTTCGCTGCCACTGAAGATCCTGCTGTTTGTGCTCATCAGCGGCTGGACGCGGCTGCTCGACGGCCTGTTCTACAGCTATTTATGAGGTCATCATGGATATTCTGACGCTGTTTCGCCAGGGGTTACTGCTGGTGGTTATCCTCTCCGCACCGCCGCTGCTGGTGGCAGTGATCGCCGGGGTGATTATTTCACTGGTGCAGGCCGCGATGCAGTTGCAGGATCAGACCCTGCCGTTCTGCATCAAGCTTATCGCGGTCGGCCTGACGCTGGCGCTCACCGGGCGCTGGGTCGGTGTTGAACTGATGGAGCTGGCGCAGGCGGCGTTTGCAATGATGTCAACGGTCAGTTCCTGATGCTGACAGGTTACCCACTCACTGATACGTTTCATGCAATCCTTGCGCTGGGACTTGGCATGGCGCGCATCTTTCCCTGCCTGTTACTGACACCGATATTCTCTTTTAGCGTCATAAAAGGGCTGCTGCGAACCGCCATTGCTGTGGCGCTGGCGCTGTTTATCGCCCCGGGCATCAAAGAACAAATTGATGTGCTTGAGCCGACGATGATGGCGCTGGCAGGGCTGGTACTCAAAGAGTTAATGATAGGCACCCTGCTCGGATTGTTGCTGGCGTTGCCTTTCTGGCTGTATGAGTCTGTCGGTGCGTTATTCGATAACCAGCGTGGTGCCTTAATGGGTGGGCAAATTAATCCCCAGCTGGGGCCGGATGTGACGCCTCTGGGTAAGTTAATGCAGCAGGTGCTGATATTGCTGCTGGTCACAGGGCTGGGATTATCGACCATCACCCAGGTTATCTGGGACAGCTATCATCTTTGGTCCGCCACCCAGTGGATACCTTTCCCCACGGAGGCGGGTTTTCACGTCTGGCTTGCGCTTTTGGGGAAAATCTTCAGCGATATGGTGCTTTACGCCGGGCCGCCGGTGGCGCTGATGCTGCTGCTCGATTTTGCCATCGGTGTGATGAGTCTCTATAGCCCACAGCTACAGGCGACAGCCCTGACGATTCCGTTGAAATGCCTGCTTGGCATGTTGTTTTTTATCCTCTATCTGCCACTGCTGGACCATCTGGGTAATGCGCGGTTGTATGAACTGCGCGATCTTATCCCTGTCCTGTCGCAGATATTTGCCCCTTCAGCCGGGAGCGCGCCATGAGCGAAAAAACCGAAGATGCCACGCCGCAAAAACTCAGAGAGTCGCGAAAAAAAGGCCAGGTCAGCCAGAGCCAGGATATCCCTAAGCTGCTTATCTCAATCGGTATCCTTGAGACCCTGTTTGCTATGGTGGATACCGGTATGCAGCGATTGCAGGCGATGATGCTGCTGCCGTTAACGCGTCTGCGCGACCCATTCGATCACGCGATGGAGGAAGTAATAAGTGATAGCGTCACCGTAATGCTGGTGCTGGTGGGCATCGCGTGCGCCATTGCCATGCTGCTGCGGGTGGTGGGCGGCTGGGTGCAGTTCGGCCCACTCTTCTCCACCGAAGCGCTGGCACCGAAACCGGATGCGCTTAACCCGTTTAATCACCTGAAGAATATGTTTTCCGCCCGCCAGTTTACCCAGCTTTTGACCAGCATCTTTAAAGCGGTGGTGATAGGCCTGGTGGTATGGCAGGCGATCATGCCGGACCTCGGTGGCCTTGCTCAGCTGGCGCTTGGCGATCTCAACGGTTTCTGGCAGGGGGTGATGGCGCTGTTTATGAAGGTGTCACGTCGGGTGCTGATGGTGATGCTAATAATCAGCCTGTTCGATTTTGGTATTCAGCGCTATTTCTTCCTCAAACAGCAGCGTATGAGTCATGAAGATATCAAAAACGAATTTAAGCAGAGCGAAGGCGATCCGCATATGAAAGGCCACCGCCGTCAGCTGGCTCAGGAGATCCTGAATGAAGAGCCGGTGCCTGCCCGTGAGATTAACGTGGAAGACGCGGATGTGTTGCTGGTTAATCCCACCCATTTTGCCGTCGGTCTCTATTATCGCCCGGATGAAACGCCGCTGCCGCGTCTGCTGTTTAAGGCTTGCGATGAAGAGGCGCGGGCATTAATTGAAGAGGCGCAGCGTAAAAAGAGACCGGTTATCCGCTTTATCTGGCTGACCCGCACTCTGTGGCGCACCACGCGCGAAGGGGCTTATGTTCCACGCGAAACGTTAAATGCCGTCGCGCACGTCTATCGTCTGCTGCGGGAGCTGGAGGATCACTATCTGGATGAGGTGATTGAGATTCGGGAAGAATAGTGCGGAGGGTAACTCCGCACTATCTTATCAGGCAGTAACATCTGCATCTCACGCGCCTGCTGAATAAAAGCCAGCATTAAAGATAAAAGTCGCTGGGGTGAAACCGGCAAGCGGTTGCTGATAACAGAGCCGCCTGCGGTCTGCTGCAGGAAAACTAACGTAATGGAATAGCGTTACCCGCACTGGCATGCGGCAAAGAGTGCGTCGCACGCAGGCGTCCTGGAAACGGAAGGTGAACAGCGATGGTCGGTTCTCGCTCAAATACGGCCCCAGCGATCAGCCGGGGCCAGGGACTGCCAAAACGCGATTAGTGATCTACCGTTATCCGCGTATAGTCGTTCGGGCCATTACGCAGTTGTGGTTGCCACCAGATGGTCAGGTTATGCAGGTCTGAAGAGGGCCGGCAGCCCACGTCATTACACCCGCCCTGCGGCTTCGCGCAGGCACTCAGCACCAGTGCGGCGGCGGTAAGCACAATTATTCTCACTAACATGCTTTTTCCTTATCAGCTCAGTCGAGGTTTTTGGCCGGTGCGCCGCCTGCTGAAGAGAGCAGCGAAGCGCGAGAAGGACGTGACGGAGCATTGCTATCAAATGCGACGAACACCTCCGCCGATTCACCCGGACGCAGTTCTCCACGCGGCCAGACCGCTACCGCCAGCGTGCGGTCGCTGCGGCACAGACTCTCATCAAAACGCTGCGTCTGCTGGGTGCGATTGGTGATCACTCCAACGGTTATCTGTACGCTGCTGTTGCCGTACCACTGATGGCGGCGCAAATCGCTCCCGAAAGCGCCCGGAATCTGGCACAGAGAGGCCAGCGTCTGGCCCGTGCCACCGCGGGTCATCCCCGCTGGCACGCGGTTCAGCGCCAGGTCGTGCATCGCGCCTTCCACCATCCCTTTGATGTCGGTGTATTTATGACGGTTTGTCACCTCATCCATCGCGCTATTCAGCTGATCGCGCGACTCGGCAGCGATATATCGGGTGGGATCGACCTGGTCGCCGATTAAATGCGGCGTAATAATAAACAGCCGCTCACGCTGGGAGGTCTCATACCGCGTTGAGGTAAACAGCTTGCCGATCAGTGGAATACTGCCGAGGATCGGGATGCGTCGCTCACGGTCGCCCGTCTCTTTGGAATGGAACCCGCCCAGTACCAGCGAGCGTCGCGCCTCCACCAGCGCCTGGGTGCTGACCGCTGCGTTATGGGTGCCCTGTGCATCGCCCTCATCATCTTTATTGAGCTTGCCATCTTCCACATCAACAATGAGCTGTATAGCCGATTTTTGTGAAGTGGTGATTGCACGTGGCGTCACCCGCAGGCTGGTCCCTGCGGTGACAGACTGAATATCCGCCACCCTCTCGCCAATGGCGCGTATAAAAGCAGTATCGCTGAAATCAATCACAGCGGGCTGATTCTCCAGCGTGAGGATAGTGGGGTTAGCGATAATGGATGCCGTCCCTTCCCCCTCCATCGCTTCGATACTGGCAAAAAATCGCTGAAAGTCGGTCACAAACAGGGTACTGGCACCGGAGAGCATATTGGCACCGCTGGCGACACTGCCAAACTGACCGGCCAGGTTGCTGGAGAAGCGCTTCAGCGCGCTGCGGTCGATATCGACAATCACTGCATCGATTTCGATTAGCTTTTGCGGAATATCAATGGCGTTAATTAATGCCTGATAAGCGTCCCGGGTTTTCGGATCGTCACGCACCAGCAGCAGGTTGTTACGCACATCCGCTGAGACTTTACCCGCCAGACTGCTGACAGGCGCCTTTTTACGCCCGGAGACCGGCATATTGCGATTAATCAGCTCGTTTAAAACACTTTGCGACTGTTCACGTGATACCTGTTCATCCTCTCCCTGGCCTGATGACATTCTTCCGGAAGAGGCGTTGCTGGACTGACCCAGCAGTTCATTCAGAATGGTGGCCACCCCCGGCACCAGCAGCTCCTGATCGCGATAGCGAATGGTGCGATCCGCCACGGCCGCATAACGCAGCGGGAATGCCATCATATCTTTATTGGCCCCGGCTTCAGGTTTGCTTTCCGATTTACGGGCAAATTCCGTTATCTGGCGCACATACTCCGGCGGACCGGTCACCAATACCACGCCTTCATCCGGCAGTTCGCCCCAGCCGAAGCGGGGTTCCAGCAGGCCGACACCGCGCAGCGCCTCTTTCAGATCCGGCGCGGCTTCCGGGGAAATCTCAATACGCTGGGAAGTTTGCGCTGCCTGCGGGCTGACGTAGAGCGTGTTGTTATAAACAAACCACTGAAAGCGATACTCAAGCGCCAGGCGATTAAGGAACGCTTCCGGGCTGTCTGCGCGCAGTTTACCGGTGACATTGCTGTCGCCCAGCGTGCCAAGATTGACCTCAACACCAAAGCTGCTGGCAAAATCGTCAAGAATAATATTAAGCGGGGTATTATCTGCCGAATAGGCATACGCACCATTCTTCCACTCATCCGGTACACGAGCGTTTGTGATGCCCATACTCAGTAGCAGCAGGGTAATGGCCGCCAGCAGGCGGCCCGGAAAAGAAAACGTAAACACGCCTGACTCCTTGATGACAGGGGCTTAGTTAACAGCGTCGATGATCGCTTTACGGATGCCAAACCTGAACTGGGTGTATTGCGAACTTGCCCAGCTGGCGTTGGACATATCCTGCAGGCGATTCTGGAAAGCATACATATCCGCAATGCTGAACGATTCGCCCGAAACATCGCGGGCAAACTGATAGGCTTCATGATGTTTGCGGTTTGAGTTGGAAGATAACTGACGCTGTAACAGATCGCTGGAACTCATGATATTGACTCCTCTTGTTGGACACCCCTGTTAAGTGGCGCGACAAGCGAAGCAGTTCCACTGTTTTTGCTTTTTTTATGCATTCTCTTCTGCCAGCGCTGGCGCAAGCTGTTGGCATAGCGTCCGCCAGTTAACCATCAGCTCACCTGCGTCGGTAATAAGCCGCAAGCGATCTGGCTCAAGCGCCGGGTCGGCGCACAGCGTCCAGTGAAGCTGCGGCTGCGCGACCAGCCAGCCGTTAATCTCCTGCTCCTGCCCACTGGCGCAATACAGCGTCGCCTGCTGCTGACGCGGATAGTGACGTAACAACTGTTTGAGCAACGCGTGAAAACGGTGCTCATCATCCACCTCATCGAGCAGGTGTTGCAGTGCCTCGTTCAGAACCTTTCCAGCGAGCAACACCAGCTGCGTCTCATCGGCTGCGCGCTGTTCCTGCCAGTCCGCAAAGAGCGTCTGCGCCTGCTGCCAGAACCGGTCTTCCCATTCGCGCTGGCTGGCCGCACTTTCGGCTTGTGCCGCGGCGCGTGCCTGCTCGCGGATTGTTTGCGCCTGTTTATGGGCCTGCTCGATAATGGAAGCCGCTTCAAGCCTGAGCGCAATTTCCTCGCGGCGCAGCACATTACCCGGTGGCGCGCTGCCGCCCTGCAGATGCAGGCTTTTAAGTTTCCACATCGCGCATCTCTCCCGAATGTTGTTGCACCTGCCAGAGCGCTGTTTCCCATAAAGGACGCAGACGATGGCCAGGCAGTGAAAGTGCCGGGCTTACCGGCGCGTCGCTTGCAGGGAAGAGTAGCCGCAGGCGCGGCCAGATAGCCGGAAATAATGCCTGCAGAAGACAGAGGCTGTCGGCGCTGCCGCCAGTAGTGAAAAGCCCGGCAGGCAGCCAGCACTCAATGCGCATTCCTTTCGCCAGACGCCGCAACCAGATCTTTAGCTCTGCGGGTAGCGGCATGGCTCCGGCGCAAATTTCCGCGACTAAAATCAACAGTTGCGCGCGCTGTTCGCAGCTTAAGTCGCTGATGGCCAGCACCATCGGCTCCGGCGCGACCAGTTCGCCTGATACACCCAGCGTGTGGTGCCAGCACGAGGCATGCTGGCGAAGATAGTGCCTCTGCAAAGGCGCAGATAACCGGGCCAGTGGCTGGGTGCACCAGCTTTCATCAGCCTGTAACCAAAAGTCAGCGTGCCACCAGCGTAACCAGCGCAGGGCAATTTCCTCATCAGGCGCAGCGTTGAGCATAATCAATCACTTCGCCTGTGCAGCCAGGCGCTTACGACTCAGAGCCTGACGAATGAACGCATTTGCTGCCAGTAACAGCAGCAGCACCCCAAGGCATGTTGTAACTACCTTAAGCATCCCGTAACGTTCCGGGCTAAGCTGGAACGGCCCCAGTTGCACCATTTCTATTTTGTCCTGCCACGCTTTGGCCGGAACAAAGACAATCGCCAGATCGCGGTCATCGCGCCCGCCCAGCCCCGGAATGCTGGTTGCCACTAGCCGCCGAATACGCGGTTCGATACTGTCCGGGTCGAGGTTTTCATGATATTTGATGAATACCGAGGCGGAAGCGGGCTGTACCGGCTCACCGGGGGCAATGCGCTCCGGCAAAACGACATGTACGCGTGCCACCACGACGCCATCGATTTGTGACAGTGTCGCTTCTACCTCCTGTGACAGCGCATAGATATAGCGGGCGCGCTCCTCCAGCGGACTGGAGATAACGCCACTTTTCTGAAAAACCGCGCCGAGGTTGGTCCGCGCCTGATGGGGCAGTCCGGCGGCATTAAGGATATTCACCGCCCGCTCAATATCACTGCGCGCGACGCTAACGCTGATCCCCTCTTTAGAAACCTGTTTTTCCGCCTCAATCTTAAAGCGACTCAGTTCTGCCACCACATCGTTGGCATCGTTTTCTGACAGCCCGCTGTGCAACTGGGTCTGATCACCGCAGCCGGTAAGCAGCAGCGCCAGGCACAGAGCACAGAAGCATTTAATGACAGCGCCATTCATAAGTTTCACTGCAGGTTGCTGAGTTTATCGACTGACTGAACGGTTTTGGCGATCACTTTGGCGTTCATCAGACTCTCGATATAGTAATCAGAGAGCTGCGCATTGGCGCGGGAGAAATCTTCCGCACTGGATGACCGCGAAGCGACTCTGAGATCGTTAAAGGCTTCTTTTTGCGCACGCTGGTTGCCGCTCAGCGATTGCAGAATATTGCCGACCACGCCAGGCTCTGAAGAGCTCATCTGGCTGCTGTCAGGCGCAGGGCCATTAAGCTTTGCATTAAACCATTGAATATCTTCCGCCGACGGTGCTTCCTGGTACATTTCGACTGACGGAACCGGTTCTGAAGTGAGCAAGGAAGATTGAGAGACTTTCATCAGTAAAACTCCTGTGGCATTAGAGAGCAGGGAGACAAAAAAACACCTCCCTGCCGGAGTCGATTAGTACTGAATTTTGACCTGGGCTGCGGCTGACGCGGCCTGCGCATTACTTTCGGCGATGCCGTTAATGCGCTGGAACTCTACATCGCGATCCATTTTATCGGCCTGGTTTTCCTGCATCTTGTCCATCGCCTGTTGCGAACGGACCATATATTTCGCACCGTTGTAAGCACCGGCAACCTGAGTGTAAGCAGAAGCTGCGTTGGTGATCCCGTTGGAAAGTAAGCTAGCACCTGACATAGTCATTCCTCGCGTTGATGATAGGTTGTAGTTGGGTGTTGCATTCATTAAGTAATCAATGAAGCTATCCGGTTCCATCGCAAAGAAAATATTTATGCAGATTAAGCCTGCTGGCCCACGGCAAGAGAGGTGGGCGATATGTCAGGCGGTAAGTTTTAACAGCTTCAGGCGGTGATAAAGGGTGCGCCTGGGAATTCCTAACTCAAGAATGACATCATCGATACGATTGTCGTGCCGGTTCAGGCAGTCGTGGATCAGGCTGCGCTCAATGCGCCGCATTCTGTCTTTTAATAACACGCGCCCTTCCTGCTTTATCTCACAGCACAGCGGCGGTAAGCCCAGCACAAAGCGTTCTGCCGCCGCTTTCAGCTCGCGGATATTTCCCGGCCAGCTATGCAGCAGCAGGGTCTCATCAAGCGCGAGCGATCCTGCCGGCAGGGGCTGATTCAGGCGCAGCGCCGCCTCCTGCGTAAACTGGCGAAACATGGGCAAAATCAGCTCCGGTCGTGATCGAACGGTTGGCGTGGCAATTTTAATTGTGTCGAGACGAAAGAAGAGATCCCGACGAAAACGCCCCTGAGCCACCAGCTGCGCCAGTGGAATTTGCGAGGCGACGACCACCCGCAGATCCAGTCCGATACTTTTGGTGCTGCCCAGTCGCTCTACCGCGCGGTTTTCCAGTACACGCAGCAGCTTAGCCTGCATCGTAAGCGGCATACTGTCTATTTCATCCAGAAACAGCACGCCGTGGTTAGCGCTCTCAATGTAGCCTGCGCGGGAACTGCTTGCGCCGGTGAACGCCCCGGCCATGACCCCAAACAGCTCGCTTTCGGCAAGTGTCTCCGGGATGGCCGCACAGTTGACCGGCACCATCGGGCCGCGACAGCCGGAAAGTTGATACAGCCGCTGGGCCAGCGCATCTTTCCCGGTACCCGTTTCTCCCTCGATTAAGACATCTATGTTTAACGGTGCAATCGTATTTAAAATCTTATACAGATGAGTATGGATATCGGTTACGGGCTCCGGATAACCCGCCGCCGCATGTGGGCGGGAATCAACCTGACGTAAGACGTTATCCGCACTCTCCTCATCTACAGTCCCGTGGCCTGACTGTGTCCTGTAAAGACGAACCATACATTCTCCATTAGCTTCGCATAAGCGCGCCTTACATGGAACGCGCTGCTCGTTCAGCACTTGTGGATGTTCTGGAAGCAGAGCCTGATGCAAAGAATTACAAATTTACTGCGGCCTCACTCTCACCCAATCAGGTCATCCCCGCTATCAGTCCAGGATTATTATCTTGTAGGGATAGACGCTCAACCGGTAAGGATTACCCTACACGGCCCTCATAAAAACCTTATAAAACTGAAAGTTAATTTATTAATGGCGGTACCTATGGATTTTTATAAATCTGAATCCGCATCACAAAGGGAATATTTTTAGTGGAACCATTCCGGGACAACGGCCACTCACAGTGCGAGGTAGCATCAGCCTGAACGGTAAAATTGTGCAATCGGCAGTAATCAGGATTGCAAAATGTTACCACTGCTGCTGCCCAATCAATCGCTGACTTATTAACTCTGAGGAATAAATTCATGAAGATTCCAGGATTTGGTGGTGGAGCTGCAAACGCAAACAAAGTCGATTTGCCATCAGCAAATATGCCAGGCAAAACGGGGGGCAGTCCGTCAGGTAAACCAGATTTACCCGATCAGCCCGGAAAATCGTCGTTACCTTTTCTCAGTAATGCGAAAACAGGCCCCCTCAATTTTGCCAGTAACGCCTTTGACGGCCTGAGCACGCTGGCTTCGCTGACCGGTTCAGGCGGAAGTCAGAAAAATAGCCAGTCAAACGGTGCAAACTCGCCTGACGTCCCGTCGGGCGGTGGCTTACTGCAGCAGATCATGATGCTGACAGGTCTGCAACAGCTGCTGGGCGGCGGTAATAAGGCGCAGCAGCCGGAGCAACCGGGCACGCCTGCGCCTTCACAGGCCACGAATCACAGCGGCAATCCGCTTGAACAGCTAATGCAGATGCTTCAGCAACTGCTCCAGCAAATGATGGGGATCGATAAAGGTAAAGGGGCAGACAGCGGAGAATCTGGCGGAAATGCACCGCAGGCACCGGCTAAGGAAGCAACTGACAATGGTGGGCAACAGGGCGGAATGATGCAAAACCTGCTGTCCCTGTTGGGGCTTACTTCATTGTTGCAGGGGCTTTTGGGCGGCGGTGAGGGGCAATCTTCCCAGAAAAATACGCAAAGCTGACTCAGGGGGCTTGTATGGTAATGCCAATACCTGGCGGGGGGGGAATAACCCCCGCTTTTTCACCCGGCAGGTCACTGCCGGGTAACCTGCCATTATCCACTCCCCTGCCCGGTTCAGCGTTCCCGGTCCCGGGCAGCGATCTCCCTATCAGCTACTCCGGTGGGAGCGGAACGCCGCTGGCGGGCCTGACCGATCCGATCCAGCAGCTTGATCAGCTTTTAACGCAGGCTGGATTGGAGGCGCTTGTCGAACCGACAGTCGCTGAAGAAGGGACGGTGCCCACGGCGTTATTTGCCAGTGAAACAGCAGGTGAAGATATTCCACAGGCACCGGGCGATGGCATGCGAACCAGTGAGAAGGACACCCGCGTCAGGCCGACGGAGGAGAATCTGAAGGGGCGTCCACCGGGTGATAACCGCAGCGCCGAACAGATCATTGATGAAAATCCGGTGCTGAAAAACCTCGGCAACCAGAAAGATATCAAGCAGGCGGAGCTAAAAGAGCGCTTCGGCGACTGGACGGATGCCAATAAAGATCCGCAGAGCCGTGCTGATGCGGCGTATAACATGGCCTGCGTGTTAAACAGCATAAAAGGCCTGAATGCGCGTGATGGCAGCGAGCGGAAGGAGATCTCAGCTAACGACAAAATAGAGGGCATCACTAAAGATGGTGACGCGCGCCACGGTACCGAGGCGGGTGTGCTGAAGGATATCGCCGAACAGGGTCTGAAGATGCTGCCGGAGAATAAACAGCTGCCGGAGACGAATGATTCGCACGTTCGTATGGATGGTACCAATAAAGACAACTTCCAGTGGGGCATGGGTGAGTTCGGCAAAATATTGTCGAACATCCCGATTCTCAAATCTGTTGCCGCGCCTTTCTTTAACAATATTGGCGAGGCCCGCAATGTGGGCGAAGTCTTTACCGGTGGCCTGAAAGGACTGGCTGAGGGTGGAATGAGCGTAGCACGTGGGCCGATTGGCTGGGGCATCACGGCCGCGACCGATACCGTGCAGATTGCGGTGGAAAATAGCGGGGGGAAAGGCAAGAACGAACCGCCGCCGTTTGCCTGATTTTTAAGGCTGCTTATGTTTGTCCCTGTAACCGCTACAGGGACTTTTTTTGTGCGTTATGCAGGTAACGTGCCTTTGCCGCTGGAGATAATGTCGGCAAAGTTGAGAACTTTTCCGACATAGGTCGGATCGCCGGTTCCGGTTTTCGAGATATCCGTCAGATCGTTGACATTCACATTCCCTGGCCCTGAGTTATAAGCTCGCAACCCGGCACCGGGATCGCCCCCAAACGCCTCCCGCTGCTCTTTCAGATAGAGCGCGCCAGCCATGATGCTGTCTTCAGGGCTGGACGGGCTGGCATCTGGTCCAAGCAGATGCGGGTATCTGCTTTGCAGATCGACGAAGGTGTTGGAATTAACCTGCATCAGGCCGCTGTCGGAAAGGCCATTACCGCCGTTCACGGTGGTCGCCTCTGTTTTTCCGCGTGACTCCTGCCAGATTTGCGCTGCCAGCACTTCAGGCGCCTGGTTAGTCTCTTTGGCGGCACGCATTATCGCCTGCTCATGATCCAGTAACGGGGCAGGTAAATGTAACCCCGACTCGCCTTTTATCAGCGGGACTCCGCCGGATGTTGGCGTCTGCCGGGCAGGCGTGTTCAGTGCAGCATCAGAAGCCGTACCCGGCTGAGGCAGTGTACTGCCTGTTAGCGGTTGCTGTGCAGAGGCGGCATCCGTCGGGTTAACAGGCTGCTGCATTGCGGCGTTAAAGGGTGCGGTGAGTGAAGCCCCCTCTTCTGCTGAGGTGCCCAGCATATCGGCACCGCTGCCACTCCCGGCTCCGGCTCCTGCGCTGTTATTTTGCTGCTGACCAGCGAAGAACTGTTGCAGCATTAATAATAGTTGCAGCAATGCCTCTATTTGCGGCCCCTGCACCTGCATCGGTTCCCGGTTGCTCACACTGTCGGGCGTGGCGGTGAGGCTACTGAAATCCGTGCCGCTCATGACATCATGACCAAAGTTAATCGCCTGACCACTGCCACCAGAATCTGACGGGGTAAACGAGGTTAAATTTTTTTCATCGAGCGCACTAAAATCAGGCAGTTGCGGCTGTATCGGCCCGAAAGCCGAACCTGACGAGATATTCATTCTTCTCTCCTCTCAACAAAGCGTCATCGTTAGCGCCAGCCAGACTGGCGCCTTTCTCCCACTATGACCGGGGTACAATTGAGTGGAAAGCACGAGGCGGGAGTTCCGGGCTGCGCGTGAGACAGAGCAAATTCGGCGTAAAAAAAAGCCACATCGCTGCGGCTTTTAAGGTGTGGCATCAGGAGGCTTTTTTTGTTTCTTCAGGTTCTGGCGATCCTGCAGGCCCTGCGGCTTCTGATGATGCAGATGACCCGGATGTCACTGATGATGCTGATGATGTCGGTAAGGAGTCCGGCAGCGGTATCATCTCGGCAATGCGCTCGCTCATCTTCTCTGCTTCAGCTTCAAGGACGGCGACGATGGCTTCATAGTCAGCCTGGGTTAACTTCTCAGGCTGTGGGCTTTTGATATTCGCCAGGCCCGGGAACGTTTGCCACCATGCAGAGGTATCACCCGCGGCGCGCATCTTTGATGAACGCTCAGGCGGGATATTACGTAATGGGCCGGAGTTATGCGAATGTACGCTGTCGCTGTCCGATTCGCCTTCTTCTGACGGCCCTTTCGCCCGGGTACCGACACTGGGTGCTGGCGTGCCGGCAGGCGTTCTCGCCTCGGTACCGACACTGGGTGCTGGCGTGCCGGCAGGCGTTCTCGCATGGGTACCGACACTGGGTGCTGGCGTGCCGGCAGGCGTTCTCGCCTCAGTACCCACGCTGGGTGCTGGCGTGCCGGCAGGCGTTCTCGCCTGGGTACCGACACTGGGTGCTGGCGTGCCGGCAGGCGTTCTCGCCTCAGTACCCACGCTGGGTGCTGGCGCGCCTTCAGGTGTTCTCGCCCCTGAACTTACCGGCGCCTCCTCTTCTGTCACGTCGGCGGGCTCCGGGTGCAGCTTGTTTGCCACTGCTCGCTCAGCCTCCTGATAAAGAAGACCGAACACGCCCTGTTGCAGGTAAGAATAGGCGTTTGGCACCAGGGCCGCCGCATTGCCAATACTTTCGCGGGAAACGCGGAAGCTGGATTTTTTTGCCAGATCCAAAGCGGTTTCTGCCGCACTCGTTTTGGTGGAGGTGAAAAGCTTCTCTGCACCACCTTTGGTCACGCGTGCCGCCCCCGCTCCGATGCCCAAACCGAGCGCTTCCATCGTCTCAGAGGCTACCGCACTTAATGCACTCAGCGCTGTAACGCCTTCGACCCAACGTTTTGGCGTTTTAGCGTGTTCCCACACCGCATCAAAGTGGCTTCCCTCGCCACTATTCGGGCGCCCGCTGGACAGCGCCATATAACGATCCTTCCAGTCATTACGGCCAAATAAAAACTCCGCACCATGCAGGTTGTCGTAGTAGTTTTCAACGACTCCACTCAATGCACCGGCAGCCGAAGTCAGGCCAAAACCTGCAATCTGGTTGATGGCATAACCCGGCTTGAGCGCACCCTGTATAATCCCCATTGGCTCTGGCCGTGGCTCATTTTCGGGTAATAGCTGGGTTGCACTGGAAATTCCACCCGTCACCGGATTGCGGACGTTAAAACCCGTCCCACCCAGCGCCGCCATTTTTAATTTATGCTGAAACGTATCGCGTTTTTCTGCCTCATCCTTCATAAGAGGGTGCAGCGCATCCACATCTGCCTGCATCCATCTCGAATCCTGGATACTGCTACCGATAACCCGAGTGAGCACCGCTTTAAAAGCTACTGCGGTCATCCCCCCCGCTACGCCAGCGACAAAGTTGTGCATAGGAGTGCCCGGCTCCAGCTTCATCGCGCTAGCTATCCCCTTGCCAACCAGATCGCCAGGTACACCGGACAGGGCATAGGTCATTCCAATCGCCCCCTTTGCCTTAGCCATGATCATCGTGTCACAGCTGCGAGCCAGTTTGAGGACATCTTTTACCTGATCGTCCGTCTGGTGCAATTCATCGTGCAGGGCGACAGCTATTCCTTGCAGGTATTCGCGCACGTTCTCTCCGCCTTTACACGCGTTATGCAGAGTAGCTGTAATACGGCTAATCTCCGCTGAACGAGCTCTCGCAGCAGGGGTTGTAGCAGTGACTTCAGTTGTTGATGGCCCACCGCGCGTGGGCATTTCAATCGTTTCATGATGTACAGGGGAAGGTGGGCGTCTAATTCCATCCATAATTCTCACTCCGCCAGGTTGTGCCGGTTATCAGTAACCGGTCAGTTGATAACTTGCGAAATGAGCAACTCACCCCGCAAACTCAGGGTTGAGTGATGCGCAAGCGAGCCTGGTTTCAAATCAGGACGAAATTCTTAAAATTTTGTGATACAGCTCATAAAATAGCTGGATGCGTAGCTATGAAGCTCGGCGCTTATTCAGCCACCCATAAACTGCGCTTCGCACTGTCGGGCGATCTCCCACAGTCTGTTACGGATCACCTGCTTAAGTTGCAGAGTGGACTGCGACTGTGGCTGGTCACGGCGGCTGATCAGCATCACTTCAAACATCATAGGAAAAACATCGTGTTCGGGCAGGAGGGATTGATATGGGTAAGGGAAGGAAAAGGCTTACGGAGTAACTAACGCCGGGCCGCTGATGAGAATATTTATTGCGAATGCCAGCGACCCTGCCGGGTTATATCAGGGCAACAAAAAATCCCCTACCTGAAACAGGATGTCGAAATTAATCCGTTTCTTCCGGTGCGAGGTGAAACAGCTCTTCTGCCATCGAAAGGATTCTGTCTTTATCGACTATTTTATCAACCCACTCTGCAGGAATGCCTGACAGTCCATACAATGCGCCCGCTAACTGGCCTGCGGTGGCAGCCACACTGTCAGCATCATCAGCAAGATTTGCCGCCAGCAAAATTGCATCTTTGAAGTTGTCTGTATGCCAGACTGCCCATAATGCGGCCTCAAGGGTGTCGATGACATAGCCTGAGGAGCGGATTTGATCACGATGCTTTTCTTTATATTCACCGGCATTGATGATTAACAGCCTTACCAGTAAAGACATTTTATGAGGCGCGAAGGCTTCATTTTTACCATAACCATTTAAAAGATAATGCAGAATAGTATTGAAATATCTGCAGCTATCAATTGACTCAGGTGCACAATGTGTAGCTTCACTTTGAATGCTGGCATCACGCCAGCCATCAATAAATGACTTGCGCCTGAAGATTGCTACAGGGGCATGACGAATCAATGCAGCATTCCCTGCGGTATCAGGGCTATTATTACCTATCCAATCAGGACCCTGCCTGATGACCTGCTCCAGTGCATAGCGGGTAGCATTACCAATATCAAAACAGATTCCATTCGCGCTATTATGCCCCGTTTTTTACTAGGCAATTAATTTTTTCCTGAATAAATCAGTGTTACAGCTTTTCTTTTCAATATACGTTTCTGCCAGACACAGTGCCATTGAGGTGTCATCGGTCCACTCGCCGGCCTTAAGATTGAAAGGACCACCGCCAACCATATCGTAAATGTGAGAACTGTCACGAGCCTGGAATTCCAGAGTGGTCCCCACTGCATCACCAACAGCAAGTCCAATGAGTAAACCTTTGGCTTTATCTAAAACCTCAGCGTCAGAAATACGTTGTTTCAGCGTATACATCCACTCAGGTTTCACTGGCTTTTCATCGGGCATCGGCTGATGTTCGTAAGCCATCCGGTTGATGAGTTGAGGCGATAGCTCAGGCAACAAATGCGCATACTTCCTTGCATATGTTTTAAGTTCAAATTCTGACAATCTTAGGTCTATCATACAAATTCCTTTTCAATTACGTGGAAGGCAAAGCTACGTGGAAGGCAAAGCGCTACAACATTTCTTCGTCGTTTCTCTCTCTTGCTTAGCAAACGCTAAGGACCAAAATAGTGCATTAACGTATCCATAACATTCCAGTCATCTTGTGTAAGTGGCTGTTTCTCCATGCTATCAAATTTGTGCCTGAGGCCTTTCATTGGAATTGCGTACTCATTTTTTGTTGCTAAATCCATTAACAGGTCTATATCAGACTGATTTTTTAAGGTTCTGTTTAAAAGATTCAACAACATCGTTTCAGCTTCTTTTCTCTCTGGAGCACACATTTTCAATTCCTCCAACAGATTATCATTATGTAATGATTAAACCTTTCCATGCTGATGTACGTGTAAATCTCAGTCTTCTTAACCTGTTAAAGCCAGGAGATTGTTCGCTTTTATTCCAGTGCCCCCTCACTGCGCCGATATCAACCGCATCCTGTCAGGCATCCAGAGTTAGCTTCAGCCCTGGCGGGTTTAGCATCCACTCAGAGTCCTGGTAGGTGTGCCAAAAAACCTGAGTGTTTAATAGAAATCAGGGATGCTTAATGCCTAACCTCTCCTTTTCCCATTGAATTTCATTTACACTTTTATTTCTCAGCCTGACGATCATAACGCCCAGAACCTCAGTCTGCTTATCATTGAGATAGAGTTCAAAACCATAGCTCCTGTCATAACCCGCTAAACTATACACATAGCATCCCTGATAGAGACTAAGATTTTCTTTTAGCGAGACACTCCCTATAGCCTCGCCACCCATATTTTTGACGCAACTGAGATGGATATCAATTTCCTCCTTTGCTCTGCCCGTCACATTGCTTCTGGAAAACAAAATATTTATATTTTGAAAATCTATATACTGACGTAACAAATCTGGCGCCAGAGCATCCAAAAGTAGTTTATCTGGACTATTTTCAGTCATATCAAGCCCCTCTTTATCCCGCTTAAAAACCTTGATAGTTAACTATCAGGTACAACTAGCCCAGCAACAAATGGGCTCAGTAACCATGTTAATTAGTTGAATCCCAGAGAATGATGAACAGCTAAGGATCTTTTTAAGATCGCATTGTAAGCCAGAGGCTAATTTAATAATCTTACTGATATATATCCGGGAACGTTACTCCACCTCCCTGTTTCAGAAAGCACAACCTTATCATTAACAATAACGGAAAGGTTATCGATCACGTTATTGATAATATAACTTGTATCATGATTTCGAAATGTATAAGTGAGGATCGGACAAGAGGATTTACCGCAGTCGCTTTTCATAGCTTTACCTTTAAGCCTGGCAACCGCGCCATCTGACTTTCGAACCCCTTCGTAGCTGACATCATTGCAGTCTGAATCAGTCGCACAAAGCGAGGTTATTTTAATCCTGAATTGGCTTGTCTCGAAAAAGCGTTCCTTTTTGCTGTTTTCTTTTTGTTCAGCATTCACACCAGATGACGGCACCTTGTCAAAACGCTGCGCCCAGCCAGCAATATCTTCCTGTATTGTGTTTCTTCCCGGTGCGTTAGAGACATAATGCATTTCATTGCTTTCCGGAGAGAACCACGCAGCATAAATTTTACCATCAGGCTGTATGACAAACGCTGAAGCCTGTTCAAGATAAAGATCTTTTAGCCAGCCCTCAGCGAATAACCCTCCCTCTTTAGTT
>Ga0308161_1002011_pt1 | contig 22596 bp, 19 predicted proteins | sample PhyFR2_FD_201034 | JGI IMG/M metagenome (GOLD analysis project Ga0308161, IMG submission 201034) | Phyllosphere microbial communities from UC Gill Tract Community Farm, Albany, California, United States - DLSLF.R2 | ecosystem: Host-associated > Plants > Phyllosphere > Unclassified | place: USA...
TTCCAGCAGCTGCTGCACCTGCGGACCCGAATACAGACGGGTCTCGTTCGACACGGTCGCACCCGGCGCCACGGTCCCCAGCGGCATCACGGTGCCGATGGCGAACAGGTTGTTACCCAGGCTCTTGACGTAGTTCTCGCGCTGCAGCTTCTCCGGCGGGACGAAGGCCGAGACGAAGAAGTGCTGCGAGATCGCGATCCAGCCGTCGGTGGCCTGCTTGGTGTACTCGGCCGAACCCTTGGCGATCTTCTCGAAGGTCAGCTTCTCGTAGTGGTTCTGCGAGGTCCACAGGGTCGGGCCAGTGTAGCTGCTGTTGAAATAGTTGTCGCCTTCCGGCTTGTTGCCGTCGTGCTGCAGCTGCAGGTACAGGCTCGGTGCGACCGGCGCGGTACCGATATTGGTCACGTCGTGACGCACGCCGATCACGTAGTCGCCCTGGCGGAAGGTGAAGGTCTTGGTCAGGCGCACGCCGCCCTGCTCCGCTTCGAGCACGAGCTGGGTCTGGTTACCGTTGGTCACCAGCGGCTTCGCCACGAACGGGGTGTTGTGGTTCGGCAGGGTGCCGGTCGCGGCCGGGGTCAGGCCGGTCTGCGCCAGGTAGAGGCGGCCCTTGCTCGAGTCGACGTGGAACAGCAGTTGGTTCTTGGTGTTGTCGACCTTGTCGCGGTACTTCAGCAGTTCCAGGCGCTTGATCACGCCACCGGCGGTGTCGATGTCGGCCTTGTAGACGTCGGTCGTGATGGTGATGGTCTGGGTCTGGATCGGGGCCGGTGCGGCTGCAGCGGTGCCGTCAGCCGGGGCGCCCGGCACGGAACCCGGGGTGGCGGCAGGCGCCGGCAGATCGTTCACCTTCGGCTGTGCGGCCGGCGCGGTCGCGACCTTGGCCGGCTGGTTCGGCGAGAACATCGACTGCTTGCCGTTTGCCATCATCCAGTCGTTCCAGAGGACGACCAACGAGACGGCGAACACGATCCACAGGATGGTACGTTTATTGATTTCCATTGGGTCTAATTCAGGAATGGTTGCAACCGCAAGCGGTTGTTGGGGGTGGCACTGGGTCGTTGCCGCCGGCGTTCCAGGGATGGCAGCGGCACACGCGGCGCACGGCCAGCCAGCCGCCGCGCGCGGCGCCATGCACCCGCACTGCTTCGATCGCGTAATTGGAACAGCTCGGATAGAAACGGCAGCTCGGCCCGAACATCGGGGAAACCAGCAACTGGTAACCGCGCAACAGCCAGACGAGCAGGCGTTTCATGATGGCTGCTGCCCGGAAGGCGCACCGGCGGGTGGTACCGGCGCCGGCTTGCGCGGCCGCGGCGCCTGCGACGCGAACAGGCGCGCCAGCTCGGCATGCAGCAGCGTCTTCAGGGCGGTATTCGTGGCCGGGCCGCTCTTGGTATTGACCGGCCGCGACAAGCGCACGATGCAGTCGATGCCGGGGAGCGGCGTGGTGCGGAACAGTTCGCGCGTAATGCGCTTGATGGTATTGCGCGTGACGGCGCGCGGCGCAAAACGTTTGGCCGCAACGACGCCCAGCCGCGCATGCGGCAGCTCGTTCGGTCGGGTGTAGAGCACGAAGTGCGCGGTTTTTTGTGCTGGGCGCAAACGAAAAACGGATGAAAACTCATCCGTTTTTACGATACGCCGAACGCGCGCGAAGTCGTGCGAACCTTCGCCTGTCATTGCTTGAGCGCGGTCGACAGGGGCAGTCCGGGCTTAGACAGCCAGACGCTTGCGGCCCTTGGCGCGGCGTGCGTTCAGGACTTGACGGCCACCACGGGTAGCCATACGTGCGCGGAAGCCGTGCGTGCGCTTGCGACGGACGACGGAAGGTTGGTAAGTACGTTTCATGGTGGTCTCGCTTAAAGCAAAATAGAATGCAAAATCGGAGCTGAGCTATAAAAAGCCAGCATTGCGCCAATGACATTTCGCAGTTGTTAAGCCAGCGTCACGCCTCAGCAAAGCTTGTCGCCCATGTGCTGAGTACCTGTGAAGGCAATGCGTGTGGGCGGGGAACCCTGAATTAGACAGCATTTTCGGCCGAGCTGTCAAGAAAGCTGTTGCACTGCAGCGGCACCTCAGCCGCACCGCAGGCGGCAGGCAGCGTGGTTGCTCTTGTGCATCACGCTGTTGAGATTCGGTGGAAAAAACCGGCTTCGCCTGTGGATAACTTCCGAGAAGACAGTTAAAATAGAGTGTTACGCTTTAACTTGGTCGATGTATGGAAAACTTTTGGCAGGCCTGTTCCGCGCAGCTGGAACTCGAGCTGACGCCGCAGCAATATACCGCGTGGATCAAACCACTGGTCGCCCTCGACTATGAGGACGGCAAGCTGCGCATCGCGGCGCCCAACCGCTTCAAGCTCGACTGGGTCAAATCGCAGTTCGCAAACCGCATTACCGCCCTCGCCTCCGACTTCTGGGAGCACCCGGTGGAGGTGCAGTTCGTGCTCGACTCCAGGAATCTGCCGAAGAAACCGGATGCGGTGAGCAATCGCCAGCCGACCACCTCGACCGCCGAGATGGCCGCGGCGGGCGCCATGGGCATCAATGCCGCCGCCGACAATACCGTCCCGGCCACGCCGGTGGTCACGCCGGACAACGTCATCGCGAACAATCCGCGCCGCGAGCAGAGCCGCGTCAATCCGGAACTGACCTTCGAGAACTTCGTGACCGGTAAGGCCAACCAGCTGGCGCGCGCCGCCGCGATCCAGGTGGCGAACAACCCGGGCGTCTCGTACAACCCGCTGTTCTTCTACGGCGGCGTCGGCCTCGGTAAGACCCACTTGATCCATGCGATCGGCAACCAGGTCATGAAAGACCAGCCGGGCGCACGCATCCGCTACATCCACGCCGAGCAGTACGTGCGCGACGTGGTGACCGCGTATCAACGTAAAGGTTTCGACGACTTCAAGCATTACTACCACTCGCTGGACATGCTGCTTATCGACGATATTCAATTCTTCGGCGGCAAGAGCCGCACGCAGGAAGAGTTCTTCTATGCCTTCGAAGCGCTGATCGCCGCCAAGAAGCAGATCATCATCACCTCGGATACCTATCCGAAAGAGATCACGGGCATGGACGACCGCCTGATCTCGCGCTTCGATTCCGGCCTGACGGTGGCGATCGAGCCGCCCGAGCTGGAAATGCGCGTGGCGATCCTGATGAAGAAGGCGGAATCCGAAGGCGTGGTGCTGAACGACGACGTCGCCTTCTTCGTGGCCAAGCACCTGCGCTCCAACGTGCGCGAGCTGGAAGGCGCGCTGCGCAAGATCCTGGCCTACTCCCGCTTCCACGGCAAGGAGATCACCATCGACGTGGTGAAGGAAGCGCTGAAGGATCTGCTGTCGGTGCAGAACCGCCAGATCTCGGTGGAAAACATCCAGAAGACAGTCGCCGACTTCTTCAACATCAAGGTCGCGGACATGTATTCGAAGCGCCGCCCGGCCAACATCGCACGGCCGCGCCAAATCGCGATGTACTTGGCGAAAGAGCTGACGCAGAAGAGCCTGCCGGAAATCGGCGAGCTGTTCGGCGGCCGCGACCACACGACGGTGTTGCATGCGGTGCGCAAGATCGCCGCCGACCGCCAGAAAAACGCCGAGTGCAACCACGAACTGCACGTGCTGGAACAAACGCTGAAAGGCTAAGGTTTTAAGCTAGTGATTTCTGGCAAAATATTGCAGAGACAACATTTTTACCTGATAAAAAACTGAGGGATATTTATGCAACTGGTCAAATCCACCCGAGACACGCTTCTCCGGCCACTGCAGATCGTGAGTGGTATTGTCGAGCGTCGGCACACCATGCCGATTCTGGCCAATATCCTCATCCGCAAGACGGGCGAAAGCGTTTCTTTCCTGTCGACCGACACCGAAGTGCAAATCACGACCCTGGCCAATATCGGCTCGGGTCCTGAAGAAACCGGCACCACGGTAGCGGCTCGCAAGCTGCTCGACATTCTGCGCGCTTTGCCGGAATCGGGCGACGTCACCATGACCCTGCTGAACAAGCGCCTGACCGTCCAGAGCGGCAAGTCGCGCTTCGCGCTGCAGACCCTGGCGGCCGAGGAATTCCCGACCGTGTCCGTGGCCGATACCTACAACGCCTCGGTGACCCTGCCGCAGAAGACGCTGAAGCACCTGTTCAACATGGTGCACTTCGCGATGGCCCAGCAAGACATCCGCTACTACCTGAACGGCCTGCTGCTGGTGCTGGACGGTAACAACGTGATCGCGGTCGCCACCGACGGCCACCGCCTGGCTTTCGCCCAGGTGGAAGCCGAGCAGACCTTCGAGCGCCAGGAAGTCATCATCCCGCGCAAGACCATCCTCGAACTGCAGCGCCTGCTGGAAGAAAGCGACGAGACCGTCCGCCTGGACATCGCCGCCTCGCAGGTAAAGCTGACCTTTGCCGACATCGAACTGGTGTCGAAGCTGGTCGAGGGCAAGTTCCCGGACTACACCCGCGTGATCCCGAAGGGTTACAAGAACGATTTCACGATCAGCCGCGAAGAACTGCTGCGTTCGCTGCAGCGCGCCGCGATCATGACCAGCGATAAGTTCAAGGGCGTGCGCTGCATGATTTCCCCGGGCTCGATGAAGATCAGCTCGACCAACGCCGACCAGGAAGAGGCGGTCGAAGAACTCGAAATCGACTACGGCGGCGACACCATCGACATCGGTTTCAACGTCACTTACCTGCTGGACGTGCTGAACAACCTGAAGTGCGACCAGGTGAACATCTCGCTGGGCGATTCGAATTCGTCCGCGCTGATGTCGATTCCGGAAAATGGCGACTTTAAATACGTCGTCATGCCGATGCGTATTTAAAAAACGCGCCCTCGCCCATATATGGTCTTGTTGGGCGAAGCCGCGGATCACGAGTCCGCGGTCTGATTTACCCGTTATTTGAGAAAGCAGTCATGTCCGAGAACACTCAAGAAGTTTTGGAATCCGCGCCGAGCAAGGCCGATGAGTACGGCGCCTCGTCGATTCAGATCCTCGAAGGCCTGGAAGCCGTGCGCAAGCGTCCGGGCATGTACATCGGCGACACGTCGGACGGCACCGGCCTGCACCACCTGGTGTTCGAGGTGCTGGACAACTCGATCGACGAAGCGCTGGCCGGTTACTGCACCGAGATCCACGTCACGATCCACTCCGACAACTCGATCTCGATCACCGACAACGGCCGCGGCATCCCGACCGGCGTCAAGATGGACGACAAGCACGAGCCGAAGCGCTCGGCGACCGAGATCGCCCTGACCGAACTGCACGCCGGCGGCAAGTTCAACCAGAACTCGTACAAGGTGTCCGGCGGCCTGCACGGCGTGGGCGTCTCCTGCGTGAACGCGCTGTCGAAGCTGCTGCGCGTGACCGTGCGTCAAAAAGGCAAGATCCACCAGCTCGAATTCTCGCGCGGCGTGCCGATGGACCGCATCATCGAAGTCGTCGACGGCGTCGAAGTCTCGCCGATGAAAGTCCTCGGCGACACCGACAAGCGCGGCACCGAAGTGCACTTCTGGGCCGACGAAGAAATCTTCACGCACGTCGAGTTCCACTACGAGATCCTGAGCAAACGTATCCGCGAGCTGTCGTTCCTGAACAACGGCGTCAACATCAAGCTGAGCGACCAGCGCAACGGCAAGGAAGAAGTCTTCGCGTTCGAAGGCGGCACCCGCGGCTTTGTGGAGTACATCAACAAGGCCAAGGCCGTGCTGCACCCGACCGTGTTCCAGGCCACCGGTGACCGCCAGTCCGACCAGGGCACGAATATTTCGGTGGACGTGTCGATGCAGTGGAACGACTCGTACAACGAGCAGGTGCTGTGCTTCACCAACAACATCCCGCAGCGCGACGGCGGCACCCACCTGACCGGCCTGCGTGCGGCGATGACGCGCGTGATCAACAAGTACATCGACGAGAACGAATTCGCCAAGAAGGCGAAGGTCGAAATCTCCGGCGACGACATGCGCGAGGGCCTGACCTGCGTGCTGTCCGTGAAAGTGCCGGAGCCGAAGTTCTCGTCGCAGACCAAGGACAAGCTCGTGTCGTCGGAAGTGCGCGGCCCGGTCGAAGAGATCGTGGCGAAAACGCTCACCGACTTCCTGAACGAAAAGCCGAACGACGCCAAGATCATCTGCGGCAAGATCGTCGAAGCCGCGCGTGCGCGCGAAGCAGCGCGTAAAGCGCGCGACCTGACCCGCCGCAAGGGCGTGATGGACGGCCTGGGCCTGTCGTCGAAACTGGCCGACTGCCAGGAACGCGACCCGGCGCTGGCCGAGCTGTACATCGTCGAGGGTGACTCGGCAGGCGGTTCGGCCAAACAAGGCCGCGACCGCAAGTTCCAGGCCATCCTGCCGCTGCGCGGCAAGGTGCTGAACGTGGAAAAGGCGCGCTTCGAGAAGATGCTGTCGTCGGAGCAGATCACGACCCTGATCGCGACCCTCGGCACTTCGATCGGCCCGGACGAGTTCAACGTCGACAAGCTGCGCTACCACCGCATCATCATCATGACCGACGCGGACGTCGACGGCGCCCACATCCGCACCCTGCTGCTGACGCTGTTCTACCGCCAGATGCCGCAGCTGGTCGAGCGCGGCCACATCTACATCGCCCAGCCGCCGCTGTACAAGGTCAAGGCCGGCCGCGACGAGCGCTACCTGAAGGACGACGTCGAGGAAGCCAGCTACATGATGCGCGTGGCCCTGAACGGCGCCGCCCTGCTGCCGAAGGATGGCGCGGACCCGATCGTGGACGGCGACCTGGGCGACCTGGTCGAGAAGTACAACCGCGCCAACGCCATCATGATGCGCCTGACGCGCGTGATCGACCGCGCCGCCCTGTCCGCCATCATGACCGGCGTGACGCTGGACCTGACCAGCCAGGAAGCCGCCGAGAAATCGGCCCAGGCGCTGGCCGACGCCATCAACGATCCGAGCGTGAAGGTCGGTGTGCGTTCCGACGAACTGTCGGACAAGCACGCGCTGCGCATCGAGCGCATCCACCACGGCAACGTGCAGGTGACCTCGATCGACGCCGACTTCGTGGCCGGCGCCGACTACGCGACCCTGGCCAACTCGGCCGCCACCTTCCAGGGCCTGATGGGCGACGGCGCCATCATCCGCCGCGGTGAAGGCGAGAAGATGAAGGAATGTGCGGTGCGCGACTTCCAGCAGGCCATGGAATGGCTGCGCGAAGAAGCCGAGCGTGGCGTGTCCAAGCAGCGTTATAAAGGTCTGGGCGAGATGAATCCGGAGCAGCTGTGGGAAACCACCATGGATCCGACTGTGCGCCGTTTGCTGAAGGTGCAAATTGAGGATGCGATTGCTGCGGACCAGATCTTTACGACTTTGATGGGCGATGAGGTCGAGCCGCGTCGTAACTTTATCGAGTCGAATGCGCTGCAGGCGGGGAATATTGACGTTTGATGTTCGTTTGAGTTTTGATTTGTGAGAAGCCAGCCTTTCGGGGCTGGCTTTTTTATTTTGCGTGCTAGCCGTTCCTTTTGGGCGCTCCACTTTTCGGTGCTGGTGCTTCTGCTGCTTCGATACTTGCTTCGAATTGGTTCAGGATTTGCATGATCGTCGAATTGGCTGCGTACTTGCGCTTCAACTGGGCCAACTCCTTGTCGGTCCCGCCGCACAATTTACGTATTTCGCGGTTTAGCTCGTTCAGACGATCCGATTCACCGCGCATGTGGTCGCAGCCTTCCCGTCGATCGACAAAGCGCTGCACATCACGTGGGACATAATCCTGTGCCAGCACGGGAAAAGATGGCATCAGCAAAGCCAGGCAGACCATAAATCGCTTCATTCTTCACGCTCCGTTTTGACCAGTCCGGTTCATCGCGGTAAGCATGACGACAAGCGCTCGGTTCGGGTTTGATCAGGACTAAGTCATGTTGCCCGCAAGACGCTGAATTGGCTGAAGGATGCGGCAGGTAACGGGACTTCAAGTTTCCAGATGATGTTCATCGGACGCTCCCCATGGCTTTTCTGGAATATCGTCGGGCCGCACGCCAAATACGGACTATCTTGATCGACGCGGACGAACAACTGGAACTGCCAGCCGTTCGGTTGCTCGCCGACGCTCTGGATGTACTGCTGACCGATACGCGTTGTTGGTGCCGTACTGTTCTGCGACTGCCAGTGAAACAGCTCGTGGCTCAGTGCATAGTCGTGATACGCGATGGTTTCGTGGAAGCCACTGCGCTTATCGAGCGTCACAAACATCAATTCGGTCTTGCGGTCCGCCAGGCGAAGGACGCCAGTGTTGAAGAGTGGTCGATGCTCCGCTGTCAGGAAACCGACGGCGGTCAGGATCTCGTTGAGGCGATAGTGGCCATGCAGACATAGCGTTGACCATGCCAATCCAGGCAAAGGGATGGGCTGCGGCAGCGCATTAGCCTCGAGTACTTGTGCTAGTTCAGCAATCTCGGAGGCGAGATACGGGTTATCTTTCAAGCGTTGCGCAAAAGCGCGGCCAGTTCCTATGCGGGAAGCGGTACCGTCTACTTGATAAGCCAACATTTGCAAACGATGTGCGTCGTACGCACTGCGATCCAGTTCATCCACTGGCGTCGTATCTAGCTTCGCCATCAATTTAATCTGTGCAGGATCGTTGGAATGTAAGAGCGCTGTAAAGCGCCGGCTGAAATACACCTCTTCCGGGCCGGCCTCGCTAACAATCAATCCTGCTTCCCGTCGCAAGGAAGTCCATCCGCTTTTCCCCGTAGTGCGGTAGACATCGTCAATGCTCAAGGCCTGGTCATGCAGGAAGCCTGCCAAGGTCACGTTTTGCGTGCCTTTCAAGCTGGCATACGCCTGTAGCTCGGTCTTCATGCGCGCCCAATTTTGATTCACCAGCCTACGCAGACTGCCCAGGATCTGCTCGCGACTTTTCTTCTGCAACTGAATATAACAGCCTGCCGGTAGCTGGCTAAAACCGTTCTCGACGCCGTCAATCAACTGACGCCGGTTCAGTCCAGTGAGCTGCCCAAGCAAATGGTCAAATCGGAAATCCGCTGAGTGTTGTCCCACAAAGTCGAGAATCAGGCAGCTTTCCTTACCTTGCGACAAACGTAAGCCACGTCCAATTTGTTGTTGGAACAGCACCGGACTTTGGGTCGGGCGCAGAAGTAGCAGTGTGTCCACGACAGGAAGATCAACCCCCTCGTTGAACAGGTCCACTGTTACCAAGACACAGACCTCGCCTTTTGCAAGTGCTATTGGTGCGGCTTCACGTTCAGCCGGAGAAGATTGTCCGGTCAGGCAAAGCGCTGGAAGGCCGGCTTTGTTGAATTGGGCAGTCATGAACTGCGCATGCGCCACACTTACACAAAAGGCAAGCGTCTTGCTCTCGCGCGGCGATACACACAAACGCTGCCACTCATTGATGATGAGCCGTGCGCGCACGTGATCGCTGCTCAATACTTTGTCGAGATAAGCATTCTCCCCGGGCTGACGCCATGGGACATCGCGCAGGTTAGTGTCGTCATCGCAGGCAAAGTACTCGAACGGGGCGAGCAACTGAAGATCAAGTGCATGCCACAATCTGAGCTCGACAGCAGGACTTCCATCGGGCCTGGCGTCAAAATAATGGGCAATCGGCTGCCCATCGCTACGCTCTGGCGTCGCCGTTAAACCAAGCAGAATGGTCGGTTGAACACACTTTGCAACGGCATCGAAACTCGTAGCTGCAAGACGATGGCATTCGTCGAAAACCACCGTATGCCAATACGTTTCGCCGTAACGTTCAAGCAAATCATTGGTATGCAGGCTTCCGATGGTCGTAAACAGGTGATCTGGATTTTCTAGTCGATCATTCCCGCTCAGTAGCTGACCGAAGCTGGCGTCGCGCAAGACCTCACGATAGGTACGGCGTGCCTGCTTAAGGATTTCAATGCGGTGAGCGATAAACAAGAGCCGTGGACGACCGCTGAACTGCTTGCAAATTCGCTGATAGTCGAACGCCGCAACGACTGTCTTACCCGTACCGGTTGCTGCGACCACCAGATTGCGCATGCGATTGTGCTCGCGTTCAGTCTGTAGCTGCTCCAGCATTTCTAGCTGGTAGTTCTTCGGCGTGATATCAAAAAAGCTGAGCACGTTCTCGGGCAAGGTGCTCTGTCCTTCACCCTTTTCTTTTGCGATAGCCTGCTTCAGGGCCTCACGGTGCTTAGCTTGGGTCGGGTCGTAGGGTACGAATTCAGTGTCATGCCAAAGCGTTTCAAAATGCGCCTGAGCTTGTTGGAACATGGCGCCTTGGCCACGTTCTGCAAATTTCACTGTCCACTCGAGCCCGCCCGCCAGAGCCGCCTGCGTGAGGTTGGCACTGCCAACGTAAGCGGTACCGAACCCGCTATCACGCTCGAAAATCCATGCTTTTGCATGAAGGCGAGTTCGACGCCCATCTAGTGAGATCCGCACCTCGCAATTCGGCAGACGCGCTAATTCATCGACTGCCTGTGCCTCGGTCGCGCCAATATAGGTGGTTGTGAGAATGCGTAGCCTGGCGCGTGCCTTGCTAGTCCCATCCAGTGCCGTAATGCTCTGCAAGATGTCACGAATCTTGCGCACCCCGGACACCGTAATAAAACTCATCAGGATATCGATCCGATCGCTACTAGCAAGTTCGTGACGCAGTTCACTCAACAGTGTTGGAGAAGCCTTCGCAGCAGTGAATAGCCATGGGGTAGTAATGCCGGTATCAGGTGCTGTCAGGGCAGCACGGTGCCGATGCACCGCAGCCAAGCTCTTTGCCGGTGCAGCGATCAGTCGAATATCCGCACCATGATCCTGGCCCGGATACTGGTTTGCAAGGCGTTTTCGAAGATCGACAAGAACAGCGTTGACGAAGTCAAGCTGGGCGTGGAGCCGGGAAGTTTTATTGTCCGACTCCACATTACTGCTGGCGTGAGGGGCAATATCTTGTAAAACTTTGGCAAGCTGCTCGGCAAGTGCTTCAGCCAATTGCCGTGGCCCGCTTCCGGCGTCAAGATCCTTAAGCGTGTAGTGATCGCTATGGAAACCTCGACTTAACTCTGCAATGACGTCATCCGTCAGGAGTTGGTCATACAGGCCATCTGGCAGTGCTTGCGTCATTGGAGTTCGGACTAGCAAAAAGATCAGTTTAACCCGAGACTAATGACTTCTACTGCGATAACAATCGCTATCGCATGCTCATACAATGAAACTGGAAAGTCGATTGCCAATCACGAACACTAACTGGCAAGAAAACTACGCTTCCTTTGTTTTATATCAATAGACCCTCTCTGCTGTGATAGCCTGTTTGGATGTTTCCAACAGCCAGCAGCGGCCGCTTCCAAGGCCTTTTCAACCAGACCGATCAACGGCGCATGAGCACGGCCTTACTGGTCGCCGTGCTGCTTCACGTCGCACTACTCAGCCTTACATTCGGTGGTCAGGCCTTTGGCTTACCAGGCTTCAAGCTGCCCTGGAAACAAAGACGGCTCGGCGCCGATGATCTGCAGATCATGCTGCGGTCCCTGCCAGCGCTGCCGGCCAAGGAAGCCAATCCCGTGCTTGCGTCGGAGGATGTCTCCACGATTGGCAGCACGGTGTCATCGACGTCGATTTCGCCAATTGCGACGCCCTTGCCCATGCCCAAGCCGGCAGCTGCCTCGGCGCCAGCATCTGCCGTCGAACCAGTGGTCACTGCGACCATGCAGGCTGTCACATCGCTACCGGTCGCCCCCACCGCGCAACGGTCGCCGACGCACCTCAGCGACACGCCAACCCAGAGCACGGCCCGCGATGTCGCCCAGCCTGCACTTGAACAAGCGACCCGTGACCGTGCGGCGCTCGATCAGGCAGGGGTCGAACGAGAAAAGCAGCTCGCGGAAAACCTGAAGCGGACCGAGTTGATGGCCGCCGCACAACGTGAAGCAACACGCCAGGTAGAGGCCGCTCGCGCCGAACAAGCCGCAAAGGACGAGGCTGCCCGGCTGGCCGTCGCCCGGCAGGAACAGGAAAAAGCCGAAGCTCTCCAACAGGAAGCTGCACGCAATGAGGCCATCCAGCGCGAACAGACCAAGCTGGCGCAGCTGGCGCAGTTGGAACTGCAGCGCCAAGAACGCGTCCGCCAGGAGGCCGTGCGGGAAGAACAGGCAAAACAGGTTGAAAAGGCTGAAAAAGCACGCCAGGCTGCTGCAGAAAAGCAGAAGCAGGAGGAGGAGCAAACGCGCGCCGAAGCTGCACGACAGGACGCAGCGAAGCAGGAGCAGGCCAAGCGCGAGCTGGTCCTGAGTGAAAAGGCCAGGTACGAAACCGAACGCGAGGAGCGCCTCAAGGCCATCGGCAGACAATTGAATCTGGAAGCGGCCCAGCGCGATGCAGCGTCTCGCGCGCCGCTACCCTCGGCGAGCCCCCTGCGCCGCGGCTGGCTGTTCGGCCGCGCCGATGCAAACGGGGATCTCGTCCTTTATGCCGAGACGATGAGCCGGAAGATCGAAAAGAACATGACCTTCGAGATGATCCGCGATGTCGTCAAGCAGCCTCACAATCGGCCGACGGTGACGATCGCCGTGCGGGCCGACGGAACCGTCGAAAAAGTAAACTTCGTCACCTCGAGCGGCGTTGCCGCCATCGACGAAGCGATCCGAAAAGTCATCGCCAGCCAGGCCCCATATGGCGCCTTTCCGCCTTCTTTGGCGCGCCAGTACGACGTGATCGAAATCCGCCGCACCTGGATCTTCGATATCGCTATCCGGCTGGAATAAGAACCGGCTGGATTATCGCGCCGCCCGCAATTTGGCGACGGCCCGGCTCTGCATGCCGGTTTGTCGCACCAGGAATGGCTGCGACTTTGCAGGCTTCGTAAACCGCGCCAGTCCCTGGCCCAGCGGCGCCTCGACCCAGCGATAAAACGCAGCGCCTGCCGCCAGGCTGGCAAACCACGCCACCAGCATCCCAATGGCCTGCGCATGCGGCTGGTCCGACACGAAACGGGTAAATGCGGCATTCACGACCAGGCACACCGGAAAGTGCACGAGAAAGACCGAGAACGAAATCGTCGCCATCCGATTCACAAACGCCCAAGCCTGGCTGCGCACATTCGCCAGCTTGATGCGGCCGAACAGGAACAGCACACAGGCCACCACCAGCGCCACCGCAATCCGGCTACGGAAATCCAGCGCCAGCGCGACCAGCGTCGGCACCACGATCATCGCCAGCAGCAGCCTGGCTTCGCCCGGCCGGCGCGCCGGATCGCTGGCCCACCATGCCAGCATGCCGAGGCCATAGCTGCCGATGAAATACGGCGCCCAGACGTCCCAGTCGGCATCGCGATTGAAATAGAACAGGGAGATGCTCACGCACAGCGCAATCGCCGCCGGCACCAGCCAGCGCTGGACCTGCGGTCCGGCGAAACGGCCCGCGCCCCACAGCAGCAGGGTCACCAGCGCATATAGCTGGAAATCGATCGCCACATACCAGGCGCCGGCCGACAAAGCGTCATAACCCAGCACGTCATGCAGTAGGAGCGCATGGGCACTCAGCTGCGACAAGGTCGGCGCCGCTGAAATCGATTCGTGCGTCATCCACTGCCCTGCCAATGCGGAAGCGGCGATTGCCAGCAGCATCGCCATCATGAAAGGCGGCGCCAGCTTGATATAGCGGCGCCAGATCGTGCCGATGGGATTAACGATGCCGGGATGGGCTTGCGGAGAAAGGGATTTCGCCGCCAGGAAGCCGCCGACGACCAGGAAAACCTGCACGGCAATACGGCCGTATTCGTCGAGCCAGTCGATCAATGCCGGCATCAGGGGCCGGGCCTGGTCTGCCATCGGACCGTAGAATGCCAGGTGGTGCAGGACGATCAGCTGCGCAGCGCCCGCCTTGAGCAGGTTAATCAGGCCAAACTGTGTCGCGCCCGTCGTGTGTTTCGTCATCAGCAGTATCCTCAGCAATGCGTTGCTCGACCTGAACCGAGCAACGCCTGCTGCTGAACCTGCCGAGCGGCGCATGATAACTGAGCAACACCATTTATGCCCACCCGTTACATTCAGTAACTTCCATCAATACATCCTTATTGCCTGCGATTGTCGCCTTATTTCATCGGTGATTCACGAGCAGGTACCGTAGGCGTAATAGCCGGCCGACGTACGCCGCACATCCGTATAAGCCGTGGTCAGGTAATAGCCGAGATACTGGTTCGAATTGACGGCATACACCTGGCCATCCGAGCCGATATAGGCGCGGCCATTGGTGACATGCGAATAATTGCTGGCATACCAGCTGCTGCAGGTATAAGGCGCGGCCGTATTGCCGCCGACGATCTTGTCAATCATGGTCTTGATGGCGACCATCTGCCCGCCGCTCTTGGCCGGGAAATTCACGTCCTCGTAGCCCCACCAGTCCCAGCAGCCACCCGGATTGTTCGAGGTGACGATGGTCTGCGGATACAGCATGATGATCTTGTTGGTATCGGCCCAGCGGTTATAACCCGCATTCTGGTAATAGGCCGAGCCGACCACGGACGCGCTTTGCAGGCAGCCATGGAAAGCCACATGCAGCCGGCATGCCTGGCCCGATGCGCAGGCAGCCGGCACATAGGCGTAGCCGCTGCTGGCCATGCTGTAGAAGTTGGGATTGTGATTGCCCCAGAACGCGGCCTGGTCGAAGTTGATGAAGCTGCCGGTCAGGGTGCCGGCATTCTTGGCGTTCAGCGGCCCATACAGCTGTTTCAGGATTTCGCCGGCGGTATCGAAATTGCAGTTGTCGACGTAGGGGCTGCCATTGATGGCGCAGCCGTTGCCGAAGAAGTCGGTCGGCATCGAGTGCTCGGCCGCCAGGTTGTTCTTGTAGACGATGTTCGCGGCCGGCAGGTAATTCGCGTACATCGTCTTCAGATCGTCCATCACCGGCTGGCGCACGGTGGAATCGATGGTCCCCGAAAACAGGTAGACCTTTGAGGCGGCCATATTGCTGGTCGGGTCGATATAGCCATTGCCCGACCAGGTATTCACGACCGACATCAGGTAAGGCAGATTGCGCGAACCGTTATTCGCCATGCACGGGCCGACCGATATCGCCGCATTCCCCTGCGAGCAGTACATTGGTCCACCGGCGACGATGCCGGCGCCCTTTTTCACCGTTTTCGAATAGGCGAAATGCATCTGCACCGCCATGTGGGCGCCGGACGAGAATCCGGATACCGACACGTCGTTCACGCTGACATTGTATTTAGGGAGGGCGATCACGGCCCCGAAGGCGCTTGCGCTGAGCAAGCCGATGCACGCCGCGGCGAGGGTTCTCGCCACAGCGCCTGCTTTGATAGTCATTTTCCGTCTCCGATCGTTGTTGATGTTCGCGTCGATCTCTGCGGACCGACCGGATCAGAATAGTTGAGCTTGCTAGGTATTCAAGTAGAAAGGCTTGTGCGTGCGTGATGAGGTGGGTGTGCAAAAAAGCCGGATCGGTGTGGGGGCTGTGAGGCCCCGCCCTTCTCAACAGGTGCCACCAGCAATGCTCTTACCAGTCTTCAAGTCGAAGCCGAAGTAGCACGTGTAGCCATCTTCAGGGTTGAAGGTACACCAGACGTTTCCCTTGCTGCGGCTACGTGCCCCTTTTTCACCGCTGCACGTTTGTTTGTCGTCAGGTGGCATCGCATTGAAGATCTCTTTTGCCGGTTGTCCCCCGATGATGAAGGAAAGCTTACGATCATTCTGGGTTGGTACTTGCTGGTCGCCCAACTCGCCGGAATAAATGGTGTATTCGCCTTTGAATGCCCGGTATGGCGCTGGCCAGTGCGCTTGCTCAGCGGCGTAAGCCAAAGACAACACTACCGTGGTGCCCAAGATCGCAGCAATTTTCTTCATGATGTTCCCGCCCGGATCGCGACGTGAAAATGATTATCGTGATTCACCATCGGCAAGACGCCAGGAATGCTGAGGTCGTTGAAGTACACCGTGATCACTGCTGGGTGTGCCCGAAAAAGACCGATGAGCCGGGCCGTTGCCTCTTTATCGTAACCCGCCTGGAAATAGTTGACCGCAACACGAGCGCCGTCTTTTCGCAAGGGACGAACGTCTACCTGAAGGCCGTTTTTGTGGGAGTCATGAGGCTTGAATTTGCCTCCACCAGCCAAGCTGATGTTTCCGATGCCAAATTTTCGGTGATCGATGGCTTGCCACTGCCGTTCGATAGAAAAGAGAATCGTCAGCATTTCAGGGTGTGCATACTGTCCACCTCCCTGGTCTGGTGTCCCATAAACGTAGTAGCCAGCCTCTTCGGGCGCTTGCGGCAACATGAAATAGCCGCGTGAGTCTTTCGGTTGAACTTCGAGCATGATCAGGCTCCAGTTCACGCGATGCGGTTAGTCGCCAGATCCCATCCACCGGTCGTATTCCCGCCGGCGCCCCCGCCAATTTTCTGCTGGGTGTATTTCCATTTGACCTTCGAGAACTTGAGCGAAATGGAATCCTGAAGAACGCTGCCGTCATGAACGGCTTGGTGAACGCCGCCGATCAGCACGTTTTCGAGTTCGATTTCGTAATACTTGACCGGCTTGCCATCGCTGTCGGCGCGCATCAGCTCAAGCTTCGCTTTTGGAATCGTCTTACCTGCAGAACAAAGCTGCATCAAAAGCGGTGAGGACAGGTCAGCCAGCTTTGTTATCGAGATGCTACGGTGTTCGCAGCGTTCCGCAGTATGGCCACCAGCAGTCGATGCTGTGGCCGATTTGGGCTGCAAAACACCCCACTCGGCCGATATGAGTTCAATCCAGCCTTGATGAGCAGAATCCTGCGATTCGCCTTTGATACCATCGATTTGCAGGTATGCGTCGATTGCCATGAGCTTGTCTCCGGAGCGAGGAAAAGCTGAAGTATTCCCCCGAAGCTATCCAGCAAGCTCTGCGGTTCATCAACGCTAGGCCCGTTTCAGGGAAAACCCCATCCCCCGCTTACTCAAAAACTGCACGAATAGCGCCGCCCCTGCCGCAACACAGAAAGCCACCCCGATCGACTGCCCCCGCAACAACAAGGACAGCACCACACAAAAAGTCGCAAACGCGTAATACCCACGCGTCATCCCCAGCAGGATATTCACCGCATACGCCCGCCCCGACGCATGGTGCGAGAAACCGACCAGGATCGTGCCCATCACCGGGAACATCGCAAAGAAACCGCTCAGGCGCGGGCCGATGCCGGCAGCGGCATACGTCACCGTGAAACTCAGCAGCGCGCCGGCCAGCATCCGCAGCGGCAGGTCATTGGCCTGGCGTGCACTGCGCGAGCCGGCGTCCGGAAGGCGCGGAAACAGCCGCGGCGCCAGCGCCAGCACGCCAAGTACCACAACAAAACCCGGCAGCAGCGGCAACTCGATCAGCTGCAGGCCCGCCACCGCCAGTGCATACGCCCCCAAGGAAGCGCACAGCGAGCCGAACACGCCGAACCGTCCCGACGCCCAGGCATAGGCCAGGCAGAACACCAGCACCGCGATTACGGCGATCAAGGTATGTGCAGCAGCTGTCGCCACGAAAGCCGAACCCTGCTCGATCGCCATGGTCAACAGGATGGGACCGGCCACGATGGGCAGCGCCGAAAACCAGCCTGCGGCATTCGGGCCCCAGCGTCGGCCGATCAGCGTCACGAGGTAGATCAGGGAAGGAACGAGGCACAGCTTCAGGATAAGGACGGTGCTCAAGGCAGGACTCGAGATCATGTATAGTCGACAATTATCCCATGCCACGGTACCGATGACTTACCGACTCGCCATCTTCGACTTCGACGGCACCCTGGCCGATTCCTTCCCCTTCTTCCTCAGCGTCTTCAACACGATCGCCGACCGCCATGGTTTCAGGCGCATCGACATCGCCAACTCCGCCCACCTGCGCCACTACGGCATGCGGCAGATGATGGACCACGTCGGCATGCCGGCCTGGAAGCTGCCGGCCGTATCGAAGACCTTCATGGCGATGATGAAGGAGAACGCGGCCTCGATCGCGCTGTTCGACGGCATCGCCGACGCGCTGCGCTTTTTACATGCGCAGGGTGTGCGGATCGCGGTGGTGTCCTCGAATTCCGAGCACAACGTGCGCACGGTGCTGGGGGCGGAACTGGCGGCGCTGGTCGTGCAGTTCGACTGCGGGATGTCCGTCTTCGGCAAGGCCAGCCGTATCCGTGCGGTGCTGAAGCACTGCGGCGCCGCAGCAAACGAAGCCATCTACATCGGCGACCAGGGCACCGATGCGGACGCCTCGCGCAAGGCCGGCGTCGACTTCGGTGCGGTCCACTGGGGCTTCGCGACCATCGAGGCACTGCGCGGGCACGCCTGTGCCCGGGAATTCCTCACGCCGCGCGATTTGCACCGCATTGCAACATAAAATCGGCTCGGGCCGGCCGGTGTCCTTGAAGGAAATTACTTTGCATGCTAAACTTTCGCACTCAAACAGTATTTACGCGAACTAATCATGCGCCTCTCGGACCAGACCCTGAGCAGTCTCACCGCCGCCCTCACCCACGCTTCGCGCGCCTACCGCGCCGCCGCCGACAAGGTCGCGGCCGATTACGGCCTGTCGCAGGCGACCGGCCTGCCGGTGCTGGTCATCAGCCGCTTCGGCGAGAACGGCGTGCGTCCGGGCGTGCTGGCCGAGACGCTCAGCCTCGAAGCCTCGTCGCTGGTGCGCGTGGTCGACCAGCTGATCGACTCCGGCTTGGTCGAGCGCCATGAAGACCCCAACGACCGCCGCGCCAAGATCCTGCGCCTGACCGACGAAGGCCATAAAACCGCCGAGCGCATGGACCAGGCGCTGCGCCCGTTCCGCCGCAAGCTGTTCGGCGCCTTCGAGCCGGCCGACGTCGACGCCTGCCTGCGCGTGCTGTCCGGCCTGCCCGACGTGATCGCCAACCTCGCCGTGGAACAGGCCGCGGAGCGCAAGAGCGCATGAAGCTGGCCAGCAGGTCGGAGATCCTGTTCTCCGTGAAGTCTTTTGCGGCAGCGATGCTCGCGGTGGTCATCTCGATGCGCATCGGACTGCCGCGCCCTTTCTGGGCGATGATGACCGCCTATATCGTCGCCGCCCCCTTTGCCGGACCGACCCGCTCGAAGGGCCTGTACCGCGCCGGCGGCACGCTGCTGGGCGGGATCGCCACCCTCGTGCTGGTGCCGAACCTGGCCAATTCGCCCGAGCTGCTGTCGCTGGCGCTGGCGCTGTGGATCGGCGGCTGCCTGTACGTCTCCCTGCTCGACCGCACGCCGCGCTCTTACATGCTGATGCTGGCTGGGTACACGGCCGGTCTGATCGCCTTCCCGGCGGTCGGCGAGCCCGGCGCCATCTTCGACATCGCCCTCGCGCGCGTGGAAGAGATCACGCTCGGCATGACCTGCGCCACCGTGATCCACACGCTGGTGCTGCCGCAGGCCTTCGGCCCGGTGCTGTTGGCGCGCCTGGACCACGCGGTGCAGGATGCCCAGCACTGGATCCGGGACGCCCTCAACCCGGCCGGCGACAAGCGCAGCCCCGGCGACCGCCGCAAGCTGGCCGGCGACATCACCGAACTGCGCGTGATGAGCACCCACCTGCCCTTCGATACCTCGCACGTGCGCTGGACCGGCAAGGCCGTGAACGCGCTGCAGGAGCGCCTGGCGCAGTTCGTGCCCATCGTCTCCGGCATCGAAGACCGCCTGAGCGCGCTGCGCGAGATGGACGCCACCGAATCGTCCGCGCGCTGGAGCGCGCTGCTGCACGACGTCACCGCGCTGGTCGATACGCCGAAGGAGACCGCGCTCGACGCACCGGCCGCGGCGCTGCACGCGCGCATCGATGCGCTCACGCCGGTGGCCGACCGCGCGCTGGGCTGGAGCGGCCTGATCGAAGTGAACCTGGCGGCGCGCCTGCACCGGCTGGTCGACCTGTGCGTCGAAACCCGCACGCTGCGCCAGCACATCGACGCCGGCGTCCACGGCAAACTGCCGGAAGCGGTGCGCCACCTGCCCGGCGTGCCGACCAGCGCCCTGCACCAGGACCGCGGCGTGGCCGTGCTGTCGGCCTTCGCGACGGTGGTCGCGACGCTGGCCTGCTGCGCCTTCTGGATCCTGACCGGCTGGCCTTCGGGCGCGGCGGCGCCGATGATGGCGGCGGTGCTGTGCTGCTTCTTCTCGACCCAGGACGACCCGCTGCCCTTCATTAAAGGCTTCACGTACTACTCGATCTATTCGATCCCGGTGTCGGCGCTCTACCTGCTCGGCATCCTGCCGGCCGTGCACAGCTTCGAGATGTTCATGCTGGCCTGCTTCCCGCTGTTCCTGGTGCTGGGCGTGCTGGTCGCGCGGCCCTCTACTTTTGGGCGCGCCATGCCCTTCCTGTTCGGCATTTGCGGCACGCTGGCCCTGATCGATACGCACAGCGTCGACATGGTGTCCTTCCTGAACGGCACCTTCGCGCAGGTGGTCGGTTATGTGGCGGCGGCCGTCAGCACCAGCATGTTCCGCCGCCTCGGCGCCGGCTGGACCGCACGCCGCCTGTTAAAGGCCGGCTGGCGCGAACTGGCGCGCCTGGGCAGCGGCGAGCGTGTGACCTCGCTGCCGGAATTTTCGGCGCGCATGGTCGACCGCGTCGGCCTGCTGGCGCCGCGCCTGGCCATGGCCGCGGCACAGCCCAAGCCCGAGCAGGAACTGCAGGCCGTCGATGCGCTGCGCGACCTGCGCATCGGCCTGAACATGACCTTGTTGCAGGGCGTGCGCAAGCAGCTGGGCCGCGGCGAGGCTGCGCTGAACCCGTTGATGACGCAGCTGTCGCGGCACTTCGCGCTGCGCCCGCGCGTCGACCACGACTGCGAGACGCGCCTGCTCGGCACCCTCGACAACGCCCTGCGCGCGATTTGCGCAGGCACCCGCGACAGCGCACAGAACGAAGCGCTGGCGGCACTCACCGGCATGCGCCGCGACCTGTTCCCGCAAGCCGCCCCTTATCAAAAGGAGATCCGATGATCGGCGAAGTCAGCATCTACGGCCTCTACGTTCCTCCGCTCCTGCTGCTCACGCTGGCGGCGCTGGTGGTCTCGAGGCTTTTCAACCTGGTCCTGGCAAAGACCAGTTTCTACCGCCTGGTGTGGCACCCGGCGCTGTTCGATTTTTCCCTGTTCGTCATCGTGCTGGGCGCGCTGACCTACTTCACACGCAACTGGTCCTGATATGGCTAAGAAAATTTCGCTCCCCGCTACTTTATCGACGATCGGCCGGATGGGCGTCACCCTGGCGTTCGCCGCCGGCGCGGTGTACGCAGGCTGGCAGCTGTGGCGCCATTACGAAGTCGAGCCCTGGACCCGCGACGGCCGCGTGAAGGCCTATGTGGTGCAGGTGGCGCCGGACGTCACCGGCCAGGTCACCAAGGTCTACGTGCACGACAACCAGCACGTACCCGCCGGCGCCCCGCTGTTCGAGATCGACCGGGCTCGTTTCGAACTTGCCCTTCGCCAGAGCGAAGCGCAAGTGGTGGCGGCGCAGGCCGCGCTGGCCCAGGCGCAGCGCGAGAGCAAGCGTAACACCCAGCTCGACGACCTGGTTTCGCAGGAGACCCGCGAGCAGGGCCAGACCCGCACCGACCAGGCGCGCGCCGCGCTGGCCCAGGCCGAAGTCAACCGCGATACGGCGAAGCTGAACCTGGCGCGCACCCACGTGGTGTCGGCGGTGGACGGCATCGTCACCAACCTCGACCTGCGCGAAGGCGCCTACGCGACCGCCGCGCATCCGGTGATGGCAGTGGTCGACAGCGGCTCCTTCTACGTCGAAGGCTATTTCGAAGAGACCAAGCTACCCGGCATCCAAGTCGGCGACAAGGTCGAAGTCACGCTGATGGGCACGCGCCAGCCGCTGGCCGGCCACGTCGAAAGCTTCGCCGAAGGCATCGCCGACCGCGACCGCTCGACGTCGCCCAACATGCTGCCGAACGTGAACCCGACCTTCAACTGGGTCCGCCTGGCGCAGCGCATCCCGGTGCGCATCGCCCTCGACCCGCTGCCGTCCAGCGTACGCCTGGTGGCCGGCCAGACCGCCACCGTCAAGGTGCTGCCGGTCGTGGCCCAGCCCGCGGTGAAAGCCGCACCTGCGGCGCCGGCCGCACCCGCGGCCAAGGCAGTCGCCGCCGCACCCAACACGAACCAACGATCATGAAGCTTGCATACCGAACCCTGACGCTGACGGTGCTGGCCAGTGCGCTGGCCGCTTGCACCACCGTCGGTCCCGACTACCACGTGCCGAAAGAGGCCGTCGTCAAGCGCGACGCTGCGAATGCTCCCTTCATGGGCGCGGCCGAGCAGTCCTACAAATCCGAACCCCTGCCCGCCGACTGGTGGCATCTGTACCAGGACCCGGTGCTCGACAAACTCATCGCGAAGGCCTTCGGCGCCAACGCCGACCTGCGCGTGGCCGCCGCCAACCTGGAGCGCGCGCATGCGGTGCTGGAAGAAGTCGAAGAGAAGAAGCGCCCCGAAGTCGAGATGAGCGCGGCGCCGATGTACGGCCGCATCGCCGGCGCCTCGATCGGCCTGCCCGAGCAGCTGCCGCGCACCGGCATCTACGACGGCGACATCAAGGTGGCCTACCAGCTCGACATGTTCGGCCGCATCCGCCGCG
>Ga0308161_1002012_pt1 | contig 22594 bp, 24 predicted proteins | sample PhyFR2_FD_201034 | JGI IMG/M metagenome (GOLD analysis project Ga0308161, IMG submission 201034) | Phyllosphere microbial communities from UC Gill Tract Community Farm, Albany, California, United States - DLSLF.R2 | ecosystem: Host-associated > Plants > Phyllosphere > Unclassified | place: USA...
CCGCGAGCGGATGGGGAGAGCGTCTGGGAGACCTCGGGATCCCCGGCATCCGCGACCTCTTCGGCCGATGAGCGGCGCACCGAACGCTCAGGGTCGGCGCGCAGGACTCGCCTAGCATGGGCGCACAGCCACAGACAGAGACGAGCCCGTCATGAGCTCCGCCACTGCCATCGCGAACACCGCCGATCACGGCTTCACCGGACTGACCGGGTTCGCGGCCGACATCCTCACCGCCCTCGGCGACATCGGCGTCGGCATCCTCGTGTTCATCGAGGTGCTGATCCCCCCGATACCGAGTGAGGTCATCCTGCCGTTCGCCGGCTACCTCAGCCAGAGCGGCGATCTCCAGCTGGGATGGCTGATCTTCTGGAGCACGCTCGCGTCGTGGGTCGGCGCCCTGCTGCTGTACGCACTGGGACGGGCCATCGGGATGGAGCGCGCGGTGCGCCTGCTCGCCGCCACGCGCCTGGTCAGCAGATCCGACCTCGAGCGCGGCGCGAACTGGTTCGCGCGCAGTGGCGGGTGGACCGTCCTGGTCGGGCGGATGGTGCCGGGGGTCCGCTCCCTCATCTCCATCCCCGCCGGGGCGTCGCGCATGGGCCTGGTCAGGTTCAGTGCGTACACGATCATCGGCAGCGGGGCGTGGAACACCATGCTCATCGGTGTGGGCGCGGCGCTCGGGACCCAGCACGAGCGGCTGGAGCACTACCTCGGCTACCTCGACTATGCCGTCTACACGGCCATCGCGGTGGCGCTGCTCGTGCTGGTGCTCCGGCGGCTGCGTGAGGCGCGCACCCTGCGGTCGCGCTCGTCGAAGGCGGACGCCGCCGCCGTCGACGGCATGGCGGACTGACGCGGCGGATGCCGGGCGTGCCCCCGCTGGGACTCGAACCCAGACTGAAGCGATTTTAAGTCGCCTGCCTCTGCCATTGGGCTACGGGGGCGTGGCCCTGGTCAGCCTATCGGGGAGCAGAGGCCCGTCCGGCTTCGAAACCCGGTGCCGCGAGGGGTGAATCCCGGTGCCTCACGCCGTATGGTGGGGGAGTGCTCGACCTCACAGCCGAACTGAGCCCGATCGAGGCTCGCCACCCCGTCACCCCCGAGTGGGACGATCCTGCGCGCTACTGGTCGAGGCTGTCGGCCGCGACGGGGCACCTGCCCGCGCCCGTCGCGGTGATCGACCGCGAGGCGCTGCGGTACAACGCGATGGATCTGCTCGCGCGGTCGGGCGGCCTGCCCATCCGCGTCGCCTCGAAGTCGGTGCGCGTGCGCGCGGTGCTGGACGCCGTCCTCGCGCTGCCCGGCTACCACGGCATCCTCGCCTTCACGCTCGCCGAGGCACTCTGGCTCGCCGCCGATCACGACGACATCATGCTCGGGTACCCGACGGTCGACCGGGCCGGACTCGCTCAGCTCTTCGCCGACGAGGATGCCGCGCGTCGGATCACCCTCATGGTCGACGACCCCGCCCACCTCGACGTCATCGACAGCGTGGCGGCCCCCGGTTCGCGGCCCGAGATCAGAGTGGCGATCGACGTCGATGCGTCCTGGCGGTCCGCGCTGCTGGGGCACATCGGGGTGCGCCGCTCCGCACTGTTCACGGCGGGCGAGGTCGCGGCGTTCGCGCGGTGCGTGGTCGCCCGGCCCGGATTCCGTCTCGTGGGTCTGCAGATGTACGACGCGCAGATCGCCGGCCAGGGCGATGACGCGGGCCCCGATGCGCCGCTGATCCGCCTGGTGCAGGCGCGCTCGCGGACGGAGCTGCGTGAGCGCCGCGCGGCGATCGTCGCGGCGGTGGCCGACGTCACCGCGCTGGAGCTCCTCAACGGCGGCGGCACGGGCTCGCTCGAGTTCTCCGGCAGCGACGAGTCGCTGACCGAGGCGAGCGCCGGCAGCGGCCTGCTCGGCGGTCATCTCTTCGACGGCTACCGGTCGTTCCGTCCCGCTCCGGCATCGGCCTTCGCCTTCGACGTCGTCAGGCGCCCGGCCGCAGACATCGCGACGGTACTGGGCGGCGGATGGATCGCGTCCGGTCCGGCTGTCGCGTCGCGGCAGCCGCTGCCCGTGTGGCCGCAGGGGCTGCGCACGCTCCCTCGAGAGGCGGCCGGCGAGGTGCAGACGCCGCTGCAGGGTCGCGCCGCCGAGCATCTCGGCGTGGGGGACCGGGTGTGGTTCCGGCATGCGAAGAGCGGCGAGCCCGCCGAGCGCATCGACCGCTATCACCTCGTGTCGCGCGATGAGGTCGTCGACGAGCTGCCCACGTATCGCGGCGAGGGAAAGGCGTTCCTGTGACGAGGATCGGCGGCACCTGGCAGAACTGGGGTCGGTCGGTGCAGGTCACTCCACTGCGCGTGGAGCGTCCTCGGACGCCCGAAGGGGTGCAGCGCGCGGTGGTCGCCGCAGCTGCGCGCGGTCTCTCGATCAAGGCGGTCGGAGCCGGTCACAGCTTCACCGGCATCGCGGTGGCGCCGGGGGTGCTGCTCGAACTCGACGACATGCAGGGGCTGGTCTCGGCCGATACCGCGAGCCGTCGCGTCACCCTGCTCGCCGGCACCCGGCTGCACCGCATCCCCGGCCTCCTCGCACCGTTCGGGCTGGCGATGGAGAACCTCGGCGACATCGACCGGCAGTCGATCTCGGGAGCGATCTCGACCGGTACCCACGGCACCGGAGCGCGCTTCGGCGGCCTCGCGGCCCAGGTCGTCGGCGTCTCCCTCGTGACGGCGGCCGGTGAGTTCCTGCGCATCGATGAGCACCAGAACGCGGAGCTGCTGCCCGCGGTCGCCCTGGGGCTCGGCGCGCTCGGCATCATCGTCGAGGTGACGCTGCAGTGCGTGCCCGCGTTCGTCCTGGAGGCCGTCGACGAGCCGATGCCGCTGGACGACGTGCTCGACACGGTGTCCGAGAGGATCTCGGCATCCGATCATTTCGAGTTCTACTGGTTCCCGCACACCGATGTGGCGCTCACGAAGAGGCAGACGCGTCTCCCCGAATCGACGAGGCGCCAGCCGCTCCCCGTGGTCGGACGCTGGATCGACGAGACGCTGCTGTCGAACGGCGTCTACCGCGCCGTGTGTGCGGCCGGACAGTTCGCCCCTGTCGTCACCGCGCCCTTCAACCGTCTCGCGGTGACCCTCACGGGTGACCGTCGCTACACCGACCTGTCGCACCGCGTGCTCACGCAGAGTCGCACCGTGAGGTTCCGCGAGATGGAGTACGCGCTGCCCGCCGAGAACACCGTCGCGGCCTTCCGCGCCGTGCGAGCTCTGATCGACGCGCGCGGATGGCGGATCGAGTTCCCGATCGAGGTGCGCTTCGCGGCGGCGGACGACCGCTGGCTGTCGACCGCGTACGGCCGGGCGAGCGGATACATCGCCGTGCACCGGTACTGGCGCGTGGATCCCACCGAGTACTTCGAGGCGGTGGAGCAGATCATGCTCGAACACGGGGGCAGGCCGCACTGGGGCAAGCTCCATACGCTGACCTCCGACGGGCTGCGCGAGCGGTATCCGCGCTTCGACGACTTCACCGCGCTGCGCGACCGTCTCGATCCCGACCGCAGGTTCACCAACCGCTACCTCGATCGCGTGCTGGGCGCGTGAGGGAAGTCCGGGTGCTGACCGGGACACCGCACCCAGTCGACGCGCAGACTGCGCCGATAGGATGAGAAAAACACGAGGAAGGGTGGGCTTCTGATGGAATGGCTCGTGCCGGTACTGATCGTCGTCGGTGTGATTCTGCTCATCGGGATCTACCTGTGGGCGACGTACAACTCGCTGGTGCAGCTCAACGTCCGCGTTGATGAAGCATGGAGCGGGATCACCGTGCAGCTCAAGCGCCGGGCCGATCTGATACCCAACCTCATCGAGACGGTCAAGGGCTACGCGTCGCATGAGAAGGCGGTCTTCGAGAACGTCACGAGGGCGCGCGCCGAGACCCTGTCGGCCGCCGGACCGGGCGAAGCCGGGATCGCAGAAGGACACCTCCAGCAGGCTCTGCGCAGCCTCTTCGCGGTCGCCGAGGCCTACCCGCAGCTGCAGGCCAGCCAGAACTTCCTGCAAGTGCAGCAGGCGCTCGTCGACACCGAAGACAAGATCCAGGCCGCCCGTCGCTTCTACAACGGCGGGGTCCGCGAGCTGAACACGAAGATCAAGGTCTTCCCCAACAACCTCTTCGCCCGGGGCCTCGGCTTCACCGAGCGCGAGTTCTTCGAGGTGGCCGACAGCGGAGCCATCTCCGAGCCTCCGCGCGTGCAGTTCTGACCCGAGGGATCGACCGCGATCACCAGACGTCGAGTGTGACGCTCGAGCCCTCGCGCGTGATGTCACCCCGCACGCTCCAGGACTCGGTGCGGTAGGTCTCGGTCCTCACCGAGCCGTCGTGCCCCGTGCCCGTCACGGTCGCCACGAGAACACCGTCGTCGGCGACGAATCCCTCCTCGGTCAGCTCGAGAACGGGCAGCCGGTCGATCCGCAGGCGCACCCGGTCGACCGCGGCGAACTCGGTGCCCCACGGAATGCGCAGCCCGCAGCCCTCGGGGAGCACCTCGGCGGTGGCATCCGCGATGCAGCTCTCGAGATGGTCGTCGAGCTCCTGCTGCGCGACGTCCCGCACATCCGTCTCGGTGGCGACCGACGACGGAGAGCGAGATGCCACGGGAGCGGGCTGATCGAGCGAGGACTGCCACCACCAGACGGCGATGCCGGCCAGCAGCAGGACCAGCGCGATGATGCCGAGCGACCAGGCGGCGCGCCGTCTCACGCGGTGCTCTCTCTGGGATGCACATGGCGTCGCACCGAGGTGCCGGGCCGGGCGGCGAGGGCGGCGTGCACCGCGTCGGACGCCGAGCCCCACCTCGAGACCGACACGTGCTCGAGGCCCTGCCACGATGCGGCATGCCGCAGTTCGGCCGCGATCCGCTCGACATCGTCGAGAGGTCGGGCCTGCGGCTCCCACCAGACGGACTGCACCTGCAGCGTCGACGTCGTGCGCTCGGCCTTGAGGTCGACCCTGGCGACGATGCGGTCGCCCACGAGCACCGGCAGCGAGTAGTACCCGTAACGGCGCTTCGCCGCCGGCACGTAGATCTCGATGCGGTAATCGAGTTCGAACGCCCGCAGCGCCCGATCCCGGAACCACACCACGGGGTCGAACGGCGTCAGCAGGGCAGCGGCGTCGATCGCACGAGGCAGCGACGCGTCGCGATGCCGCCAGGCCTGCAGCGGGCGACCGCCGCGCTCCCATCCGCGCACGGTGACCGGCTGCAGCTCACCCGCGTCGACGAGGTCGGCGATCGAGCGGGCGACCGCCGCGCGATCGCGGATCCGGTGGTAGTCCGCGAGATCGGATTGCGTCGCCACCCCGGAGTGGCGGGCGGCCCGGCGCATCAGCTCGCGGATCGCATCCTCCCGCGCGACGTGCTGATTCCGCAGCGCATCGGGGATCACCTGCTCCGCGAGCGCGTAGCGCCGTTCGAACCCCTTCCGGCCGCTGATCGCGACGTCGCCGGTGCGCCAGAGGTGCTCGAGGGCCAGCTTGACATCGTCCCAGTCCCACCAGCCGCCGCGCTCCCTCGGCACATCGTCGCGAAGGTCGGCGGGGCGCAGCGGACCCCGTGCCCGCAGCTCGTCGCGCACCCACTCGAGGGTGCGCGCATTCGTGCTCGTCCAGGAGTCGGGTCCCGCCCAGCGATCGCGGAAGCTCTCCATCCGGAATCGCCACAGCGGCCAGTCCTCGATCGGGATGAAGGTGGCCTCGTGCGCGAGGTACTCCACGTAGTGCGTCGTGCGCGAATGGAAGACCCGGTCGAACACCGCGGGGTCGTACGCCCCCAGACGCGAGAACATCGGAAGGTAGTGCGACCGCGCGAAGACGTTGACCGAATCGATCTGCAGCACGCCGAGCCGGGACATCGTGCGATGCAGGTGCGCGGCCGAGACCGTGGTCGGTCGCGCCCGGGAGAACCCCTGCGCACCCAACGCGATACGGCGGGCCTGGGCGGCGCTGAGGGAGTCGGTCACGTGGTCAGCGTAACGCCGGGTGCCGACATCCGGGCCGGCGTCGTGGCCCGCAGCGGCAGCGCCGTAGAATCGGACGATGAGCGAAGAGCAGCGTCCGCGGCTGAGGGATCTCTTCCGTCCGCGCGCGGTGTCCACGCAGCGTACGGTCACCACCGACGCCGATGCGGCGGTGCCGATCGGACTGCGCGTCACGGCGGCCTACGCCTGGCGTCTGCTGCTGATCGCCGCGGCCGTCGCCGGCATCATCTGGCTCGTCATCGAGCTCAAGCTCCTCGTCATCCCGCTCATGGTGGGAATCCTGATCACGGCTCTGCTGTGGCCGGCTCTGCAGTGGATGCTGCGGCATCGGTTCCCGAGATGGCTGGCCGTCGCGGTCTCGCTCATCGGCACGATCGCGATCGTCTCGCTGCTGCTGTGGCTGGTCATCTGGCAGGTGCGCGCGCAGCTGCCCGACGTGCAGGAGCGCAGTTCGCAGGCCATCGAGGAGTTCCGGCAGTTCCTCCTCAACGGACCGCTGCACCTGAGCGAGGCCCAGATCCAGAGCTACATCGACCAGGGCCTGCAGATCATCAACGAGCAGACCCAGGCGCTCCTGAACGGGGCCCTCGCCGTCGGCACCACCGCTGCCCATGTGGCGACGGGCGCCGTGCTGTCGCTGTTCATCCTCATCTGCCTGCTCGCCGACGGACGCGGCATCTGGCGGTGGACGCTGCGTCTGTTCCCGCGCGCCGCTCGTCCCGCCGCCGACGCCGCAGCCAGCAACGGCTTCGCGACCATCATCAACTACGCGCGCACCCAGCTGCTCGTCGCGGCGATCGACGCGGTCGGCATCGGGGTCGGTGCGGCCCTGCTCGGCGTGCCGCTGGCCATCCCGGTCGCGGTGCTCGTCTTCCTCGGATCCTTCATCCCGATCGTGGGCGCCGTCGTCACCGGCGCGATCGCGGTGCTGCTCGCCCTCGTCTACAACGGCCCGCTGATCGCACTGGCGATGCTGGCCGTCGTGCTCGGGGTCCAGCAGCTCGAAGGCCACATCCTGCAGCCGATCCTGATGGGCTCCGCCGTGAAGGTGCATCCGCTCGCCGTGGTGCTCGTCGTCGCCGGTGGCGCGATGGTCGGCGGCATCCCCGGCGCACTCTTCGCCGTGCCGCTCGCCGCGTTCGTCAACGTCGCGGCGGTCACCGTGAGCAGCGGCGCCTGGCGTACGGGGGATCGACCCGACGCCGACCTGATCTGGAGCACAGTACCGCGCGAGCGGACACGGAGGAATCGATGAACGCAGTCCCCAGCCTGACCGAGTTCGAGGAGGCCGCTCGGAGTCTGGCTGAGGTGATCACGCACACGCCGACCCTGCCGTCGAGGGCGCTGTCGGACATCCTCGGTGCCCCGGTGCTGCTCAAGATGGAGAATCTTCAGCGCACCGGGTCGTTCAAGATCCGCGGAGCCGCCTACCGGCTGTCGCGCCTGAGCGAAGAGGAGCGCTCGCGCGGCGTCGTCGCCGCATCCGCCGGCAACCACGCGCAGGGCGTCGCGCTCGCGGCGCAGGCACTGGGCATCCCGGCCACGATCTTCATGCCGCTGGGAGTCCCCGTGCCCAAGCTGCTCGCGACGCGCGGGTACGGCGCCGAGGTCGTCCTCGAGGGAGAGACCGTCGCGACCTCCCTGCGTCTCGCCGCGGAGTTCTCAGAGCGCACCGGAGCGGTGCTCATCCATCCGTTCGATCACCGCGACATCGTCATCGGCCAGGGCACTCTCGGGCTCGAGCTGCTCGACGACGCCCCCGAGGTCGACACGATCGTGCTCAGCATCGGCGGCGGCGGTCTCATCGCCGGTGTGGCCGCGGCGGTCAAGGCCAGGGCCGCCGAGCTCGGACGAGAGGTGCGGATCATCGGCGTGCAGGCCGAGAACGCCGCCGCCGTCCCGCCGTCGCTGCTGGCAGGACAGCCCGTCGACATCGAGACGCGGCCGACGATCGCCGACGGCATCCTCGTCGCGCGACCGGGAGCGGTGCCCTTCGACATCATCAAAGATCTCGTCGACGAGGTCGTGACGGTCTCGGACGACGACCTCGCCCGGGCGATCCTGATCATCCTCGAGCAGTCCAAGGTCGTCGCCGAGCCCGCGGGCGCGGCCGGGGTCGCGGCGATCCTCGCGGGCAAGGTGTCGGCGACCGGGACGACGATGGCCGTGCTGTCCGGAGGCAACATCGATCCGCTCCTGCTCCAGCGCGTCGTCTCCCACGGTCTGGCCGCGTCCGGGCGCTACCTGACCATCCGGATCCCGCTTCCCGACCGTCCCGGTCAGCTCGCACGTGTGTCGGAGCTCATCGCCGAGGCGGGGGCGAACGTCATCGAGGCGATGCACACCCGGCATGGACACGGCCTGCAGATCAGCGACGTCATCCTCGAGCTCAGCGTCGAGACCCGTGGTGCCGAGCATTCCGAGCTCACGCTCGACACGCTGCGCCGCGCGGGCTTCCACCCGATGATCGTTCCGGACTGACCGGATTCCACGCGCATGCAAGAGGGGCCCCGTCCGCATGGACGGGGCCCCTCTTGCATGCGTGCGCGGCTCGGCGCCGGTCGTGTCAGCCCGTGTAGGTCTCGACGGCGACGATCTCGACCGAGATGGAACGGCCGTTCGGAGCCTCGTACGACGACTTCTCGCCGACCTTGAGGCCGAGGATCGCCTGGCCCAGCGGGCTGGCCTCGCTGTAGACGTCGTGGTCGCTGCCCGCGGCGATCTCACGGCTGCCGAGCAGGAAGACCTCCTCGCCTCCGGCGACAATCGCGGTGACGACGGTGCCGGGCTCGACGATGCCGCGGCTCGCGGGCGCCTCGCCGACCTTGGCGGTCTTCAGGAGGTTCTCGAGGGTGCGGATCCGCGCCTCCTGCTTGCCCTGCTCGTCCTTCGCGGCGTGGTACCCGCCGTTCTCCTTGAGGTCGCCCTCTTCACGGGCCGCCTCGATGCGCTTCGCGATCTCCTCGCGCCCCGTGGTGGAGAGGTGCTCGAGCTCGGAGACGAGCCGGTCGTAGGCTTCCTGCGTGAGGAAGGGAACCTGAGCGTCAGTGGACATGACGGAGCTCCTTCGTTAGGTACCCGGCGATGGTCCGCGGGGGATATGCCAAGACGCCCTGGCACAGTGCCAGGGCGTCATCTGTCTGCGTCGAGTCTAAGCGACCCAGCAGCTGTTCACCAAACCTGTGGTGGCCGCGGACACGGTGGGCACGCTGGCAGACAGCGCCTGGGAATGGCTGTCGCCGGCCGGGATCTCGACCACCTTCCAGCCGACCACGCCGAACTCCTCGTCGAGGGCTTCGACCGCGCACGCGATGTCCTTGCCCTGCACCCCGGTCACCTGGAAGCGCACGGTCACACTGTGCTCGTCGACGAGGTCGTAGCCGAGGTCGTCGGCGTCGACGGCGTTCATCTGGGTCGTGACGATCGACCAGCCGAACGCGGCGACGATCACGACCGCGATCGTGAGGAAGACGATCCAGGGGCCGCGTCGGCGTCGGGTGCGGCCATAGCGGTCGTCGAGCTGTTCTGCGGTCGTCACGGCGTGGGTCTTCCGGTCGTTAGGCTGGTAACACCAGGTTATGCGACCTGCGCAGGAAAGGCAGAACCCCATGCTCGCTCTGACCGAGACTCCGATGCCCACCCCCACGATGACGGTGGACCCGCAGCTGGTCACCCCGGGCTTCGTCGGCTTCGCCGCCGTGGTGATCATCCTGGTGGCCGTCATCCTGCTGATCCTCGACATGAACCGACGGATCCGCCGGGTGCGCTACCGCGAAGAGGTCAGGGAAGAGCTGGATGCCGAGGAGGCCGCGCTCGCCGCGGATCGGGCCACCGAGACCGATGCCGATCTGCCCATCGTCACCGAGGGCGACGACGACCCCGACAGGCGCTGACGGGTCGCAGCGGGGATCAGGCGCCCAGCGACGGCGACAGCGGGCCGAGGGCGATGAGCAGGCACGCCGCCCAGTGGCACAGGAACGCGAGCACCGTGCACACGTGGAAGATCTCGTGGAACCCGAAATGGCCCGGCCACGGGTTGGGCTTCTTGAGCGCGTAGACGATCGCGCCGCCCGTGTAGAGCAGGCCGCCGACGACGACGAGCACCATCATCGCCGCGTTCGCCGTGAACAGATCGACCATGAACATCACCGCGGCCCAGCCCATGAGCAGGTACAGCGCGACGTAGAGCCAGCGCGGCGCGTTGATCCAGAACACGCGGAAGAGGATGCCGACCACCGTGCCGCCCCACACCAGCGAGAGCAGCAGGGTTCCCTTCTGCGGCGGAAGCGCGAGCACGGCCAGCGGCGTGTACGTGCCGGCGATCAGCAGGAAGATGTTGGCGTGGTCGATGCGCTTGAGCGTGACCTTGACCTTGGGGCTCCAGTCGAAGCGGTGGTACAGCGCCGAATTGCCGAACAGCAGCATCGACGTCACCATGAACACCGCGGCGGCCCACTTGGCGGCCCCGCCCTGGGCCGACAGGATCAGTACGATGCCCGCCACGATGGTGACAGGGAAGGTGGCCGCGTGGATCCATCCTCGCCAGGTCGGTCTGATCTCGACCGCGGAGTCGTGCGCCGCCTCCTCGAGGAGCGGCAGCTGGGGGAGATCGGGTGCCGGATCGGGAGTGCTCACGGCCCCACTCTATTGCGGCAGGCATTCCGCTGACCGTACATATCCTGTGGTGCTGCTCCCTCGCACGTGACCCGCACAGTCGGGCACGATAGCGTAGGGAGGTGATGTCACGCGACGGCCAGGGGCGAGGCCCGCTGTACCGGCTGTACACCAGTCGGCTGCGCCGCCATCTCGACCCGTCGTCCGTGCCGCACCACGTCGCCATGATGATCGACGGCAACCGCCGCTGGGCCCGTCAGCTCGGCTACGAGACGCCCGCAGAGGGGCACCGTGCGGGCGCGGCGAAGATGCGCGAGTTCCTCGCGTGGTGCGACGAGCTCGGCATCCGGGTGGTGTCGCTGTACCTGCTGTCGAGCGACAACCTGCGCAAGCGCGATTCTGCCGAGCTCGCCGATCTCATCGAGATCATCGCGGAGCTCGCCGAAGCCGTGTCGGAGGAGCCGAACTGGCGGGTCAAGCACGTCGGCCGCTCCGACATCCTGCCTCCGGAGCTGGCCAGGGTGCTCGATGACGCAGAACAGCGCACGCGCGACCACACCGGTCTGCACGTGAACCTCGCGGTCGGCTACGGCGGGCGCAACGAGATCGTCGACGCCGTGCGCAGCATCGTGACGTCGCACCAGGCCTCGGGCGGCACGATCGAGGATCTCGCGGCCCACCTCACGCCCGAGATGATCGGCGAGCACCTGTACACCGGGGGTCAGCCCGACCCCGATCTGGTGATCCGCACGAGCGGTGAGCAGCGACTCAGCGACTTCCTGCTGTGGCAGAGCGCGCACAGCGAGTTCTATTTCGTCGAGGCGCTCGGACCGGATCTGCGCCAGGTCGACTTCCTGCGGGCGATCCGCGACTTCGCCGACCGCGACCGACGTTTCGGTCGCTGAAACCGACGGTCCCGGCGCTCGCGCGCTGTGCGGCCGGGACTCGGATCCGGCGACACGAACCGTTAATAAACGCGTAACGAATCCGCGGTGTGTCGGATCCGCTCAATGTCGGCAGCGGGACGTAGCTTCGAGGCATCGGGCAAGGCGCCCGTCGGGTCGACCTCAGGTCTACGACTCGTGACCCCCTGGTCGACTCGTTCGAACTACCGGGAATGCCCGGGTCGGGAGTGGGTCGTGACCTCACGTACAGCGCAGCAGTCCGCAAGCACCGCGCAGCAGTCCACCCGTAAGTCCACGTCGCGGGCAGGCGGTGCCGATCCGGATCAGGATCTGCGCACCTACGTCCTCGACACGTCCGTCCTGCTGAGCGATCCGCAGGCGTTCTTCCGATTCGCCGAGCACTCGGTCGTGCTTCCCGTCGTGGTCATCACCGAGCTCGAGGGCAAACGCCACGACCCGGAGATCGGCTACTTCGCACGACAGGCGCTTCGCCACCTCGATGACCTGCGGGTGGAGCACGGACGTCTGGACTTCCCGGTCGAGGTGGGCGAAGGGGGCACGCTGCGCGTCGAGCTGGCGAACACCGACTCCTCGGTGCTGCCCGCCGGCATCCGCCTGAGCGACAACGACACCCGCATCCTGTCCGTGGCCATGCATCTCGCGCAGGACGGGCAGGACGTCACGATCGTGTCGAAGGACCTCCCGATGCGCGTCAAGGCGGCATCGCTCGGCCTGCGGGCCGAGGAGTATCTCGCCGAGCAGGCGGTGGACTCGGGCTGGACGGGCATCACGACCCTCGATCTCTCCGGCGACGAGATCAGCGACCTCTACGAGAGCGAGGTCGGCGTCAGCGAGGAGGCCAGGGGGCTGCCGGTCAACACCGGGCTCATCATCCACTCCGAGCGCGGATCCGCCCTCGGCAGGGTCACGGGCGACGGCGAGTACCGACTCGTGCGGGGAGACCGTGATGTGTTCGGCATGCACGGACGTTCCGCCGAGCAGCGCATCGCGATCGATCTGTTGACCGACCCCGACGTGGGCATCGTCTCGCTGGGCGGTCGTGCGGGAACGGGCAAGTCGGCACTCGCCCTCTGCGCCGGACTCGAGGCGGTTCTCGAGCGGCAGCAGCAGAAGAAGATCATCGTCTTCCGTCCGCTGTTCGCCGTGGGCGGTCAGGAGCTCGGATATCTCCCGGGCGACCAGGGCGAGAAGATGGGGCCGTGGGGCCAGGCCGTGTTCGACACTCTCGGGTCGGTCGTCTCCGGCAACGTGGTCGAAGAGGTCATCGAGCGCGGTCTTCTCGAGGTTCTGCCGCTCACGCACATCCGCGGACGCTCCCTGCACGACGCGTTCGTGATCGTCGATGAGGCCCAGTCGCTCGAGCGCAACGTGCTGCTGACGGTGCTCAGCCGCATGGGGCAGAACTCGCGGGTCATCCTCACCCACGACGTGGGCCAGCGCGACAACCTGCGCGTCGGGCGTCACGACGGCATCGCGAGTGTCATCGAGACGCTCAAAGGCCACGACCTGTTCGCACACGTCACGCTGATGCGCTCGGAGCGGTCGGCGATCGCGGCGCTGGTCACGGAGCTGCTGGAGGGCGGCGAACTCAGCTGACAGCGCTGCCCGGGGCTCGGACCTGCGCCTCGACGGCACTGCTCTGCGCCTCGACGCCCCGATCTGCGGGCCTCGCCCCGATCTGCGGACAGTTCTACGGAATGGGTCTGCAGATCGGGGCGCAGGCCGCAGATCGGGTCAGGCGCGGGCGCGCAGACGGAAGAGCGCCCCGATGATCGATTCCTGCACGGCGGGCCAGTCGTGGACGATCTGGGCGTAGTCGAAGCGCAGAGTCTCATACCCCAGAGCGGATGCCGAGGCGTCGCGGATCCGGTCCTTGTGTCGCAGCGTGGCGCCGTCGTGATTCTCGTTGCCGTCGGCCTCCAGGATCAACCGCCCGCCGATCACGAAGTCGACGCGGCCGACTCCGACGATCGACACCTGACAGTCCAGTCGGATGCCCAGAACATGCAGGCGCAGACGGAGCAGTGATTCCAGACCGCTGTCGGAATCGGACCGTGCGAGGTCCACCAGCCAACGCGAGGTCGCCGGGATCATGGAACGGATGCGAGTCCGAGCAGTCCCCGCGAGCAGTCCCCGCCGAAGTGCTGACTCGAAGGCGGCGAAGAAGGCCTCGTCTCCGGCGCATCGCCGGAAGTGCACGAGTGCGATCTCGAGCGCGCTGCGTCCGAGCGGAGGCGTACCGCGGTAGTAGTGCGACACGCACCGGCATCCGTCATGGGGATGCGCATGGCGATCGCGGCCCAGCCAGACATGGGGCACCTGCACGGGCGCGAGCACCCAGACACCCAGGAGCCGGAGTACGCTCGCGCAACTCAGCGCCCCGCCGTGTGCCGTCGCCGCACGCACTTCCGGCTCGAGGTGACCGCAGGCGAAGACGCCGTCCCTGATCCGTTCGATCTCACCACGGTGCACGGCGCGAGAGAGAGCGCGACGTGTGAAGCCGAGCTCCTGCAGCCGGGAGCCGCGGGCGAGGCCGCCGAGGCGGATGATGGTGTCGGATGCGGAGAGCATGCCCGTTCGCCGGCCGCCACAGGCCCGCCTGTGCACGGGCGGGGGACAGGACGTTCGTATCCGGCATCCGTGCAGAGCCGAAAGAACGCCCCGATCTGCGGATCGTGCCCCGATCTGCGGTGCGTTTGACGCAATCGGTCCGCAGATCGGGGCGAGGCCCGCAGATCGGGCGCACACCACCACGGGGGGAGGCCCGCAGATCGGGCGCACGCCGCTGTACGACGGATGCCGCAGGGATCGAGTCCCTGCGGCATCCGTGTCGTCAGTGCGAGACGATCACCCGGGGTGGGTCATCGACAGCAGGTCGAGCTTCTCGTCGAGCTGCTCGATCGTGAGGTCGCCGCGCTCGACATAGCCGAGATCGATCACCGCATCGCGCACCGTGATGCCCTGGGCGACGGCGTGCTTGGCGATCTTCGCCGCGGCCTCGTAGCCGATCAGCTTGTTGAGCGGGGTGACGATCGACGGGCTCATTCCGGCGAACGCTGCGGCCCTGTCGAGGTTCGCCTGCAGGCCGTCGACGGTCTTGTCGGCGAGCACGCGCGAGGCGTTGGCGAGAAGACGGATGGACTCCAGGACGGCGGTGCCCATCACGGGGATCGCGACGTTGAGCTCGAACGACCCGGATGCTCCGGCCCAGGCGACCGTCGCGTCGTTGCCGATCACGCGCGCGCAGACCATCAGCACGGCCTCGGGGATGACGGGGTTCACCTTGCCCGGCATGATCGACGATCCGGGCTGCAGGTCGGGGATGTGCAGCTCGCCGAGACCGGTGTTCGGGCCGGATCCCATCCAGCGAAGGTCGTTGTTGATCTTGGTGAGCGACACCGCGATGGTGCGCAGGGCGCCGGAGGCCTCGACGAGACCGTCGCGGTTGGCCTGAGCCTCGAAGTGGTCCTTCGCCTCGGTGATGGGCAGTTCGGTCTCGGCTGCGAGCAGCTCGATGACCTTCTGCGGGAAGCCGAGCGGGGTGTTGATGCCGGTTCCGGTCGCCGTGCCGCCGAGGGGCACCTCGGCGACGCGCGGGAGGGCCGACTGGACGCGCTCGATGCCCAGGCGCATCTGACGCGCGTAGCCGCCGAACTCCTGGCCGAGAGTGACCGGCGTCGCGTCCATGAGGTGCGTCCGGCCGGACTTGACGGCATCCTTCCACAGCTCCGCCTTGGCTTCGAAGGCCACGGCGAGGTGGTCGAGCGCGGGGATGAGGGTGTCGATGAGCGCCTGCGTCACGGCGATGTGCACGGAGGTGGGGAACACGTCGTTCGACGACTGCGAGGCGTTCACGTGGTCGTTGGGGTGCACGTCGGCGCCGAGGATGCGGGTGGCGAGCGTCGCGAGCACCTCGTTCATGTTCATGTTCGACGACGTTCCCGAGCCGGTCTGGTACGTGTCGACGGGGAACTCGGCGTCGTGCGCGCCGGAGGCGACCTGGTCGGCGGCCTGAGCGATGGCATCCGCGATCGCGCCGTCGAGCGTGCCGAGCTGCTTGTTCGCGAGCGCCGCGGCCTTCTTGATGCGCGCCAGCGCGGCGATCTGGGTCGACTCGAGGCCCTTGCCCGAGATCGGGAAGTTCTCCACGGCTCGCTGCGTCTGTGCACCGTACAGGGCGTTGACGGGCACCCGCACCTCACCCATGGTGTCGTGCTCGATGCGGTATTCCTGCGCTCCGCTGTGCTGGTCGGTCATTCCGAACCCTCCTTGGTTGCGGGGTCGTGCCCCTCGGTGTCGATCCCGACCGTGATGATGGGCACCGCGGTGCCCTCGGCCAGGCGGTAATTGGCGCCGACGATGCCCAGACGACCCTCGGCGACGGCCTGGGAGATCACCTCGGACGACTGCAGCAGATCGCTGACGGTGTTGCGGAGGTGCTCCTCGCCGACGAGATCCGCGTCGATCTCGTCGACGGTGCTCCCGCCGTTCTCGACCAGCACCTTGCGCGCGGCCGGGACGATCGGGGCGATGAGCTTCCAGATGTGCGGGGGCAGGGGGGCGGCGTCGATCGCGGTCCCGTCGATCGCTGCGCGGACCGCACCGCACGAGTCGTGGGCGAGCACGACGATCAGCGGCACCTCCAGAACGGCCACGGCGTACTCGAGGCTCGCGACGATCGACTCTCCGATCACCTGTCCGGCGTTGCGCACCACGAACAGGTCGCCCAGCCCCAGATCGAAGATGATCTCGGCGGCGAGGCGCGAGTCCGAGCATCCGAAGAGCGTGGCCACCGGATGCTGCGCCGCGGCCAGATGCCGGCGACGGGCGACGTCCTGGTTCGGATGCTGGGGCGCGTCGTCGACGAAGCGCCGGTTGCCCTCCTGCATCTGGGTCCAGGCGGCGGTGGGCGTGAGGGCGTGTGTCATGAGGTCTCCGAGAGATCGCGGATCTGGGGGACGAGGGATTCGGCCAGCTCGGCCGTCGAATCGGCGGAGCGGGAACCGTAGAGCAGCAGGTAGTCGTCTCCGGCCTGGGTGCCGATCGCGTAGGTGATGTTCTGCGTCGCTCCGGCGTCGCCGAGCTTGTAGACATCCCATTCGAGGCCGGCGATCGAGATCGTCTCGGTGGCGGCCGTGCCGTTGAGGCGCTGCGGCGCCCACGATGCATCGGCGTCGAACGCCTGGGCCAGCTTGATGAAGCCGCGCTCGTTCTGCGCGGACGGGGCCAGGGTGACATCCCATACGGCGGTCGCGCCGCTGGTGAGGCCTGCGGCGTTGACGCGCCAGAAGCCACCGAGATCGGGCACGATCACAGTGCTGTCGACGGTGGATTCGACATCGGCGGCGATGCCGACCATGTCGATCGTCCTGGTGGTCGCGGGCTCGCCCCGAGGAACCGCGAACACGATCACGGCGACGATGGCGAGCGTGGCGATCAATGCCGCGACAAGGCTGCGCACGGTCTGGCTCGACCGGTACGCCTTGCTCGAAGCGGCCTTGCGCGCGGCGGTCTCGGCGGGGGTCTCGGGGCGTCCGAGCTCGGCGACGATCGGTGCGGGCTTGTTCACGACGCGTCCTCGGCGGACGGTTCGGCGGAATCGGATGCCGCCGTGCGGGCGGCCTCGAGCCGGCGCTTCGCGCCGAGCAGCCATTCCTCGCAGCGCGCGGCGAGCGACTCGCCTCGCTCCCAGAGGGCGAGGGACTGCTCGAGGGTCGGAGCGCCCTGCTCGAGTTCGGAGACGACCCTCACGAGCTCATCCCGAGCGGCCTCGAACGACAGGGTCTCCACAGGGGTGTCGTTCAGCGCAGTCACCCCTTCATCCTACGCCGTGCGCGCGGACCGCTCATTCGGTGGGCGGGGCCGACGCCTCATCGATCTCGCCTTCGGAACGGGCCGCGACGGAGCCTCGGTCGACCGTGATGGTCAACGCGCTGCCGGCCGGTGCATCCGCGGCATCGCGCAGGATCACGCCGCCCTCCAGATGGGCGATCGCGTAGCCGCGCGCGAGCGTCGCAGCCGGCGAGAGGGCGCGCAGCGATGCACGCAGCTCGCTGGTCGCCCGCCCGGCGGAATCCAGGCGGCGCGTGATCGTGTCGCGCCCTCGTGAGAGCAGCAGCCACACGTCCTGCGAACGGGAGTCGATGATGGGGTCGGGGGAGCGCAGAGCCGGGCGGGACCGCAGCTGTTCGAGCTGGGCGATGTCGTGCGACAGGCGCTGGGTCAGCCGGCTCGTCGCCCGCGAGCGCAACTGGGCGATCAGCGCACGCTGCTCGCTGACATCCGGCACGACCCGCTTCGCGGCGTCGGTGGGTGTCGATGCCCGGAGGTCGGCCACGTCATCGAGGAGGGGATGGTCGTTCTCGTGCCCGATCGCGCTGACCACCGGCGTGGATGCTGCGGCCACGGCGCGCACCAGCCGCTCGTCGCTGAATCCGAGCAGGGTCTGCGGGTCGCCGCCACCGCGGGCGATGACGATCACGTCGACGTCGGGATCGGCATCGAGGCGGGCGAGCGCGGCGAGGGTCTCGGGCACGCAGCGATCGCCCTGCACCGCCGCGTACTCGGTGCGGAAGCGCACCTGGGGCCACCGCAGCTCGGCGTTGCGGTGCACGTCCTTCTCGGCGTCGGACTTCTCGCCCGTGATCAGCCCGATCATGTGGGGGAGGAAGGGCAGCCGCTTCTTGCGGGCCTGATCGAACAAGCCTTCCTGGCGCAGCTGCAGCCGCAGCTTCTCGAGACGCTCGAGCTGGTCGCCCAATCCGACGTGCTTCATGGCCGAGACCGCAAAGCTGAAGTCGCCCGCCTTGACGAAGTAGTCCGCCTTGACCGCCGCCACGACGTGATCGCCGACAGCGAGGTCGCCGGGGATCCGGGGACGCACGCTCGACCAGATCCGGATCGAGATCTGAGCATCCGAGCGGGTGTCCTTGAGGCGGGCGAAGATGTTGCCTCCGCGCACGTTCCACGAGGTGATCTCGCCCTCGACCCACACGGTGTTCCAGCGCGCGATGAAGTCGCGGATCGTGCCGTTCAGTCGGGCGACCGAGGTCGGGGCGTCCGCCGTCGAGTCGCGCGGAGCGACGGCATCCGCCGGGGGCGTCTCGCCCGGGCCCGTGGACGCTTCGAAGACCGTCATCCGCTCAGTGCACCTTCCCGCTCCTGCTCAGGTTCCCGGCGGTAGAATCGGAGGGTGACCTCGACTGCCGTTCATCTGCCTCTTCCGCGCGTTCCACGAGTACGTGGGGCGGCGGGGCGGCTTCAGGATAACCCGGTGGCGGGCAACAAGCGTGTTCTGCTCGCCGCTCCTCGTGGGTACTGCGCGGGCGTGGACCGTGCGGTCGTCGCCGTCGAGAAGGCTCTCGAGCGCTACGGCGCCCCCGTCTACGTGCGCAAGCAGATCGTGCACAACATCCACGTCGTGAGCGAGCTCGAGGAGAAGGGCGCGATCTTCGTCGAGGAGGTCGACGAGGTTCCCGAGGGCGCTCACGTGGTCTTCAGCGCTCACGGAGTCTCACCCGCGGTCGTCGAGGCGGCATCCGACCGCGGACTGCATGCCATCGATGCGACCTGCCCCCTGGTCACGAAGGTGCACCGCGAGGCCGTGCGCTTCGCACGCGACGACTTCGAGATCCTGCTCATCGGTCATGAGGGTCATGAGGAGGTCGAGGGCACGGCGGGCGAGGCGCCCGACCACGTCACGATCGTGAACTCGCCCGACGAGGCCGACACCGTCGAGGTGAAGGACCCGTCGAAGGTCGTGTGGCTCTCGCAGACCACGCTGTCGGTCGACGAGACGATGGAGACGGTGAACCGTCTGCGCGCACGCTTCCCCGAGATGCACAGCCCGCCGTCCGACGACATCTGCTACGCGACGCAGAACCGCCAGGTCGCGATCAAGAAGGTCGCGGCGAACGCCGATCTCGTCATCGTGGTCGGCTCGTCGAACTCCTCGAACTCCGTGCGACTCGTCGAGGTCGCCCTGGAGTACGGAGCGAAGGCCGCCTATCGGGTGGACTACGCCGAGGAGGTCAAGCAGGAGTGGCTCGACGGCGTCGCCACCGTGGGCGTCACCAGCGGCGCATCGGTTCCCGAGGTGCTCGTTCGCGAGGTGCTCGAGGCGCTCGACGGCGCCGGCTACCGAGACGTCGAAGAGGTCAAGACGGCGGAGGAGGACCTCCTGTTCTCGCTGCCGAAGGAACTGCGACAGGACTCCTCGGGCCAGCGCGACGCGCGTGCGTTGGGCGGTCGCACTTCCGGCGGAGGCGCCTGACGGTGCCCGGTACCGAGGCGGCGCCGACCCTGATCGGGTCGGTCCAACGGGCGTTGCGACTCGTCGACATCGTCGCGAACTCCCCTCGCCCGGTGCCGGTCAAGACTCTCGCGATGCTCACCGGCCTCACGCAGGGGACCACGTACAACCTCGCGCGCACGCTGATCCACGAGGGGTACCTCGCCACCGAGCCCGAGGGCCTCGTGCTGGGAGAGCACTTCCCGATGTTCCAATCGCGCCCGGATGCCGGCGGGGTCCTTCTCGCGCGGGTGCGCGTCGCGCTCCGCCGGGTCACCGAGGATGTCGGCGCCACCGCCTATCTGTCGAAGTACCACGAGGGTGAGGTGCACCTGGTCGACATCGTCGATGCGGCGGAGCGGCCACGGATCGACCTGTCGGTCGCCCTCGAGTCGAGCGCGCATGCCACGGCGCTGGGCAAGCAGATCCTCTCCGATCTCTCCGGGGCCGAGCGTCTCGACTACCTGTCGCGCCACCGCCTGGAGGAACTGACGCCCCGCACGATCAAGGATCCGCGCGCGCTGCTGGCCGAGCTCGACCGATCGCCGGGGTTCACGGTGGACCGTGAGGAATACGCGATCGGCAACGCCTGCGTCGCCGTTCCCGTGATCGCGCCGAACATCCGCGCATCCCTGGCGATCTCGCTCCCCGTCGAACAGGCGCACGAGGGTCGTGGCCTGGTGGCGACGCTCACTCGGACCGCGCGGCGACTGGCGCTGCAGCTGGGCGCGGACGGCCTCACGGGCGGACCGGCCGGACTGGGTGCCGCCGTCTGAGCGCGGCCTCTTCACTATCTGAAGAACTGGCACTAGCGAATCGGCACGCGCTTTCCTAGAGTGTGGAGAGTAGTCGCATGTGCAAACGGCACTACAGGTGACGGAACGTCCCCAGCGTTCCTCGCCCACTTGGATGACGAGCGTCCCCAGCGCTCCGAGTCCGCGGCCCCGAGAAGTCCCCACTTCTCCGGGGCCGCCATCATTTTCCGGGACCGCATCCTGAGAGTCGCGCGGAGGCCGGACGGATAGCATGTCGGGATGACGGACCAGCGGCCGCAGTACGGCGAAATCGCGACCATCGAAGAGCAGCGTCGAGCAGCAGGACTGCCGCCGCTCGACGAGGTTCCGCCGCCGACGCCCTCCGACTCCGTTCCCGCAGCCGGTGCCCGGCCGGGAGACCCGAAGACGGGCAGCCGCCCTGATGCGCCCCGTCGGCGCCCGGTCGACCGTCTCGTGACCATCGCGCTGCTCGCCTACGGCCTGGTGAACGTGGTCGTGACAGGGCTGTCGTATCTCGACTTCCCGACTGCGATGAACCAGATGATGAGCGCGCTCGGCGTCGACGGCGAGTTCACGAACTTCGCGCAGGGCAAGCTCTGGGGCACGATCGCCTCGATCGTCCTCGTCGCGGGATGGTCGCTCACCGCCCTCTTCTCCGTCCGCCGGCTGCGCAGCGGCAAGGTGTCGTGGTGGGTGCCCCTGGCGGGCGGTGCTGTCACTCTGCTCGTGGCGTCGATCTGCGCCGCGATCCCGCTGATGAACGACCCGGCTTTCATCGACTTCGTCGCCAAGACCGCCGGCGGGTAGCGCGGATCACACGACGATGCCCCCGACCGGATCGGTCGGGGGCATCGTCGTGTGTCGCGTCGGCGGGTCAGCTCTGGGACTGACCGTACGAGCCGAGCTGGCGCGTGGACTCCAGCACGCGAGCGGCCATCGCCGTCTCGGCGACCTTGCCCCAGGCGCGGGGGTCGTACAGCTTCTTGTTGCCGACCTCGCCGTCGACCTTGAGGACGCCGTCGTAGTTCTTGAACATGTAGTCGGCGATCGCACGGGTGTACGCGTACTGCGTGTCGGTGTCGATGTTCATCTTGATGACGCCGTTGGCCACCGCGAGAGCGATCTCGTCGTCGGTCGAGCCGGACCCGCCGTGGAAGACGAGGTCGAGCGGCTTCGCTCCGGTGTTGTACTTCGCGGCGACCTGCTCCTGGATCTCACCCAGCAGCTCGGGACGCAGCTTGACGCCGCCCGGCTTGTAGACACCGTGCACGTTGCCGAACGTCAGCGCCGCGATGTAGCGACCCTGCTCGCCGAGACCGAGCGCCTGAACGGCCTGGTCGACGTCGGCGAACGTGGTGTACAGGGCGTCGTTCGAGCCCTCGTGCTGCACGCCGTCCTCCTCGCCGCCGACGACGCCGATCTCGACCTCGAGGATGGCGTTGATGTTCTTCATGCGGGGGAGCAGATCCTTGGCGATCTCGATGTTCTCTGCGAGCGGGACGGCCGAGCCGTCCCACATGTGCGACTGGAAGATCGGGTTGCGTCCGGCCTTGACCTCTTCTTCGGACGCGGCGATCAGCGGCTCGACGAAGCCGGCGAGGGCGTCCTTCGGGCAGTGGTCTGTGTGGAGGGCGACGGTGACCGGGTAGTTCTTGGCGACCTCGGTGGCGAAGCGGGCGAAGGCGAGCGCGCCGGTCGCGCGGGCCTTGACCGTGTGGCCGGCGAAGTAGTCGGCACCACCGGTGGTGACCTGGATGATGCCGTCGGAGCCGGCCTCGGTGAGGCCCTGCAGGACGGAGTTGATCGTCTGCGAGCTGGAGACGTTGAAGGCCGGGTACGCGAAGCCGCCGGCCTTCGCGCGGTCGAGCATTTCGGCGTACTGATCCGGGGTGGCGACGGGCATGAGAAACTCCTGCGATTGGGGAAGCCGGGACAGCAGTCACTCTATCG
>Ga0308161_1002013_pt1 | contig 22570 bp, 15 predicted proteins | sample PhyFR2_FD_201034 | JGI IMG/M metagenome (GOLD analysis project Ga0308161, IMG submission 201034) | Phyllosphere microbial communities from UC Gill Tract Community Farm, Albany, California, United States - DLSLF.R2 | ecosystem: Host-associated > Plants > Phyllosphere > Unclassified | place: USA...
AAGAATCAAGGTCGTTGCTTAGCATTATTCACGCAGCGTCAGTGCGAATTGCATCATCCCAAACCCACGGCTATCAACGGGTTTCTACCTTTAAGGAACACCGAAATTTTAAACCTGATCTTGTGTTGTAAGTGCTAGATAACCACTGGCGTTACTTTTGATTTTTAAGTTGAAGCCAGTCAGAACACTAACACTTGCATGCCGATATTGACTTCATATTTAAAAGGGCAAATCGCAAATATTCCAGGCCGCCGCGATCAATAGTCACCAAGTTGCAAGGAAAACTCTGGTCGGCATTGAATTAAGAAAGCCGAAGCACTTTAGTGGCTGGTTCAACCCGATTCTCTAACCATCGAGTGGCCTTAAACAAACCAGTTGAAGGAATTACCCAAGTCTTTAACCAAAAATTGTATTGTATGTTTCTGGTAGCCATCGCCAAATACTGTTCCTTATCCGGGGCGATGCATCGAACACACTAGGCTCTTCTGGTATCACGCCAAAATCCGGGCATCTTTCACGTTTGAAACCCAACCCTTCTTGACTTGACGTTTTTTAACATGTTTTGGCGCCATCACATGGCCGCCGATAGCCTCGCGCCTAAACATTATGTCTGCTGGCATTGGCAGCACTTGAACAACGGCTATTCGCACTTCGGCGACAAAAAAAAAGGACGGTGGCGAGCCAGCGTCCTTTGAGTTTCAAATCTCTAATCATAATTTGTAGCAGCTTAACTAAAAATCAAGCGCAAAATTAAAATTTCAGGTTTTAACTTCTTCGGTTGATAGACCGCCGACAATTTATCATCTGCCAATACTACTACAAACCGGACTGCGAGGACCAAAACCCTCGCAAACTCCGTCATCAAACAGCAAATCAAACCGCTCAATCAATTTTTAAACGAGTTCTTGATGTCTATGACGAAACGATACTTAACGTCACTTTTTAACATGCGCTCATAAGCTTGATCCAAATAGTCGCCTTTAATGAGTTCGATATCGGAGGTGATATTGTGGCGGCCACAAAAATCAAGCATTTCCTGGGTTTCGGCAATGCCACCAATGAGTGAGCCAGCAAAGGTCCTCCGCCCAAAAATAAGGCTGAATACTTGGACATCCAGCGGTGTTGTTGGTGCGCCAACCTGAATCAAAGCACCGTCAAGTTTGAGTAATTGTAAATAGGCATTAATATCATGCTTTGCAGCAATCGTATCAATAATGATATCAAGCGAGCTCGCCGCTTTGGCCATTTGTTCTTGTTCACGGCATAAAATGACATGATCTGCACCCAAGCGTGCCGCCTCGTTTATTTTATTGGCCGAAGTCGTGAGCATTGTAACCTCTGCACCCATCGCATGGGCAAGTTTAACGGCCATATGGCCTAAACCACCCAGGCCGGCAACACCCACCTTTTTGCCGGGTCCAGCGTTCCAATGACGCAAAGGTGAATAAGTGGTAATACCAGCGCATAACAGCGGTGCAGCAGCGGCAAGATCAAGATTTTCAGGTATTCTAAGAACGAAATCTTCGTTAACGACAATTCGGTCTGAATAACCACCAAACGTATGGTAGCCTGGGCCTGTTGCAGGGTCAGGGCTATTATAGGTCAAGGTGTTGCCATTGCTACAATAGTTTTCAAGGCCCTTTTGACAATTCTCGCAGGTGCGGCACGAGTCAACCATACAGCCGACACCTACAGTGTCACCAACGCTGAATTTCGTGACTTTCTGCCCTACTCGGGCGACTTTACCGATAATTTCGTGTCCAGGAACACATGGATAAAGCGTACCGCCCCATTCGTCCCGAGCTGTATGCAGATCCGAGTGGCAGACACCACAGAATAGAATATCAATATCAACGTCGTGGTCCAGCGGATCCCGCCTTTCAAAATTGAAAGGTTTAAAGGGTTGGTCGGCTGCACTTACTGCAAAACTATCACAATGAAACATAACATATTTCCTTTCCCATTAGATTACCGACCTGTCGTCGCTTCAAGCTCTGGCGTGAAGCGATCGCCTTCAATTTTTATTTTTGAAGAGGCATTGTTCATTTGTTCAATTTCCGATGGCGTCAAAATAACATCAACAGCGGCGATATTTTCAAGCAACCGGCTCGTTTGCGTCGTTCCAGGAATGGGCACGATCCACGGTTTTTGAGCCAATAGCCATGCAAGTGCTATCTGTGCCGACGTGGCAGCTTTTTCAACGGCCATATTATCAATCATCGCCAGCATGTTTTCGTTTGCTTTCAAAGCATCTGGAGCGAAGCGAGGCAGTTTTGCGCGAAAATCATTATCGACCAATTTCGTTACATTGCGAAACCTGCCGGCGAGATAACCGCGACCGAGCGGGCTGAACGGCACAAACCCTATACCAAGTTCTTCTAACGTATTTAAAACGTCAGTCTCTGGTTGACGCCACCATAACGAATATTCGCTTTGGACCGCGGCGATCTTTTGCACTTTGTGGGCGCGCCTTATTGTCTCACTATTGGCTTCACATAAGCCAAAATATTTAACCTTCCCAGCAGCAATCAAATCTTTGATCGCTCCAGCAACGTCTTCGATCGGTACATTGGGGTCAACACGGTGTTGATATACAATGTCGATATAATCGGTCTTTAGGCGCTTTAGCGAACCCTCTACAGCCATCTTAATGTGCTCTGGTCGACTATTTAGTCGAGGTACAGACGAGCTGGCGCTACCGCCTTCAGGCGTTAAATCAAAACCAAATTTGGTAGCAATAATCACCTGATGGCGAACGTGTGCCAAAGCTTCGCCCAATAGGCTTTCGTTGGTATAAGGGCCGTAAACCTCAGCTGTATCAAAAAAATTTATGCCTTTTTCAAAAGCCAACTGCAAAAGCTTTATCATAACAGTAGGCTCAGGAATAGGTTGATAAGCACTGCTCATACCCATACAACCCAGTCCAATCGATGTAACTTCTAAACCACTTTTTCCTAAATTACGTTTTTCCACGGTAATCCCCTACCAATACCCCGTCAATTATCTTCCAAATTCACGGTTTTTGTTTACTCAAAAATTCATTAAATAATGTCAATCCACTTTCGGCGTTTGACCGATGTAGCGCGCTGTCCAGCGTAGCTAAAATATTGTTTAATCTGTCATGTGTAAGACCTACATTTAACCCGGCGAAAAAATGGGAGTAGAGTTGTTCTTTAACATTTCCCAATGCAAACAGGGCTGCGATCGTCGCTATCTCACGCTGCTGATAATTCAGTACCCCGCGATAAAAAACGTCAGCGAATAGGTGCTCTTTCAAAAATACATCTATTGCTGGAGCGAATCCGAAAACGGTGTTTGGTTTCGGCACAACCTCGACCCCGACAACAGCCGTTTGTATTTTTGCACCTAAAACATATTTGGAATTGTTTTCGGGAATTGTTTTTGGCAATTCGCCCAACTCATCGACCCGACCTGATTGTTTACGCCCTTCGATAACCTTCATCAAAGTTGAAAGGCAATTCAAACTTCGAGGAAAGCCAGCATAGGCATAAAGCTGAATACAGACTTCTTGAAGTTGATTGATCGTAAGCCCCTGATCAAGGGCATGGCTCAATGACTCTTCCAGAAGTTCGATCTCACCGATAGCGCCAAACGCAGCAATTTTGGCAAGATGGATATCCTCAATCTCTATAGTATTCGTTGTCACGGAATAGATCTCTTCAATAATTTAAAAATAAAAACCACAGCTGACACGATCTAAATTCTAATTTTCTCAAAATATTTTTTGAAATTATTATAATACAATCCGCGTTTATTTTTAATTATTATTTTTTTGCCTTTAAAACAAATCAATATTACAAAACACCATACTAATGTTAATGTTATATCAGTTCAAATCGATTTATAAAACGCGCTTTATTATAAAATAACCTACAAAACTCAACCTTTCAGAACACAATTTCTGTCAAACCCGAACTTTTAGAGTGCTGACGCGCAACTATTGCAGATGTGTTGAAACACTTGCAGAGTATTTAATTCGATAGTCCAATTCTATCGCTAGGTGACTTCAATGGGTTTCTGCACGTTTTAAATATCATTGAGCGCAGAACCTGTGCAACTTAATCAATACCGCGCATTGTTGAAAAATTTGCGCAACGTATTCGAAATGGCGCAAGCTATAAGACAGACGTTATGATTGATAACGAAGGTATAGCATAATTACGCTCGAAAGACAATCCGGTTTTTTTCGTTAGCACCACTGAAAAAATTCCCTTCTTATTGATCTCGTTAGCCTTTCAATCGCAAAAGTGATCGGCGTTAGATGTTACTCCATGAATGCGTGGTCGATCGCGAAAAACTTCTTTAGCTGGTAAACCATTAGCGATAAAGCCAACACCACAACTGGCGCTACAGGTCTTTTCAATTATAGCTTTTATATTTTCGCAGCGTCCTATTTCCAAGCATTCAGGTGCTCCGAGCTTCAGATCATTAATTTTTTTAAATTCCGTCGTCTACTAATAATTAAAATCATCTTACCACGCGATGAGCCGCTCCACCGAATAAATGCTCTATTTTCTTGAGGATTTAGTTCTCACCAACTGAGTCGGCACAAACGCTTTAATATTTATTACGTTTGCAAACGGCAGTGTTTGAGCCAGCGACCGACCGAGCTATCGATACTAGTCATTGGGATAAACGCTAAAATTATATGAATCTGATTGGCAATGGAAAATTCTTCGCATCTTGACGATAGGCATCACCGTGAGCTCACATCGTATTCACGCGCCGTGACGTGTTACGGTCAAAAAGATGGAGCGCCTTTCTATCAGCGACGAGATCAAGTTTTTCGTCCAGTGCAATCGCAAGGTAGCCCGGAACTATAACTGTAACTTCTGGCCCGGCGTCGTCAAGAACACCATAAATATGGGTTTCACTACCCACGGGCTCGATAAACTTCGTTGTCATTGTCAGCTTGATGGTATCGTCGTCGGTCTCATCGTTGCGCGCCAGACGAATATCTTGTGGGCGCAAACCTGCAATCAATTCGCTCCCCGCCATTTTATCACTATAGTTTATAAGATGTGCGTCAAAGAAATTCATTGCCGGTGAGCCAATAAAGCCTGCCACGAACAGCGTCTGTGGGCGCTCATAAAGCTCCATGGGTGTGCCCACCTGTTCAATCCTGCCACCATTCATAACAACCAGCCGATCAGCTAATGTCATTGCCTCTAATTGATCGTGGGTAACATAGATACTTGTGGTGTTAAATTGGCGATGCAACTTGCGAATTTCCGCCCGCATTTGCACGCGCAGTTTTGCATCCAGATTGGAAAGCGGTTCATCAAATAAAAATACCGCGGGTTGGCGAACAATCGCGCGCCCCATTGCCACGCGTTGCCTTTGACCACCAGATAACTGGCGAGGCTTACGGTCCAGATAATCGGAGATAAACAATATTTCAGAGACTTTTTTAACCCGCCGTTCAATTTCTTCTTTATCAAACTTACGGTTTTTCAAACCGTAAGATAGATTTTGCTTAATTGTCATATGAGGATAAAGCGCATAGTTTTGAAAGACCATTGCAATGTCACGTTCTGCTGGTTCCAGCTGATTAACGACTCTGCCCGCGATATTTACCGTACCTTCGGTGATTGATTCCAGCCCGGCAACCATGCGCAGCAAAGTTGATTTGCCGCACCCCGACGGCCCAACAAGAACGATAAATTCGCCGTCATTAATATCAATACTAATGTCTTGAACAGCTTTAATTGTTCCACCGTAAGACTTACCTACTTTATCTAAACTAATAGTTGCCATGCTATTTCTCCGACTCCGTCAGGCCTCTTACAAATAATTTACGCATAAGAATTACCAATAAGGCGGGTGGTAATGCAGCAAGAATTGTGATCGTCATAACGAGGTGCCAAACTGGATATTCGGCGACAATCCGCGTGATTTGGCCAATACCCATAACGACGGTGATAAATTCTGGATCTGGAGTAATCAATAGCGGCCATAAATATTGATTCCAGCCGTAGACAAACAGAATAACAAAGAGGGCTCCAGTGCTAGTGCGTGACATCGGCACAATAATGTCCCAGAAAAATCGCCAAGGCCCAGCGCCATCAACACGAGCGGCTTCCGCAATTTCGTCAGGTATTGTCAAGAAAAATTGGCGGTATAAGAATGTTGCGGTAGCGCTCGCGATCAACGGAATCGTCAGTCCAGCGTAACTGTTTAACATTCCGAAATTTGAAATAACTTCATAAGTCGGCACGATGCGCACCTCAACAGGTAGCATCAGTGTCAAAAAAATAACCCAAAACGCCGTTTTACGGAATGGAAAATTAAAATAAACCAGCGAAAAAGCTGACATTAGTGAAATGACGATTTTGCCAACAGCAATAACCATCGCCATGAGAAAACTGTTGAACATCATTTTACCAGCTGAGGGAAAGCTCCCAGCAACCTTGCCTTGAAAAAGCGCTGCCTTATAGTTGTCGAACATAGCACTCCCGGGCGTCAACAACGACGCGCCGCCATTGATTTCGGCACCCGTATGTGTTGAAGCCATAAGGGCAACCCATACAGGAAAGAGTAAAAGCGCAATGCCTACGATTAGGAATGCATGCGTAAAAAATTTCAGCACGGGGCGATTTTCTACCATAACAGCCTCAATAGTGAACGCGCCGCTCAATAAAGCGGAATTGGATGACCGTCAATATTATGACCATAACCGTCAAGATGACGGATTGGGCGGCGGAAGAATTGAAATCATTATGCAGAATGCCATCGGCGTATGATTTATAGACCAGCGTCATTGTCGCTTGCCCCGGCCCGCCTTGCGTTGCAGCATCAATCACACCAAAGGTGTCGAAAAATGCATAGACAACATTCATTACCATAAGAAAAAATAAAGTAGGCGAAAGCAGCGGCAAAATGATCGTATATAACCGTCGGAATGGACTGGCACCGTCTATTGACGCCGCCTCAATAATTGACTTGGGAATGGACTGTAAACCGGCAAGAAAGAAGATAAAATTATAAGCAATCTGTTTCCAGCTTGCCGCGATTACCGTCAACACCAAGGCATCTGATGCGTGGAGCAATGGGTTCCAATCAATGCCAAAAAAATGAAGCCACCCGCTAACAATGCCGATTGATGGGTTAAATAGAAACATCCATAAGACACCAGCGACCGCAGGTGCAATGGCATAAGGCCACAGAAGTAATGTGGTATAAGTAGCCTGCCCCCGATGGACGCGATCAACCGCAGTAGCAAGAAAGAAACCGAAGAACAACGAGATAAATGCCGTTGCAAAAGAAAAGATCCACGTCGTCACAAAAGATTTGAGATAAAGCGGATCATGAAAAAGTGTGGTGAAATTTGCTAAGCCAACAAATATCCTGCCGCCACCCCATACATCACTTTGAAAAAACGATTCTTGAATTGCATGGCCTGCCGGCCAAAAGAAGAACGCCAGGCTGATTAATAGTTGCGGCGCTAGAAATGCCAATGGAAAAAGCCATCCGCGAAATATACTTCTTTTCACGACATTCGCCTCTTGATCTAAAAAGAAGGGGACAGCTAAAACTGACGCTTTAGCTGAAACACTTTTAACTATTTGCTTTGTTGCGCTTCGAATTTACGCAATTCAGTGTTACCGCGCCTTTGGGCATCGCTTAGCGCCTGATCAACGGTCTTCGTGCCATTTAAAGCGTATTCAAGCTCTTCCTCAAACATCGTGCGAATTTGCGAAAAATTACCAAACCTCAAGCCTTTAGAGTTAACAGTCGGCGTGTGTAGGTTAACAGATTGAATAGCGATTTCAGATCCTGGATTTTTGGTGAAAAATCCTTCCGACTTGCTAAGCTCGTAGGCGGCAGTGGTTATCGGTAGATAGCCCGTCGCCTCGCTCCACTCTGCCTGTATTTTCGGTGACGATAAAAATTCGAAATACTCGGCAATGCCTTTATAATGGACCTTAGGTTTGCCACTTAAGACCCATAAAGCGGCGCCACCGATAATTGAATTTTGCGGTGCACCTTTGACGTCGGCATAATACGGCATCATACCAACGCCCAACGAGAAGTGTCCACTCGATTTGATATCAGCAATACTCGACGATGAACTGACCATTATTGCACATTGACCGGAAAGAAACGAATTCATGGCAGTTGATGCGCGGCCGCCATAAGTGAAAATGCCTTCCTTTTGCCATTTCACCAAATTCGACCAATGACGCTTTACTAGCGGGTTATCAATTTCAAAAACTGCGTCTAAACCACCGAAGCCATTTTCTTTCGTCGAAATGGGAATATTGTGCCATGCAGAAAAATTCTCAACATGCACCCATGATGGCCATGTCGTCGTCAATCCACATTTTGCAGCACCTGTTTGCACTATTTTACGGGCGGCATCAGCCACTTCATCCCAAGTCTTTGGCAGGTTTTCTGTGCTAAGGCCGGCTTTTTTGAAAGCATCTAAATTGTAGAAGGTATCAAGCGTAGATGAATTAAACGGGAAAGCCAACATTTTGCCGTCTGTGGAACTATAATAACCCGTAACGGCTGGCAAGAAATCACTGGCGTTGAAAGCTTTACCTTCATCTTTCATCAGCTTGTCAACGGGATAAATGGCTTGTCCAGCAGCCATGAACGTACCCGTACCAACCTCGTGGACTTGTAGGATGTCTGGCTGCCCCTTGGCGCGAAACGCAGCAATTGCCGCTGTCATCGCTTCAGCATAATTGCCTTTATTGACCAGTATAATCTTATAATCATGCTGTTTAGCATTGAATTCTTCGGTAATCTCAGTCAATTTTTCTGAGAGAGGCCCCGTCATCGAGTGCCAGAACTGAATTTCTGTCGCAGCAAATGCCATGCTGCCGGATAGGCCGGCAATCGCCAATGTTAAGCTTACAGTAAGCCATTTGGCTATCTTCATCAAATTTCTCCCTAGCTCGATGAATCTATAGTCGATCTAATAACCAAACATCCCATGAAATCAACAGTTTTTAATATAAAAATAGATATCTCACTTCATAAAGTTAAGCTGCATACCCATTAATCGAATAAACTGTCCCTCCCACCTTTGGAACGCATTCGATGTCAGCCATTTCATAATACGATTTCTTCGTGAAACATCAAAGATCTTTTTTCAATTTAACTATGTTAGTGGGGTCTGAATATAAAAGGATAATTTATTCTGGATTGATAATAACCTTGGTTACTGGTTTATCACTTGATAAAAAGGATATCCAACGGCAATTTAGGCCCCTAAATAGCTGAAGAATACGCTATGGTTTAGTTTACGAGCTTCTAATGTAATCTTTCAATATGAACCTTGCCATATAGCTTGCCAAGTGGAGGGAATCGCATTTCAATATTCGAGCATTAACCGAAGATACATTTTACAGACGAGGAGCCATGAGCGAATAAGGTTGAGTGAGTAGCATGGTTTTCTCGCCTCGTTCAAACTTAAGCTTGCAAAGTCTTAAACCATCTCAAATTCGTCTAAACTAGTTTTGGTGAGAGACTCCGAGCACAACGCTTCGCCGCAATTGGCGTTCACAATACCAGCAGTCTTCTTAGCATTAACGACAATACGATAAAAAGTGTTGATTTCTAAACTATCACCGACATTGTTAAATAGTTTATCCGAAGTAAATCGTCTTCGTGGTGATCTATGGACACTGAACACTTGCAGCGATGGAAAATTCACGGCATTCGAATGCTTGGCAGCGACATAAAGGAACCCGCGCTTTAGATAAGGATATTCGATTACGCATCCCTTTTCGTTTTGAGTAGCGCTTCATTACGAATTGATGCGATTATAGCATGCTTGGCTGAGCCATGCAAATTAACCCGTTTTATCCCGCAGTCTAAGGGCTAAATCAGGTTGATCGGAGGTGATATAGTGAACTGGCTGATTTAACCAATAAGAAAGCCGGGCGGGCCCATTCACTGTCCAAACACCGACTATAAATCCAGCATCTATTGCTTTATCCAAAAATGCTCTCGGTGTACGATTTCCATTTAAACTAAGGTCGCGATAGCCCCTATCTTTCCATATTAGCAGCTCATCTTCAAGAGCCGCGCCATGAAATGACGATGGGTCTTCGACACACGGGCCGGAGGGAATACCTGCCTCAATAAACGGCATGAGTGACTTGGGATCGAAACTTATTGCCGAAGTTTGATCTAAAAGTTTTTTTTCCCGCAAAATAGCGAGAGACCGTTCAGCAAGGTGCAGCTCATGAGGGGGATTACCATTGGTTTTAATTTCCAGATGCAGTCGTACATCTGTTGGCGCCAAAAGGTCAGCTAATTGCTCGAGTGTTGGTGGCGTTTCTTGTGAGCCGCTGACAACTAATGCTTTACGCTGCTCATCCCCAAGCGTTTCGATCGTGCCACTTTGCCCCGCCAATTGCTCAAGGTTAAAATCGTGGAACACACAAACCGTGCCATCTTTGAGGAGATGGACATCACATTCCACCTCATCAGCACCTAGGCGAATGGCATTTTGAAAAGCAGCCAAGGTATTTTCAGAATATAATGCGGCACCGCCTCGATGCGCCACAATGTTCGGTTTTTTCATGATTATCGTACCCCACACATTAGATTGGTGTTCATTTTAACGAATTGCCAACAACTACTGCATAAGTCTACCGCAAAAAAAGACAATGAGAAAGTTGATTGAAGCATTTCTGTGCTGACCACTTCTAGGGCGATCTTGTTCAACCACTTATTGGCCGGTTTTTATGGCCTACAAAAAGTAAATAACCACTGACAAAAAAACAGAAGCTGATGATACGTGGGCCAAAAAACTAACAGAATGTGTCTTCCCCCTTCACCCCGAGACCTTTTGATTTTGTTATTGAAATACCAGCGATTCATTAACGATTTTCCTAATCATTCACATTCAACGGCGTGATTTCATCAATATGCGTAGTCTGGCTTGATCCTTAACTGAAATGAGAAAGGTAGTTGCTGTCGATAGATTGACAATGACGATGCATACAGGTCCTTGAATATTCCCGAGCGTGCATTTTGTTTGGTCGCCGATATTGCATCGCAATAATTTAAAACCCGGTAATATATTTGCTGACCTTCAATCTTATTAAATTTTGCAAAATTTAGCTGTTATTAGAGCTGTTAAACGTGCGTCGGACGCGTATCGAAACTTCACAGTTTTTGGGTACGCGGCAGTAAAATCCACGTAAACGCCGCATTAATTGGAAAACCAAAGACTGTAGCTAATATTTCTCACCTATTTTAATTGCCGGTTAAAAATGTGGCACAAAACCAATAATAGAATAACTAGCGAACACCGAAAACTTCTCAATTTTAAGTTTCTATGGTGTAAGACGCACGAGATTAGACTAACTTAACGCGATAACTAGCAATGGTTTACAACGCACAATTTGAGGTTAATAATCGCAATAATGGTCCCGCAGCACCTTAAGCCAACGGTTTTATGGCGGCAAGCTTAGCGTGCATCAATTAAAAGATTTCGGCATTATCAATGAGCTCATCCGGCTCGGCAAAAGCGATCAACTTATTTTTGTCGGTAAATATAATTCGTGACCCGTCAGACGTTACACCATGTTGGTGAAGTGTAGCTAAGGCGCGCGATAAATTTTCTGGCGTCATCCCTAAGCGCGAGGCCAACAGGCGCTTTTCAAAAGCCATGTCAATATATTGTGCATTGTTTCGGTTGGTCGCTTCTGCCAATAGCCAATTCGCTAACCGTTGGGTGGAGTTACGCAGCTTCTGGTTTTTTAGCTCTTTGATGGTTGTTCGATACCGTTTGGCAAGATCAGTTACAACTGCACGCATAAACACAAGATCTTTCGTCATCGCCTCGCGAACAAGATTGCCAGGGATCATCAATACACGAGATTCTTTAAGAGTTCGCCCGGACTGCAAGCAAACATCATCATTTAAGATTGCGGCCAGAATAAACAATCCCACGGGTTCAACTATTTCCAATACGGTTTCTTTGCCGTGAGAGCTAGCAAACATTTCAACCTGTCCTTCAACAAGGACGTAAAGGAAATCCTGCATAGTATTTTGTTCAACAAGCAAAACGCCCGGCGGAAAGCGTTGATAGAAGCTGGGGCCGACCAGTGCTTCTGTCGTGGCCGGTGCGGCTTGACGAAATATTTCGAGTTGTCTTATTGCATCTAAATCGGCTTGCCGCATTCTCTTCTCCGTCACATCGTTACCTCACCATTATATATTATTGATAATAATCAATTTAAAGGCAGAATATTGTAAAAAAAAAGCCTTTATCAATTAAATTCATCCTTCATTTTCATCAATATATGACGGATTTATAAGCTTTCGCGGCGATATTGATCTCAATCAAAGCGCGTGCCGCCGATTAGCAGTATTTTTTGCGGACAGTTTAAGCAACTTAAAAGGGTGAGATGAATTGATTGAAAATGCCGATCATATAAATGGTCAAGGCCCCGCTCTATGGCTTAGCTCTCTCGCCTTTACGACATGTTTTGCCGTTTGGACGATCTTTGCAATTATTGGTATCGCCATGCAAAATCAGCTTGGCCTATCGCAATCACAATTAGGATTGCTTATTGCAACACCTGTTTTGACAGGCTCACTCATCCGTATACCATTTGGTATTTGGACTGAGCGTTATGGTGGTCGCATCATTTTTCTTTTAGCCATGCTTGCTTCAGCGTTGGCGACATTTTTACTGACATTTGCCCATACTTACACAATGATGTTGGTTGCAGCGCTTGGAATCGGCATAGCAGGCGGAACCTTTTCCGTTGGCGTCGCCTATGTTGCACGATGGTTTTCTGCCCAGCATCAAGGCTTAGCGCTTGGTATATTTGGCGCTGGTAATGTTGGAGCCGCGGTGACAAAGCTTGGGGCACCATGGGTCATGAACTGGTGGGGAAGCTGGCAGGGCGTCGCTTATGTTTGGGCAATTGCCCTTGTTGTCGTTGGCATAATCTTTTGGTGTTTCACCAGCGATGACCCCATCCTCAAAGAACAACGGCGCACTGGTAAACGCCCTAAAAGCGCCTGGTTTGAGCTTGAGCCGCTAAAAGATATCCGCGTTTGGCGTTTCTCGCTATATTACTTTTTTGTTTTTGGTGGTTATATAGCTCTAGCAACCTGGTTGCCTCATTACCTACAGAATGTCTATTCTCTTGACCTATGGCTTGCAGGCGTTATCGCGGCACTCTATTCAATCCCAGCGAGCGTATTTCGTGCACTTGGCGGCTATCTCTCAGATAGATATGGTGCTCGATTGGTTATGTATTGGTCACTGGGAATATGCACCATTGCCTGCTTTGTCCTGTCCTATCCACCGACCGTTTATAACGTAACAACAGGGAAAGGCATTCTGACATTTAGTTTTACTATAAACCTTATCGCATTCGCGATTATTGTTGCCATTTTCGGTTTCTTTATGGCACTTGGCAAAGCGGCGGTTTACAAGCATATTCCAGCATATTACCCCCACAATGTCGGCTCTGTCGGCGGCCTCGTCGGCATGATCGGCGGCCTAGGTGGCTTCATCTTACCAATTGTTTTTGGGGCCATACTGGATTTAACAGGCATCTATTCAACCTGTTTCATGGTTCTCTTCTTTATTTCACTGGTATCACTATTGTGGATGCATTTTGCAATCCGACAAAGCGAGCGCAACCGTTTAATCGAGCTGGGCGAAGTATTACCAGAATTTCCGGAGCTTAAATAATGGATAATCAAAATAAGCAATCAAATCGTTATGTTCTTAAAACTTGGAACCCAGAGAATCCGAAATTTTGGGCCGAGAAAGGGCGGCAAATCGCCAATCGTAATTTATGGATTTCCATTCCTGCGCTTCTGCTTGCCTTTATTGTTTGGCAAGTATGGTCCGTTGTCGTCACAAAACTACCAGCGGCCGGATTTCAGTATACTGCCGCGCAGCTTTTTTGGCTCACAGCATTGCCCGGCCTTTCTGGTGGCACATTACGAATTTTTTATTCTTTCATGGTGCCAATCTTTGGTGGTCGGCGCTGGACAGCGCTCACCACAGCCTCGCTATTAATACCGGCGATCGGTATTGGCTTTGCTGTGCAGAACACTGGAACACCTTATTATGTCATGGCCGTCCTTGCTCTCCTTTGTGGCTTTGGCGGCGGCAATTTCTCATCATCCATGTCTAATATTTCGTTCTTCTATCCAAGACATGAAAAAGGTAAAGCGATGGGGTTAAACGCTGGACTTGGAAACCTTGGTGTTTCCGTCGTTCAGTTTGTCGTGCCATTGGTTATTGCAACAAATACATTTGGCTGGCTTGGCGGTGACCCGCTAACAGTTACCAGTTCTGCTGGTGCAACGTCATCAATTTGGTTACAAAATGCTGCCTTTATTTTTGTTCCTTTTATCATCCTCCTAACGATTCTCAGCTGGTTCGGGATGAATGATATTGCCGATGCAAAAGCTTCTTTTTCCGACCAAGCTATTATCTTCAGGCGGAAAAACACCTGGCTGATGTGCATTCTTTATATGGGAACCTTCGGATCTTTTATCGGTTTTTCCGCAGCATTTCCGTTGCTGATGAGTGTAACCTATCCCGGCGTCGATGCACTTAGTCTTGCATTCCTCGGGCCGTTGATTTCTGCCCTCGCACGCGCCGGCAGTGGTGGCTTTGCTGATAGAGTTGGCGGTGGCCGTGTGACGCTATGGTCCTTTATACTGATGGCGGTCGCACTCGTATTCGCGCTTTATTTCGTAGAACATCCTGAACTTTCAATTTCATTTTCCGGATTTTTCATTTCATTTATGGTGCTTTTTTTCGCAACAGGTATTGGCAATTCATCAACCTTCCAAATGATCCCTGTCATCTGCGGTCGTGTTATTGAAGCGAAAATGCCGACTGCAGCAGCGGAAACGAAGCGCATTGAAAGCGCTCGCGAGTCAGCTGCAGTTACCGGTTTTACCGCTGCGATTGCGGCCTATGCTTTCTTCATAATTCCGGTGAGCTTTGCCGCCTCAAAGGCCTATACCGGTAGCCCAAAAGCTGCACTTTGGTATTTTCTGGCATTTTATATCATCTGCCTGATCATTACCTGGTTTTGTTACATCCGCAAGGGTGCGATTCTTTATACTGAAGGTCGGTGAGCTATAGGCCATTGAACTGAACGGAGACAAATATGAGTTTATTACTTGATCGTCTTAATTTTCTCAATCGTAAATGCGAAAGTTTTTCCGATGGCCACGGTGTAACCACCGATGAAGATCGCAAATGGGAAGATAGCTATCGCAAAAGATGGCAATATGACAAAATTGTCCGTTCAACCCACGGCGTTAACTGCACCGGCTCATGCTCGTGGAAAGTTTATGTCAAAGGCGGTATCATCACTTGGGAAACCCAGCAGACGGATTACCCAAGAACACGCGCTGACCTGCCAAATCATGAGCCACGGGGATGTCCGCGTGGTGCCAGCTACAGCTGGTATATCTATTCAGCCAATCGGGTTAAATATCCATTGGTGCGTTCCCGTTTGCTCAAGCTATGGCGTAAAGAACGCATGATTAAGACGGCTGTTGGCGCCTGGGCGGCAATTCAGGAAAATCCAGAAAAACGCCGCGAATACCAAAAGGTTCGTGGTCTAGGAGGCTTTGTCCGCTCTAACTGGGAAGAAGTAAACGAAATTATAGCGGCGGCCAACGCCTATACCGCAAAAAAATATGGGCCCGATCGCATTGTCGGCTTTTCACCCATTCCAGCCATGTCGATGGTTTCTTATGCGTCTGGCTCCCGTTATCTATCACTTCTCGGTGGTGTTTGCCTGTCCTTTTACGATTGGTACTGCGATTTACCGCCAGCCTCGCCGATGACGTGGGGCGAGCAAACGGACGTTCCCGAATCTGCCGATTGGTACAATGCCAGTTTCCTCATTCTCTGGGGATCGAATGTCCCCCAGACACGGACCCCTGACGCCCATTTCTATACTGAGGCACGTTATAAGGGTGCGAAATCGGTTGTTATTTCCCCAGATTATTCAGAAGCTGCAAAATTTTCAGATCTTTGGCTGCATCCGAAACAGGGTACAGACTCTGCCCTCTCAATGGCGATGGGGCACGTAATTTTGCGCGAATTCCATCTTGAGCGGCAGGCTGAATATTTCGAAGAGTATTGCCGGCGCTATACCGATATGCCGATGCTGGTGCGTTTGCAACGTAAAAACGGCCACTTTATTCCTGATCGGCTCGTGCGCGCCTCTGACTTTGCTGGGAATCTTGGAGAAACCAATAATCCCGAATGGAAGACCGTTGCGGTGGATGCAACCACTGGTGAATATGTTGTCCCATTGGGATCATCTGGTTTTCGCTGGGGCGACCAAGGCAAATGGAACCTTGAATCCAAAGATGGCCAGGGCCGTGATGTCAATCTGGAAATGAGCTTCATGCTCGAGGGTGAGCATGACACCGTTGCCGATGTTGATTTCCCTTATTTCGGTAATCGGGAACATGATTACTTTGAAGGAACAGAGCATCCGAGCGTATTAAGTCGCAAGGTTCCAGCCCGCAAACTTCAGCTCCCCGAGGGAGAAGTCCTGGTTGCGACCGTCTTCGACCTATTGGTTGCAAACTATGGCTTGGAGCGTGGTTTTAAAGATGAAAATTGCGCCACCTCTTATGATGATAATATTCCCTATACACCAGCCTGGGCGGAAAAAGTTACCGGCGTCCCCCGCGATCATATTATTACGGTGGCCCGGGAATTTGCCCGAAATGCTGAGACGACTAAAGGTCGTTCCATGGTGATTGTGGGTGCTGGTCTTAACCATTGGTACCATATGGATATGAACTACCGCGGCATCATCAACATGCTTGTCATGTGTGGTTGCGTCGGTCAATCGGGCGGTGGTTGGAGCCATTATGTGGGTCAGGAAAAACTGCGGCCGCAGACGGGTTGGACAGCTCTTGCCTTTGCGCTTGATTGGTCACGCCCACCCCGCCATATGACAGGCACATCATTCTTTTATGCCCACACCGATCAATGGCGTTATGAGACACTAAAAGTCAATGAATTGCTGTCACCCACAGCTCCAGAGGGTGAATGGGAAGGCACCTTAATCGATTATAATATCCGCGCCGAGAGGATGGGTTGGCTGCCCTCCGCCCCGCAGCTTGAAACCAACTCGTTGGAGATTGCCGGACAAGCTGCCGCAGCTGGTATGGAGGCGCCACAATTTGTCGCTCAAGGCTTAAAATCTGGCACACTAAAAATGTCATGCGAAGATCCTGATAAGCCAGTGAATTGGCCGCGCAATATGTTTGTCTGGCGCTCAAACATTCTCGGCTCGTCTGGCAAGGGCCACGAATATTTCCTCAAACACCTCCTTGGAACGAGCAATGGTGTTTTAGGAAAAGACTTAGGCCCCCAAGGTGAGGTCGAATCGAAAGAGGCCGTTTGGCACGATGAAGCGCCTGAGGGTAAACTTGACCTTCTGGTAACCCTTGATTTTCGCATGTCAACAACCTGTGTTTATTCCGATATCGTGCTGCCAACGGCCACATGGTATGAGAAGAACGACCTGAACACCTCTGATATGCACCCCTTCATTCATCCGCTTTCAAGTGCCACCGACCCAGCATGGGAAGCAAAATGCGATTGGGATATCTTCAAGGGTATTGCCAAAACATTTTCCGAGATCGCGCGTGAAGTTTTGGGCGTTGAGAAGGACGTTGTTTTGGTACCCACACTCCACGACACACCAAATGAACTTGCCCAACCCTTCGGTGTTAAAGACTGGAAGAAGGGCGAAATCGAGCCGATTCCCGGTAAAACTATGCCGAGCGTCGTTGTCGTTGAGCGCGATTATCCAAATATCTACAAGCGCTTCACCGCTGTCGGGCCGTTAATGAAGAAAATTGGCAACGGCGGTAAAGGCATTTCCTGGAAAACTGAGCATGAAGTTGATCTGATTGCCAAACTTAACGGTACTGTTGATGATGAAGGTGTTTCTAAGGGAATGCCTAACATCAAATCTGACATTGACGCCACAGAAGTTATTTTATCACTCGCGCCAGAAACCAATGGTGAGGTTGCGGTCAAAGCCTGGGCAGCATTAAGCAAAATCACTGGTCGTGATCACACCCATCTGGCCTTGCCAAAAGAGGATGAGAAGATTCGTTTTCGCGACATTGTTGCCCAGCCACGCAAAATCATCTCGTCGCCAACGTGGTCAGGTTTGGAATCTGAAAAAGTTTGCTATAACGCTGGATACACTAATGTCCATGAACTGATTCCCTGGCGGACGATCACTGGTCGTCAACAGCTTTATCAGGATCATCTATGGATGCGTGCCTTTGGCGAGGCCTTCTGCGTCTATCGACCGCCGATTGACACCAAAACGGTCACTAAAGCTATTGAAGATAAAGCTGATGGCAAACCACATCTTATTTTGAATTTCATTACGCCCCACCAAAAATGGGGTATCCACTCCACCTATTCTGACAATCTTCTGATGCTGACACTTAATCGTGGCGGCCCAGTTGTCTGGATATCAGAACCCGATGCAAAACGCGCTGGCATAGCCGATAATGATTGGGTGGAAGCCTACAACGCCAATGGGTCTCTGGTGGCCCGAGCGGTGGTTTCACAGCGCATTAAAGATGGAACGATCTTTATGTATCATGCACAGGAAAAAATTGTGAATGTTCCAGGTTCACCTCTGACAGGGCAACGTGGCGGCATCCACAACTCGGTTACACGTATTATTACCAAACCAACACACATGATTGGTGGTTATAGCCAACAATCTTATGGTTTCAACTATTACGGAACGGTTGGCGCCAACCGTGATGAATTTGTCGTAGTGCGCAAGCTTGAAAAAGTTGACTGGCTGGATGGCGGCATAAGCGCAAAATTGAAGGAGGCGGCAGAATGAAGGTCCGTGCACAAATAGGTATGGTTCTTAATCTCGATAAATGTATCGGGTGCCACACATGTTCAATTACCTGCAAGAACGTTTGGACCAATCGTGAAGGTGTTGAATATGCCTGGTTTAACAATGTTGAATCCAAGCCGGGGATAGGATTTCCCAAAAACTGGGAAAGTCAAAAGCGCTGGAATGGCGGTTGGGTTCGTAAAGCCAACGGTAAAATTCAGCCGCGTATTGGTTCGAAATGGCGCGTTTTGTCGAAAATCTTTGCCAATCCTGATTTACCTGAGATTGACGACTATTATGAGCCTTTTGACTTCGATTATGAACATCTACAAACGGCTAAAGAATGTAAAGCCATGCCCGTTGCTCGTCCACGCTCACAGATCACGGGCGAACGCATGGAGAAGATTGAATGGGGCCCAAACTGGGAAGAAATTCTCGGCGGTGAATTCGAAAAGCGTTCGAAAGATTATAATTTTGAAGGCATTGAAAAAGAAATCTATGGCCAGTTTGAGAACACATTTTTGATGTATTTACCCCGACTGTGCGAGCACTGTCTTAACCCAACCTGCGTTGCATCCTGCCCTTCCGGCGCCATTTACAAGCGCGAAGATGATGGAATCGTTCTGATCGACCAGGAAAAATGCCGTGGTTGGCGGATGTGTATCTCAGGCTGCCCTTATAAAAAGATTTATTATAACTGGTCTTCGGGTAAGTCTGAAAAATGCATTTTCTGCTATCCCCGTATTGAATCTGGCATGCCGACGGTATGCTCGGAAACCTGCGTCGGACGAATTCGCTATCTCGGCGTTATGCTTTACGATGCCGACCGCATTTCAGATGCTGCCTCTACTATGGACGAGCAGGATCTTTATGAAGAGCAATGCGGTATTTTCCTCGATCCACATGACCCTGCGGTAATTGAACAGGCGCGTAAGGATGGCGTGACAGATGATTGGCTCGAAGCTGCAAAACACTCACCTGTTTATAAAATGGCGATGGAGTGGAAAGTAGCTTTCCCCCTTCATCCAGAGTACCGCACATTGCCAATGGTCTGGTATATTCCACCGCTTTCACCGCTCCAATCAGTGGCCGAAAGTGGAAAACTGGCGATGGATGATTTTATCCCAAATGTTCGTTCACTGCGTATTCCAGTGCGCTATCTCGCTAACCTTTTAACCGCAGGCAAAGAAGCGCCCATCGTTTCTGCGCTAGAGAGGATGTTGGCTATGCGTGCTTACATGCGCGCCAAGACAGTTGAAGGGCAGCTACGCCCTGATTATGCCGAGCGTGTCGGTATGGATGCCGAAACGATCGAACATATGTATCAGGTTATGGCGATTGCAAACTATGAAGATCGGTTTGTCATACCATCGGCTCACCGGGAGGTTAGCGAAGACGCTTACGATATCCGTGGATCTTGTGGCTTTTCTTTCGGTAATGGTTGTTCGGGCGGCAGCTCTCCAACTGAGCTGTTTGGCGGCAAGAAAAAGAAACGTCTGACCACACCAACAGACCTTTTAAAGGAGTCGGCGTGATGAATTCTGATTTAAAAATCTTTTCAATTCTACTTTCGTATCCTACCGATGAGCTTCAGAAGACAGCTCCTTTGCTGCTTACGACGCTCGAAGAGCTCTCAAGTTTGAATCAAGACGATCTAAAGGATGTAAAAGCTTTAATTAAAGAAATCGCAGAAGGTGACATTTACGACATTCAAGAAAACTATGTCACGCTTTTTGATCGCACCCGATCATTATCGCTCCATCTCTTTGAACACGTCCATGGCGAAAGTCGCGACCGCGGGCAAGCCATGGTTGATTTAAAGGAAATGTATGAACGTGCTGGTTTTGAAATCGAAGCGCATGAGCTTCCTGATTATCTGCCGATGTTCTTGGAGTTTCTTTCGACGCGTCCACTGGATGACCAAAGACATCTTTTAAGCGAAATACTACATATCACGTCTGCAATTGGCGAAAGGCTTAAAAAACGCGGTTCGCTTTATGGTTCCATCTTTGAGGCTTTAAAGACCCTGTCAGGAAACCAACCCGACAAGGAGCTTTTAGCTGATTTGTTGGCGCGCCAGGAAGATGATCCTAATGATTTAGAAGCTCTTGATAAAGTCTGGCAGGAAGAAGCTGTTACATTCGGCTCCAATCTTGGTGAAAATGACTGCGGGCCTGATCGCTTACATCGTCAAATACGGGCGGCACATCGCGACGCCTCGACACCAGTTTAGGAATTTAGTTATGGCAACTTTTTTCAACACGCTGTTATACGGAATTTACCCCTATATAGCACTTTCCGTCCTCGCTTTAGGTTGCATTATTCGCTATGACCGGGAGCCATATACATGGCGCTCAGGTTCAAGCCAATTGCTGCGCCGTCGCCAACTTATGATGGGCTCGGTACTATTTCATCTAGGCGTTTTAATTATATTCGTCGGCCATTTTTTTGGTCTTTTGACGCCGGTCAAATTGATTGAAGCTTTAGGCATTAGCCACGAAGCTAAGCAAATATTGGCTGTTGTGGTTGGCGGTATCGCTGGAATTATGGCGATTATCGGGGCAACAATGTTGGTGCACCGCCGGTTGTTCGATCCACGGATCCGCGCGACGTCGAACCCGTCTGATACGCTTATTATCGTCTTACTTTGGCTACAGCTGCTTCTTGGCCTATGCACTATTCCGATCTCAATCGAGAATATTGATGGTCAGGAAATGGTAAAGTTTATGAATTGGGCGCAAGGAATCTTTACCTTCAACATTGAGGCCTCGAGCTACGTAGTTGATGCGCCAATCACCTTCAAAATTCATATGTTCTTAGGGTTGACGATCTTATTAATATTTCCGTTCACTCGCCTTGTACACATGCTCAGCGCCCCAATTCGCTACACGTGGCGTCGTGGCTATCAGATTGTTAGACGAAAAGAAAGAAGGCCATCTGCTATCCAAAATCCGGCTGAATAATTTGCAAGAGGAGGCTTAAAATGGTCACACCTTTTAATATTCCGAAATCTAAGTCTACCTATGCAAATCAGCGTTACACCAAGAGAAAGGAGATCGATACGCGGATTCCGCAAAAAGCAAAACCGTTGTTTAATAAAATTACCGTCAACGGTGTGCCGATTGCTGAGTCTGAAGTGTTGCAGGAAGCGCAAAATCACCCGGCAAATAATCCGGGTGAGGCTTTACTTGCAGCAGCGCGAGCACTTGTTGTTCGCGAATTATTGTGGCAGGAAGCGAAACGTCTGAAATTTGATCAGCATAGCCATGCCAATAATCATGAAATCCAAGAAACCAATATGGATCAGGCGATTAGTCGCTTGATTGATCACGAAATCAACATCCCAGCTGCAACGTTGGAAAATTGCCGGAAAATATACGATCAACGGCCCGGAGATTTCCATTCCGATACTATTTGGGAGGCTCGCCATATTCTGCTGGCAGCCGATGCAAAAAACACCGAGGCTTATGAAAAGGCACGTGCCCAAGCTAAAGCAATCATCAAACGGCTGCAGCAAGACGGTAATCAATTTACAGAGCTGGCTAAACAGTTTTCACGTTGCACTTCGGCTGAACAGGGTGGAAACCTCGGCCAAATATCGCGCGGCAGCACTATCGCAGAATTTGAATCGGTACTGTTGCGGGTAAAAGCGCCAGGCTTAATTGAAACACCGGTGGAAACGC
>Ga0308161_1002014_pt1 | contig 22567 bp, 23 predicted proteins | sample PhyFR2_FD_201034 | JGI IMG/M metagenome (GOLD analysis project Ga0308161, IMG submission 201034) | Phyllosphere microbial communities from UC Gill Tract Community Farm, Albany, California, United States - DLSLF.R2 | ecosystem: Host-associated > Plants > Phyllosphere > Unclassified | place: USA...
CGCAGAAGACCTTCGACCTGCGGGTCGTCGTGCCCGTCGACGACATGACCGAGCTCGGGGCGCCGCCGGTCGGTGCGGACGCGTCCGAGTCGCCGACGAACGGGTCGATCTGGCCGCACGTCGAAGAACGTGTCGTCGACCTGATCGAGGAACACCGCTCGACCATCGTGTTCGCGAACTCGCGGCGGCTGGCCGAACGGCTGACTGCTCGACTGAACGAGATCCACGAGGAACGCGTGCTCGCCGCCGCCGGTGACGGCGTGCTGGTGCCGGCGGGGGCGTCACCGGACGACGACGGCCTCCCCGTGGCGCAGGGCCGACCACAGTCACCGGCCCGCACCTCGGCGCACGCCGTCGCACCCCAGGGCGCCAAGCGCCCGCCGGCACAGCTGATCGGCGGGTCCGGGCAGACGGGCGGCGGGGGCTCGGACGCCTCCGTCCCGGTGCTCGCCCGCGCACACCACGGCTCGGTGTCGAAGGACCAGCGCGCGATCATCGAGGACGACCTGAAGTCCGGTCGGCTGCGGTGCGTCGTCGCGACGAGTTCACTCGAGCTCGGCATCGACATGGGCGAGGTCGACCTGGTCGTCCAGGTCGAGGCGCCGCCGTCGGTCGCGAGCGGCCTGCAGCGCGTCGGTCGCGCCGGCCACCAGGTGGGCGAGATCTCCCGCGGCGTGCTGTTCCCGAAGCACCGGGCCGACCTGGTCAACAGCGCGGTCACGGTCGAGCGGATGGTCACGGGTCAGATCGAGTCGATCTCGGTGCCGGCGAACCCGCTCGACGTCCTGGCGCAGCACACCGTGGCGGCCGGGGCGATCGACACCCTCGACGTCGAGCACTGGTTCGAGCTCGTGCGGCGGAGCGCCCCGTTCAGCGGCCTGCCCCGATCGGCGTTCGAGGCGACGCTCGACCTGGTCACGGGCCGGTACCCGAGCGACGAGTTCGCCGAACTCCGGCCACGGCTGGTCTGGGACCGCGTGCACGGCACCCTGACCGGGCGCCCCGGTGCGCAGCGACTCGCGGTGACGAGCGGCGGGACGATCCCCGACCGCGGCATGTTCGGCGTCTTCATGGTCGGCGAGAAGGCGTCCCGCGTCGGCGAGCTCGACGAGGAGATGGTCTACGAGTCGCGCGTGGGCGACGTCTTCGCCCTCGGTGCGACGAGCTGGCGGATCGAGGAGATCACCCACGACCGCGTCGTCGTGAGCCCGGCGTTCGGGCAGCCCGGACGCGTGCCGTTCTGGAAGGGCGACGGCATCGGCCGGCCCGCCGAACTCGGCCGTGCCACCGGTGCGTTCGTGCGCGAGGTCGAGGGCGCCTCGGACGACGACGCCCGCGCCCGCGTCGCCGCCGGTGGACTGGACGAGCGCGCGATCACCAACCTGCTGACCTTCCTGCGCGACCAGCGCGCGGCCACCGGTCACGTGCCGAACGACACCACGCTCGTCATCGAGCGGTTCCGCGACGAGCTCGGGGACTGGCGGCTCATCCTGCACTCGCCCTACGGCATGCAGGTGCACGCGCCGTGGGCCCTGGCCGTCGCCGCACGGCTGCGCGAACGGCACGGCATCGACGGTGACGCGATGGCGGCCGACGACGGCATCGTCGTCCGCATCCCGGAGACCGACGCCGAGCCACCGGGTGCCGACCTGTTCGTGTTCGAGCGCGACGACCTCGAGGCCCTGGTCACCGATGAGGTCGGCGGCTCGGCGCTGTTCGCCGCGCGGTTCCGTGAGTGTGCGGCGCGCGCCCTGCTGCTGCCCCGTCGGAACCCCGGGCAGCGGTCGCCGCTCTGGCAGCAGCGACAGCGGGCCTCGCAGCTGCTCGAGGTCGCGCAGAAGTACCCGACGTTCCCGATCGTGCTCGAGACCGTGCGCGAGGTGCTGCAGGACGTCTACGACGTGCCCGCGCTGCTCGGGATCGCCGACGACATCGCCGGACGCCGGATCCGCCTGGTCGAGACGGAGACCGAGCAGCCGTCGCCGTTCGCCCGGTCGATCCTGTTCGGGTACGTCGCGGCCTTCATGTACGAGGGCGACACCCCGCTCGCCGAACGCCGGGCAGCGGCCCTGTCGCTCGACTCGACCCTGCTCGGCGAGCTGCTCGGACGTGCGGAGCTGCGCGAGCTGCTCGACCCGGCGGTCATCACCTCGGTGGAGCGCGACCTGCAGCGGCTGTCGCCGGACCGCCGTGCCCGTGACGCCGAGGGACTCGTGGACGTGCTGCGGCTCGTCGGCGCGCTCGACCTCGACGAAGCGGTCGACCGGAGCTGGCTCGCCGACGCCGCCGACCGTCCAGCGGCCACCGCCGAACTGCGCAGCACACTCCAGGTGTTGGAGCGCGACCGCCGGGTGCTCTCGTTCTCGCACGCCGGGGCGACGCGCTGGGCCGTGATCGAGGACGCCGCCCGCCTGCGCGACGCCCTCGGGGTCCCGCTGCCGATCGGTGTGCCGACGGCGTTCGTCGAGCCCGTGGCCGACCCCCTCGGCGACCTGATCGGCCGCTACGCCCGGTCGCACGGGCCGTTCTCCGCGCAGGAGGCCGCCGGTCGCCTCGGGCTGGGCATCGCCGTCGTGCAGGACACCCTGCGCCGACTCGTCGCCGACCGCCGGGTGGTGGAGGGCGAGTTCCGACCCGACCGCCAGGGTGCCGAGTGGTGCGACGCCGAGGTCCTGCGACGGATCCGCACGAAGTCCCTCGCAGCGCTGCGGCACGAGGTCGAACCGGTCTCGCCGGACACCCTCGCCCGCTTCCTGCCCGCGTGGCAGCACGTGCAGACCCCCGGGACCCGCGGTGGGCTCCGCGGCGTCGACGGCGTCCTGCAGGTGATCGACCAGCTCGCCGGGGTCGCCCTGCCCGCCAGCGCCTGGGAGACCCTGGTACTGCCGTCGCGCGTCACCGACTACTCGACGAGCATGCTCGACGAACTCACCGCCACCGGCGAGGTCCTGTGGTCCGGCGGGGGCACCCTGCCGGGCAACGACGGCTGGGTGCGCCTGCACCTGGCCGACACCGCGGCGACGACGCTCGCCGAGTCCTCCGGTGACGAGACGACCGAGCTGCAGCGGGACGTGCTCGGCGCCCTGGCCGGCGGCGGCGCGTACTTCTTCCGGCAGCTCGGCCAGGCCGTGGGCAGCAGCGACGACCAGGCGCTCACCACCGCGCTGTGGGACCTGGTCTGGGCCGGGCAGATCACGAACGACACGTTCGCCCCGCTGCGCTCGATGCTCGGCGGCAAGGCGAAGAGCTCGAGCGCCCCGCGGGCTCGGGCCTACCGCGGCCGTCGGCGTCCGACCATGCCGACGCAGTCCGGGCCGCCGTCCGTCGGGGGTCGCTGGTCGCTCCTGCCGCTGGCCGAGTCCGACTCGACCGTTCGGGCCGCCGCGACCGCCGAACAGCTGCTCGAACGCTACGGCGTCGTCACCCGCGGTGCCGTGCAGGTCGAAGGTGTCCGCGGTGGCTTCGCCGGGGTGTACCGGGTGCTCTCGCGGTTCGAGGAGTCCGGCCGGGCTCGTCGCGGGTACTTCGTCGAGGGGCTCGGCGCGGCCCAGTTCGCCACCGGCCCGACCGTCGACCGGCTGCGCACCTACGCCCGCGAACTCGGCGACGACGAGCGCGACGACCCGGACCGGAAGCGCGAGGCGCTCACGCTCGCCGCGACCGACCCGGCGAACCCGTTCGGGGCCTCGTTGCCGTGGCCGACGGGCGACGCCGACCCCGGTCTCGTGGTCGACGACGGCGGAGCCGCCCCGCCTGAGACAGCGGTCGGCAGCGGCGCGAAGACCGCTCGGGGCCACCGGCCCGGGCGCAAGGCGGGTGCCCTCGTCACGACCGTCGACGGCAAGCTCACCGTGTACGTGGAGCGCGGCGGCAAGTCGGTGCTCACCTTCACCGACGACGCCGCCGACCTCGCTGCCGCCGCCGCCTCGATCGCAGGCATCGTCCGGACCGGGCTGCGGAAGCTCTCGGTCGAGCGGGTCGACGGGGACTTCGTGCTGGAGACGCCGCTCGGCGGCGCGCTCCGGGCCGCGGGGTTCACGGCGACCCCGCAGGGGCTGCGGCTCCGTGTGTGAGGCGAGCCGCGCCTCCCGGCAGTGCAGCGACCACGTGCCGGAGGTGACCCGTGCCATCGGGACTGCGCGCGCGCACCCGTCGGAGGTGACCCGTGCCTGAAGGCGACACCGTCTACCGGGCTGCCCGCCGCCTGCACACCGCGCTGGCGGGCAAGGTCCTGACGAAGAGCGACTTCCGGGTCCCCGCCTTCGCGACGCTCGACCTGGTCGGCCGCACCGTCGACGAGGTCGTCCCCCGCGGCAAGCACCTGCTGCACCGCATCGGCGACCTGACCGTGCACTCGCACCTGAAGATGGAGGGCCGGTGGGACGTCTACGCGCCCGGTGACCGCTGGCGACGTCCGGCGCACCAGGCCCGGGCGATCCTGGAGGCCGAGGGTGTCTCCACCGTCGGCTTCGCCCTCGGGGTGCTCGAGGTCGTGCCGCGCGACCAGGAGTCCGAGGTCGTCGGACACCTGGGGCCGGACCTGCTCGGCCCCGACTGGGACGCCGACCTCGCGCTCGCCAACCTGACCGAGGACCCCGAACGCCCGGTCGCGCTGGCACTGCTCGACCAGCGGGTGCTCGCCGGGCTCGGCAACGTGTACCGGAACGAACTCTGCTTCCTGCGCGGGGTGCTGCCGACGCGTCCGGTCGGGCAGGTGCCGGACCCGGCGCGGACGATCACGCTCGCCAGCCGACTGATCCTGGCGAACCGCGACCGCAGCGCCCGCGTGACCACCGGCGTCGACCGCCCGGGGCGACGGTTCTGGGTCTACGGCCGTGCCGGCAAGCCGTGTCTGCGGTGCGGGACACCGATCCGGCACGGCGAACTCGGCGACTCGGAACTCACCCTGCGCGACACGTACTGGTGTCCGCGCTGTCAGACCTGACGCGCGGAGTGCAGTCGCGCGGGGTGCAGTCGCGACGAGGCGGTCGCACGGACGGCGTCGGTGACCCGTTCGAGCAGGGGTGACGCCAGGTTCCAGCGCTGCCACCACAGCGCCACGTCGGCGTGCCGACCCGGGGCCAGCTCGACCAGGACACCGCGGTCGATCGCCTCGAGGCACTGCGCCTCGGGCAGCAGCCCCCACCCGAACCCGAGCGTGACCGCACGGGCGAAGTCGGCGGAGGTCGGGACGAAGTGACGCGGGCCGCCGGGAGCGTGGCCCAGGACCTGCCGCAGGTACCCCTGCTGCAGGTCGTCGTCGCGGTCGTAGTCGACGAGCGGGACCTCGTCGAGCCGCCGGAGCATCCGCCGCTCGGTGCCGGTGTCGCCGAGGTAGCGGGCGACGAACGCCGGGGACGCCACCGCCCGGTACCGGTCGATGCCGAGCGGCACCGACGAGCAGCCCTGGACCGGATCCGCCTCGGCCGTCACGGCACCCATCACCGTGCCGGCGCGGAGCAGTTCGGCGGTGCGGTCCTGGTCCTCGCGGTGCAGGTCGAAGACCACCTCGGTGTCGGCCCGGACGAGGGCGAGGGCGTCGAGGAACCAGGTGCCGAGCGAGTCGGCGTTCACGGCCAGCGGGATCGACGGCACCACCGACGATCCACCGCCGAGGGCTCGGGAGGTCTCCTCGTCGAGCAGCCGGACCTGCCGTGCGTGCCGGAGCACGACTGCGCCGTCCGCGGTCGGGCGCACCGGGGTGGTGCGCTGGAGCAGGACCCGGCCGACCTGCTGCTCCATCGACTTGATCCGCTGCGAGACCGCCGACGGGGTGATCGCCAGCGCACGGGCCGCCGCGTCGAGCGTGCCGTGGTCGACGGCGGCGAGCAGCGTCTCGAGGTGCTCGCGCTGGAAACGGGTCATGCAGCAGAGCTTACGGTGGTGCAGGAACGTGAGCTGTACTACACCGGTGCCGGGCCCTAGCGTCGGACCGTGACCACGCTCCTGCCCCTGCTCTCCGGCCTCGGCACCGGACTCGCACTGATCGTCGCGATCGGTGTGCAGAACACCTACCTGTTGCGCCTCGCCGTGAGCGCCGGGCTCAGGGTGGTGGCCGCTGCCGTCGTGGTGTGCGCGGTCTCGGATGCGCTGCTCATCGTCGCCGGGGTGCTCGGGGTCGGCGCCGTGGTCGAGCGGTTCCCCGTGGCGCTCCTGGTGATCCGGTTCGTCGGTGCCGCGTTCCTGCTCACGTACGGGGTGCTCGCGGCGCGGCGTGCGCTGCGGCCCTCGGGGGACGCGATGCGGGTCGCTGACGAGGCGGCCGACGACGGTGTGGCGGGCGCCAGCGCGGACGCGGGCGCGGGGGTGGACGCGGCGGTGGACGCGACCACCGTAACGACGGTGGCGGCGGGGCGGACGCGCACCGCGCCTCCCGGCCAGGTGGTGACCATGCGGACGGCCGTGCTGACCATGCTCGTCTTCACGTGGGCGAACCCGCACGTCTACCTGGACACGCTGGTGTTCCTCGGGTCGGTGGCGAACCAGCAGGGTGCGGACGACCGGTGGCTCTGGACGATCGGTGCCGTCGCGGCGAGTTGCCTGTGGTTCGGGGCACTCGGGTTCGGCGGCCGCCTGCTGCGGCCGCTGTTCGAGAAGCCGCTGACCTGGCGGGTGTTCGACGGGCTGGTCGCCGTCGTGATGCTCGCGTTCGGTGTGCTGCTGCTCGTCGGCGCGTAGCGGCGGCGGGCGGGCGGTGAATGCAAGACACCGGTGTCCACACGTCGCGCCGCGGTCTGCGGGTGTGCAACGTGCGAACACCGGTGTTTTGCGGGCCAGGCCGACCCGCGGAACCGCCCTACTGCATGCGCTGGCCGACGCGGCTGTGCCGACGGCTGTAGCCGAAGTAGATGACGAAGCCGATGGCCAGCCAGACGACGAACCGGAGCCAGGTCTCGACCTCGAGGTTCAGCATCAGCCAGAAGCACAGCACCGCCGAGATGATCGGCAGCACGGGCGACCACGGCACCCGGAAGGCCCGCGGGGCGTCGGGTCGCGAGCGACGCAGCACCACGATGCCGATGGACACCAGGACGAACGCGGACAGCGTGCCGATGTTGATCATGCCCTCGAGCTTGTCGACCGCGGTGAACCCGGCCAGCAGCGCCACGACGACACCGGCGACGACCTGCACGCGCACCGGCGTCTGCGTCTTCGGGTTGGTCTTCGAGAACCAGCGGGGCAGCAGGCCGTCGCGGCTCATCGAGAAGACGATGCGGGACAGGCCGAGCAGCAGCACCATGACGACGGTGGTCAGGCCGATCAGGGAGCCGATGGCGATGATGCCGGCGGCCCACGGCAGCCCGACGATGTCGAACGCCGAGGCCAAGGACGGCGCCTTCTCCTCCGCCAGGCGCTGGTACGAGACCATGCCGGTGATGACGATGCTGACGCCGACGTAGAGCAGGGTCACGATGCCGAGCCCGATGAAGATGCCGCGCGGCAGAGTCTTCTGCGGGTTCTCGGTCTCCTCCGCGCTCGTGGCGACGACGTCGAAGCCGATGAAGGCGAAGAACACCAGGGACGCCGCGGCGAGCAGGCCGAAGACGCCGTACTGGGCGGGCTCGGCACCGGTGAACCACGACACGAGGGACTGGGTCCAGACGCTGCCCTCGGCACCCTTGGCGGGCTCGGCCGGCGGGATGAACGGGGTGAAGTTGGCGGCCTTGACGAAGAACGCACCGGCGACGATGACGAACACGACGATCGCGACCTTGATGACGGTGATGACCGCCGACACCCGCGACGACAGGCGCGTGCCGAAGGCGAGGAGCACCGTGAAGATCCCGACGATGAGCACCGGCCCCCAGGTGAAGGGGATCGGGCCGAGCTGGATCGTGCTCGGCAGGGTGATGCCGAAGACGTCGAACGCGGTGCTGAGGTAGATGCCCCAGTACTTCGCGATCACGGCGCTGGCGGTGAGGGTCTCGAGGATGAGGTCCCAGCCCACGATCCAGGCGAGCAGCTCACCCATCGTGGCGTAGGTGAACGTGTACGCGGAGCCGGCGACGGGGATCGTCGACGCGAACTCGGCGTAGCACATGATCGCCAGGCCGCAGGTGACGGCGGCGAGCAGGAAGGAGATGATGACGCCGGGCCCGGCGAAGTTCGCGGCGGCGTTCGCGCCGACCGAGAAGATGCCGGCGCCGACGGCGACCGCGATCCCCATCGCGGCGATGTCGAACGTCTTCAGGGAGCGTTTCAGGGACCTGCCCTGCTCCTCGGAGTCGGCCAGGGAGGCCTCGATCGACTTGATGCGGAGCTTCGTTGCCATGGGGTGGATCCCGTCATCGGCTGGCGGCGGACCTCGGAAGGGTACTGGTGTACCACTGTGTCACGCAAAGCGTCCGCCCGGACGGTGGCCGGGTCCGGCGACGGCCAGGAGGCCCGGCACCGGTCCGGCACGCACCGCTCGGTCGGCCGACGGTGCGTCCAGGGCCGCGGTCGCGGGGTGCGGTTGTGCTCGCGTCAGCGGCCCGCGCGCCAGTCCGCCAGGAACCGGGCGCCGGCCTCGTCGTGGATCACGCCGTCGGGGGCGGTGAGCACCGGGTACGGCGTGGCCGGCACCCCGTCGGCGGGACGGACGTCGACGTGGGCGACCTCGTGGCCGTGGGCGTGCAGCCAGTCCGCCATGGCGTAGTCGCTGCGGGAGTCCCCCACGGTGCGCCAGGTGACCGGGAGCTCGCCGTCCTGCCCGAGGAGCTCGAGCGAGCGCTCGGCCCCCAGGTCCTTGCCGCTGCGGTCGGACTCGACGTCGGTCGAGATGATCGTCGGGTCGATGCGCCACTGCACGGCGCCGTCGGCGTCGGGCCGGACGTCGTCGAGGCGGCGGACACCGAGCCCGCGACGCTCGAGCGCGGCCATGGCCTTCGCGTCGAACTCCGGCTGGCGGGCCAGGTAGGTGGCGTTCGGCACCTCGACGCGCTGCTCGATCGACACCATGGCGCGCTTCGTCTCGTCGAAGAACACCAGGTCGGCGTACTCGTCGCGGACCAGCTCGCGCATCTCGTCGGCGTAGTCCCGCGGCAGCGCGAGGTCCTCGGCGACCGTCAGTTCGCCCATGCCGCCGTCGTACTGCGGACCGATCGAGCACCACACGGCACCCTTCTCGCAGACGGCGTGGACGCGGCCACCCTCGGCGAGGCCCCCGGCGAGCAGCGGACCGACGACCTCGGCGCGGATGAAGGCGTCGCTGCGGCCGGTGTTGAAGACGATCGGGATGCCCTCGGCGGCGAGCGCGACGAGGTCCGCGACGATGCTCGGGATCGCGATGGTGCGGGAGACCGGGCTGGCGATGGGCCCGTCGACGTCGAGCAGGAGACCGAGGCGGGGTGCGTTCACCCGCCCATCCTCTCGCAGTCAGCTGCTGGGCGAGACGATCCGGCTCCGGACGCGGTCGATCAGGGCTCCGAGGGCCGCCGGAGCGGGGACGTGTCCCTGCCCCGGCACCTCGGCGTACTCGGAACCGGGCACCGCGTCGACGAGGGCGCGGGCGGCTCGTCGCATCCACTCGAGTCCGTCGCCACCGGCGCCGACGAGCACCGGCACACCCACGGCGGCAGCGACCCGCTCGGGCACGGCGAGGCCGTTCAGCACGCGGACCTCGCGGCTCAGCACGTGGGCGTCGACGACCAGGGAGCGCCAGAGCGACCCCTTGAGCCGCAGGGCTGTGACCTGGCCCATCGGGACCCCGAGCACCTGGGTCAGGAACCCGCGGACGGCCTGGGCTCGGCGGCCGGCACCGACGTGCTCGTCGAGCAGGTCGGCGAACACGACGTCGTCGGCGTGCGGGTCGACGGAGGCGCGGTACGGCGGTTCCCACAGGACGGCGCCGTCGACGGGCAGTCCGGTGGCGAGCCCGTGCAGGACGACACCGGCGCCGACGCAGATGCCGACGGCGGTGGTCGGTGCGCCGATGCTCTCGACGACGGCCCGCAGGTCGTCGACCTCGCGCTCGATGGCCCACGTCGCGGAGTCACCGCTGGCACCACGGCCACGGCGGTCGTAGGTCACCACGCGGCGGGTCGAGCCGAGCTCGGCGACCACGCGGTCGAGGTACGGGGTCCCGCGGTGGTCGAAGGCACCGCCCACGACGACGACCGCCGGCCCGTCCCCTGCCTCGGAGACGGCGATGGTGGTGCCGTCGGAGGAGACGACCGTTCGGTCGACTGGAGGGAGCATGGGGTCCTTTGCGAGCTGTCGACGGCGATGCGTCGGGCCTCGGAGGGGACCGTGCGGATTACCGGTCCTCCGAGTGTCGCAGGCGTGGGAGTCCGTGTCTCCCCCCGCTTCCAGGGGCAGAACCCCGCCGCTCGGGCGCCGGACGGTCAGCGATCCCGGTAGACCTCGCGCCGGTGCCCGGCATCGACGACCACCACGATGAGCTTGCCGTCGTCGATCCGGTATATCAGCCGGTAGTCCCCCGAGCGGACCCGCCACCCGGGCCGGTTCACGAGCTTGCGTGCGGCGGGCGGCCGGGGGTGCTCGGCGAGGATCGCGAGGAGCCCCTCGATCCGCCGCCGCCCGTCGAGCGGGAGCTTGCGGATGACGCGTTGCGCGGCCGGGATGACCTCGACCGAGTACGTCACCCGAGACCGAGTTCGCGCTTGAGGTCGTCCCACTTGACGTTCTCGCCACCGATGCGGGCACTCTCGGCGACGGCTTCGTCGTAGGCGACCAGGTCGTCCAGGTCCTCCGCCGCCTCGAGCAACCGGTCGAGGACGGCCGCGTCGACCACGGCTGCGACGCGCTTGTTGCGCCGGGTCAGGTAGACGGGTTCGTGCCGGGCGTCGTCGATGATCGACGCCAGACGGCCACGGGCTTCGGAGATCGACACTTCGCTCACCTGTACATTCTAGATCGTTTTGTACAAGTCAGACGAGTGCCGTGGTGCCGACCGACTCCCGTTCGAGCAGGGACCGCTTGACGTCGAGCCCCCACGCGAAGCCCCCGAGCGTGCCGTCCGAGCGCAACACCCGATGGCACGGGACGAAGAGCGCCGGGGCGTTCCGGGCGCACACGCTCGCCGCCGCCCGCACGGCGTCGGGCCGGCCCATCGCAGCCGCGAACCCGGTGTAGGTCAGGGTGCCGCCGGCGGGGATCCGGCGGAGCTGGCGCCACCCCTCGGTGAAGAGCTCGGTGCCGAACTGGCGCACGGGCACCTGCATGGCGTGCTCGACCTCGCCCGAGTAGAAGGCGTCGACCGCGTCGGCCGAGGCGACCACGCCGTCGAGCACCCGGTCGGGGCGGTGGCGGTCGGCCAGACGGGCCAGGATCCGCTCGACGGAGTCGGTCCACCCGGACGCGAGGACCCTGCCCTCGGCGTCTTCGAGCACGGTGAACGCCCCGTCGGGGGTGTCCAGGGTCTGGATGGTTGCGTCGGTCATCGGTCGTCCTTCCGGGGGTCCTCGGGGGCACGGGCTGCACGGGCGCCGGCGGTCGCGGTCATCGCGCGGTCGATGATCGGTCGCCAGCAGTGCATCGTGAGGTAGCTCCGCCAGGGGGCCACCTGCTCCGACCATAGGGAGAGCTCGCGCGCCGTTCCGGGCAGCCCGAGTTCCTGTGCACCGTTCCGCACGGCGAGGTCGCTGTGGAGGAAGATGTCGGGGTGGTGCCGGACCCGCAGCGCGACGTAGTCGGCGGTCCACGGCCCGATGCCCTTCACCGCGAGGAGTCCGTCGCGCAGGTCACCGAGGGACTGCCCACCGTCCACCACCAGGGACCCGTCGGCGAGCGCCGCAGCCACCCGCAGGATCGTGTCGACGCGGGCGGCGGGGCCGCGCAGCACCTCGTGCCCGCGTTCGGCGATCGCGACCGCGGACGGGAACAGCAGCCCACCGGGCCGGATGGCGTCCGGCACCGTCGCGCCGAGTGCGGCCACGAGCCGGGTCTGCGCGGTGCGCGCCGCGGCCACCGAGACCTGCTGCCCGATCAGGGTGCGGAACACGATCTCGTGCGCGTCCACCGCGCCGGGGAGCCGGAGACCCGGCACCCGTCCGACGGGTCCGGCGAGCTCGGGCACGGCTCCGAGGACGGCGTCGACGGCGACCGGGTCGGCGTCGAGGTCGAACAGCGCACGCACCCGCGCCACGAGCGCGGGCAGGTCGGAGAGGTCGGTGACCCGCACGCGCAGGTCGATCCCGGTGCCCCGCCCGGCCACGTCGGGGACGGCGGCCGACGCGCTGAACCAGCCCGGGCCTCCAGGCAGGTCGACCAGCCGCCCGTACGACGTGACCCGGCCCGTGGGGTCGGTGTCCACCTGCTCCGTGCCCGGCAGGGCGTGCAGCGCGTGCCAGTCGAGCAGGCCCTGCGCGTCGAACGGCGCCCGGGCCGGCAGGTGGATGTGCAGTGCGCCGTCGCCGCCGTCCGTGGCACCGTCGCCTCGCCCGGACCGGCGTGCGCGGAGCTCCGTCGGGGTGACGGCGAAGACCTCGCGCACGGTGTCGTTGAACTGTCGGACGCTGGCGAAGCCTGCGGCGAACGCGACGTCGGCGACGGGCAGGTCGGACGAGGTGAGCAGGGTCCGCGCGGTCTGCGCCCGGTGCGCCCGACTGAGCGCCTTCGGCCCGGCGCCCAGCTCGGCCGTCATGATGCGGTTGAGCTGCCGCTCCGAGTAGCCCACGCGCGCGGCGAGCCCGGGGACGCCGTCACGCTCGACGACACCGTCGAGGACGAGTCGCATCGCCCGGCCGGCGACGTCCTCGCGCAGGTCCCACTCGGGGCTGCCGGGGGTCGCCTCGGGCAGGCAGCGCTTGCAGGCGCGGAAGCCGGCCAGGTGCGCTGCGGCGCTCGTGCGGTAGAAGGTGACGCCGGAGACCCTCGGCGTGCGGGCCGGGCAGCTGGGCCGGCAGTAGATGCCGGTGGAGTGCACGGCGGTGACGAACTGGCCGTCGAAGCGCGCGTCGCGGGAGGCGACGGCGCGGTGCCGTTCGGCGTGCAGCGCGTCGGGCTGCACGTCGGTGTCCGGGGTGGTCATGGGCTCAGCCTGACATGCGCCGCCGACGTCGACTGGCGGGAATCGGACGGAGCAGCGCACGGCCGGGAGGCCCGGCTAGCGTTGGCCGAGTGACTTCCGCAGACGACGTGGCCGGTCTCGACGACCTGCCGTTCCGGACCGAGGTCGAGGTCGCGCTGCTGCTCGTCTCGCCGCGGCACCGGTACGAGGGACGCCCGGCCGACGGCGCGCTGCCGGTGGGCGCCGACGATCCGGACGAGTCACACGACCGGATCGAGCTGCGGGCCGGACTGGGCATCGTCGGCGACCGGTACTTCGCGGCACGGGCGCACGTGCACGCCTCGGTCACGGTGATCGGCATGGAGGGTCTCGAGGCCGTCGGCGAGGCGATCGGGGCAACCGTCGACCCCGCTGCGACCCGGCGGAACGTGTTCCTGCGGGGCGCCGACGTCGAGGCGCTGCGGGGCGAGCCGTTCTCGCTGGAGAGCCTGCTTTCCGGTGGCGACGGCAGCGGCACCCTCGGCCGTGCCGTCCGGTTCCGTGGCTACCGCGCGGCGAACCCCTGCGCCTGGATGGACCACGAGGTGGCCCCCGGGGCGTTCCGGGCGATGCGCGGCCGGGGCGGCGTGCGGTGCGATCCGGAGTCCGACGGTGTGCTCACCCTCGGTCCGGCGGTGCTCCGCACGGCCCGCCCCGTCGCGCTCGGCTGACGCCACCGCCGGGCGGGGCGACCGCCCTGCGGCACCGTGCTCAGGCGGTGAGGGCGCTCTCGATCGCGTCGACGAACGCCGGCAGGTCGTCCGGGGTGCGGGACGTGATGAAGCCGCCGTCGACCTGGACCTCCTGGTCGACCCACTCGGCTCCGGCGTTGCGCAGGTCGGTCTGCAGCGACGGGAACGAGGTGACGGTCTTGCCGGACAGCACGCCCGCCTCGACGAGGGTCCACGGGCCGTGGCAGATCGCCGCGACCGGCTTGCTCGCCTCGGCGAAGGCCTGCACGAGCGTCGCCGCGCGGGACTCCTGGCGCAGCGTGTCGGCGTTGATCGTGCCGCCGGGGATCACGAGGGCGTCGAAGTCCTTCGCGTCGACACCGGCGATGGTGGTGTCCGGCTCGAGCGTCTGCCCCGGGTCCTTGTCGCCGACCAGGGTCTGGATCGTGCCGGTCTCCTTCGCCGCCACGGTCACCGAGGCACCGCGCTCACGCAGCTGCTCGGTGGGGACGACGATCTCGTCCTGCTCCACGCCGTAGTTCGTCGTGATGACGAGGACCTTCTTGCCGTCGAGGGTTGCCATGATCCGCTCCTTCCGCGGCCCGGTCGTTCCGGCCGCACACCCGAGGGTCGTCGGAATCGGCTGGGCAGGCCTCCAGGGGCGGCTCGGGGGTCCACTCGGCCGGTCGCAACACCCCGCTCAGGTCCGCCGGGTGGTCGCGAAGTGTCGGCTGGCGGCGGCGCAGCCGACTGTTCCTGACCACTCGGCGCAGGCCGGGCGGGGTGTCCTGACCGACGGCAGACCGCCAGCCGTGCAGGACAGGCGTCGGGTTCAGCCGCGGATGCGGAAGGCCCCGCCGTCGCGCTCGACGGTGAGGCCGTCGTACCCGTGGACGCGGTGCAGGCCGGCCGTCACCGGGTGCTCGAGCGGACCGACGACGACCGTGGTCGCGCCGGAGGCGATGGCGGACTCCAGCCCGGCCGGGGCGTCCTCGAACGCCACGCAGTCGGTCGGGTCGAGGCCGAGCAGGGCAGCTCCGCGCAGGTAGCCGTCGGGGTGGGGCTTGCCGTGCTCGACGTCCTCCGAGGGCACGAAGGCCTCGGGCACGGCGAACCCGGCGGCGGCCATCCGGCCCGCGGCGAGGTCACGCGGGGCACTCGTGACGAGGGCCACCGGGACGCCGAGTTCGACGAGTCGCTGCACGAAGGCGACGGCTCCGGGGATCTCGAGGATGCCCTCGGTGCTCGCGGTCTCCTCGGCGACGAGCTCGGCCGCGATCCGCTGCTGCTCGGCCAGGGGCAGATCGGGGAGGAAGCGCCGCAGGGTGTCGATCGCCTGCCGTCCGTGCGAGAACGCGAGGATCTCGTCGGGGTCGATGCCGTTCGCGTGGCCGAACCGGGTCCAGGTCGCCTCGACCACCGCGGTCGAGTCGACGAGGGTCCCGTCCATGTCGAAGAGGACCCCGGACGCCACGATGTCGATCACGCGCCCGACCCTAGCCCACGGGCCCGACCGTCCCGCGGTCCGCGGTCCCGCCGTCCCGCGGTCCGCGCGCGACCGGTGTCAGCGCGCCCGGACGTACCGCGTGAGCAGCACGCCGTCGGCGCCGAGCAGCACGTGCGCCGGTCGCATCCGCCGGAGTTCCGGCGAGGACCCCCGGGCGATGCGCGGCCCCTCCCCGCCCTCGAGCGACGGGTCGAGCGTCAGGGTCAGCTCGTCGACGGCGTCCGCGGCGATGAGCGCCCCGAGGAACGACGGCCCGCCCTCGCAGTGGATCATCCCGAGGCCACGGTCGGCCAACACGCCTCGGATCCGCCCGGCGTCCACCGAGTCCGGCTCGTCGTCCGCACTGCAGGGCACGACGTCGGCGACCTCGGCGAGTGTCTGGGCCTTCGACGACGCAGCCGCCGTCGCCGACGTCAGGACGATCGGGCGCACCGGCGCCTCGGTGAACACCCGAGACCCCGGGTCGAGCGACAGCGAGCCGGTGACGATCGCGAACACGGGGTGGTCCGGCTTGCCGTGCGCCCGACGCCAGGCGACGTCGGCGTCGTGCAGGACCATCGGCCCGTAGCCCTCGTCGCGGACGGTGCCAGCGGCGACGAGCACGACGTCGGCCACCCGCCGGAGCAGGTCGAAGACCCGCAGGTCGTCGTCACCGCCGAGCGACCCGGACACCCCGGCAGCCGAGGCCGAACCGTCCAGCGTCGCGACGAAGTTCACGCGGAGCCAGGGGGCCCCGGCGTCGGCGGTGTAGAGGTCGAGCAGGTCGTCGTCGGACAGGTCCGCGATCGACGGGGGCAGGACGTTCACGTGTTGTGCCTCGATTCCACGGGGGTGCGCCATCCGAGCGTGGCCTCGACCATGCGCATCGCGTCGACGCTCTCGGCGACGTCGTGCATCCGGACGATCCGGGCGCCGAGCATCGCGCTCACGGTCGCGACGGCGAGCGATCCGGAGAGCCGTTCCCCGCGGGGGCGTCCGAGCGACTCCCCGACGAAGTCCTTGTTCGACACCGCGGCGAGGACCGGGTAGCCGAGCGCGACGACCTCGGGCAGCCGACGGGTGAGCTCGAGGGTGTGCACGGTGTTCTTGTGCAGGTCGTGGCCCGGGTCGACGATGATCCGCGACTCGGGGATGCCCGCGGCGAGCGCTCGGTCGACCCGTTCGCGCAGGAACGCGACGACCTCGCCCGCGATGTCGCCGTACTGCGGGGGTGCGGGCAGCGGACGACGGGGTTCCGCGAGGGAGTGCGTGATGACGACGGTGGCCTCGGAGTCGGCGACCACGGCGGCCATCCGCGGGTCGGACAGGCCGGTGGTGTCGTTGACGACGGTCGCCCCGGCTGCGATCGCCGCTGCGGCGACCTCCGGGCGGAAGGTGTCGACGCTGATGACGACGTCGGACTGCTGGGCGAGCTGCTCGACGACGGGCACGACGCGGTCGATCTCGTCGGAGGCGGGCAGCTCCGGACCGGGGGCGAACTTGACGCCGCCGATGTCGACCCAGTCGGCGCCCTGTTCGGCGGCGCGGACCGAGGCGGCGACGGCCCGGTCGAGCTCGAAGGTGGCGCCGCGGTCGTGGAACGAGTCGGGGGTGCGGTTCACGATCGCCATCACGGCGATGCGGTGGTCGAAGTCGATGGTGCGGCGGCCGAACGTCCGGACCGGGTGGCGCAGGTCCGGCACGACCCAGCCGGGTCCGGCCACGCCGGGTCCGGCCGCGCCGTCCGGGAGGCCCGTCATGCGTCCGCCCCGGCACGCTCGTCGTGCCCGGCCTCGGTCCCACGCCCCGCACCGATGAGCGCGATCGCCTCGGCTCGTCCCGCGGTGTCGGCCAGCGAACCGTTCGCCGCCACCGTCACCGTCGTCGAACCGGTCTGGCGCTCCCCACGCGTCGTGACGCACTGGTGCTGCGCGTCGAGGACCACCAGGACGCCCTCGGCGCCGAGCCCCTCGGCGATGGTCGCGGCGACCTGTTCGCCGAGCCGCTCCTGCAGCTGCGGGCGGGAAGCCACCGCGTCGAGCACCCGCGCCAGCGTGCCGAGCCCGATGAGGCGGTCGCCCGGCGCGTACGCCAGGTGCGCGACCCCGAGGAACGGCAGCAGGTGGTGCTCGCAGACGGAACGGAACTTCACGTCCCGGACGATGACGAGCCGACCGCGTTCGCCGTCCTCGGCGTGCACGGTGCCGTCCCGGGCGATGGCGACCGCGTCGGTGCCGATCCCGGAGAAGAACTCGGCGTACGAGTCGGCGACCCGGGCGGGGGTGCGGGTGAGTTCCGGGCGGTCGGGATCCTCGCCGATGGCGAGCAGCAGCTCGCGGACGGCGGCCTCGACACGGGCGCGGTCCATGGGTGACGTCACCCGCTCATCCAACACCAGCCATGGCCGGAGAACGCGGGCAGACGCCCAGCGCGAGGTGCGCGATCCGCGTGGAACGGGCCTCCCGGCCGTCACAACCTGTGAGACCGGTGTGACACGCCCGAAACCCAGCGTCCTTTAAACTCTCGTGGTGAGCGCCCCGCAGACCGACACCACGCCCCGGAACCGCTTCGCGACCGGCCTCGATCGATTCTTCTCCATCACGCAACGCGGATCGTCGATCCCCCGCGAGGTCCGCGGTGGCCTCGTCTCGTTCGTGACGATGGCGTACATCGTGATCCTGAACCCCCTCATCCTCGGTGGTTTCAGCGCCGACCAGGCCGCGAAGGACGTCAACGGCGGGTGGCTCGAGAACGCTCAGGTGGCGGCGGCGACCGGCCTCGTCGCCGGCGTCATGACCATCGCGATGGGCATCATCGCGAACCTGCCGTTCGGCATCGCCGCGGGGCTCGGGATCAACTCGTTCCTCGCCGTCAGCGTCGTGCACCAGGTCACCTGGGCCGAGGCGATGGGGCTGGTCGTCATCAACGGTGTGATCATCGTGATCCTCGCGTTGACCGGCATCCGGACGATGATCTTCACCGCCGTCCCGGCACAGCTGAAGGCCGCGATCACGGTCGGCATCGGCCTGTTCATCGCGTTCATCGGGCTCGTCGACTCCGGCTTCGTGCGGTCCTCCGGGCTCGCGTCGCCGCCGCTGCAGCTCGGCGAGGACGGCTCCGTCGGCGCCCTGCCGACCATCGTGTTCCTGATCGGCCTGATCATCATCGGCACGCTCATGGCCCGCCGGGTCAAGGGTGCGCTGCTCATCGGCATCGTCGCGACCACGATCATCGCGATCATCCTGCAGGCGATCTTCCAGGTGCCGACCTCGGTCGACTCGAAGACCGGCTGGAACCTCAACGCCCCCGGCCTGCCGAGCGCACTGTTCGCCGTGCCGGACCTGTCGCTCGTCGGCCACGCCGACGTCTTCGGTGCCTTCACCCGCATCGGCCCGCTCGCCGCGTCGATGCTCGTCTTCACCCTCGTCTTCACGAACTTCTTCGACGCCATGGGCACCATGACCGGTCTGGCCAAGGCCGCCGGTGTCGCGAAGCCCGACGGCACGTTCCCCCGCCTGAAGTCGGCGCTCGTCGTCGAGGGCGTCGGTGCGATCGCCGGTGGTGGCGCGTCGGTGTCGTCGAACACCGTCTTCATCGACTCGGCCTCCGGCATCGGCGAGGGCGCCCGCACGGGCATGGCCTCGGTCGTCACCGGCCTGCTGTTCCTGGCGTCGATGTTCCTCACGCCGCTCACCCAGGTCGTCCCGCTCGAGGTCGCCGCCGCCGGGCTCGTCGTCGTCGGTGCGCTCATGGTCGCGCAGGTCGCGGACATCTCGTGGTCGGACTTCGGCTCGGCCCTGCCGGCGTTCCTGACGATCGTCGTCATGCCGCTGACCTACTCGATCGCGAACGGCATCGGCGCCGGCTTCATCAGCTGGGTGCTCATCAAGCTGCTGTCCGGCCGTGGCCGCGAGGTCTCGTGGCTGCTCTACGTCGTCGCCGCGGGCTTCCTGCTGTACTTCGCGCGGGGGCCGCTGGAGGCGCTGCTCGGCGTCGGTTGAGGCGTTCCTGCTGGGCCTGCTGATCCGGCTGGGCCTCCGCAAGACGCCGTCGTGTCATCGAGACGCCGCCGAATCCGGCGGCGTCTCGACGTTTCCGGGGCGTCTTCCGCAGGACGCCGGCGTCTTCATCAGGCCTGGAGGCCCGTGCTCAGTCCGGCAGGTCGCTCGGCGTCGCCTCGTGGTGGCGCTGGTCCTGGGTGCGACGGTCTTCCTTCATGCCCGCCTCGAACAGGTGGCGACGGCCCTGCACGAGTTCGTCGCGCGCGGTGCGCTCGAGCTCCTTGGCGAGGGCGTAGTAGCCGTCGTCGTAGTCCTCGACGATCTGGAACGTCCAGCGGCCCGCGATGACGTTGCGGCCCACGAGTTCGGTGTCGATGCGCTCGGCGAGTTCGGTGTGCCCGGCCTTCCGCAGCTGCTCGACCGCCTCACCGAGGTTCAGGTCAGCGGTGCCGGTCAGTCGGTGGAACCCGTAGAGCAGGCCACGGGCGTGCTCGATGACCTCGACCGCGGCGGACAGGCTGCCGAGTGCCTCGACCGTGGCCTCGGACACCCCCTCGGGAACCTGGTGCTGCGCGTCGGGGCCCTGTGCGTCGTTCGTCATGGGTCCCGTCTACACGACGACTGCCGAGGCCGAGCGCAGTCACTTCGTCTGGTTGGGGTGGTGCGACTGCGTTCCGCTGCACCGCCACCACGTCGCGCCACCCCTGTTCCGCGCCACGTGTCCCGAAGACGATCGTGTACTCCGTCGAACGGATCGGCCGGGGGACCCCGCCGCGCCGGCCCGCCACCGCGTCAGGGCTTCTCGACGCGGATCGGCTCGGCGAGGATCTCCGGCTCTCCGGTGTCCCAGCCCGCGGCGATCGCCTCGGCACTGTTGCGCCACGCCTGCATCTCGAGCAGGAGCCTGCGCGGCTGCCGGAGCGAGAACGAGCCACGGGCGACGTCGACGATCTCCCGGGCGAAGCGCTGCTGGTCTGCGGCGCTGAGGAGCTTGATCCACGGGTACGGGATCGCCAGCCGATCGTGGAGTGGCAGTTGCTCGTTGAGCGTCACCGCGGCGATGAGCTGCGCCGCGATGTCGAGCACTGCGTCGTCGTCGTCGGATCGTTCCTTCGTGGTGAGGACGAGGGGCTTCCCGTCGCGACGGGTGACCTCGAGCGGGGCTTCCTCGGCGGCAGCGAACACCTGCTTGGCGTGGCGGGAGAGGTCAGAGGACTGCACCGACCGTCGGGATCGGGGCGGAGCGACGAGCGTCATGGATCGAGCCTATTCAGAACGTGTTCTGAATGCAACGGTCAGTTGCGACGTCGGAGGTCGACACCTACCATTCGAACACACGTTCGAATGAGGAGACCCGATGATGATCACCGACACGGCCGCCACGGTGTGGTGGGCCGAGGGCACGCCGACGCGGCTCGTGTGGGCCGGACGGCGCTGGCGGGTGAGCGACACCCCCACCCGGCTGACCGTGACGCGCGCCGAGCTGCCCACCGCGATCACCCATGCGCCCGAGCGCACCGTGGGCTGGCGGTTCCAGGCGACCAGCGACGACGACGGCGAGGCCCTGGTGGTCGACATCGTGCCGCAGGGTGCCGGCTGGGGCGTGGCCCGGACGTGGACGTGAGCGGCCCGGACCGCTACCGTCCGGACATGGACAGGTGGGTGGCGCTGCTGCGCGGCGTCAACGTGAACGGCATCACGATCCGGAGCGCTGAGCTCGCGGAACTCTTCCGAGGGCTCGGGTTCGACGACGTCCGCACCGTGCTCGCCTCGGGCAACGTCGTGTTCTCCGCCGACGTGCCCGCCGAGCAGCTCAAGACGTCGATCGAGCAGGGGCTGCGCGACCGGTTCGGCTACGACGCCTGGATCGTGCTCGTCCGGCACGACGCCCTCGCGGCCGTGGTCGACGGGTTCCCCTTCGCGCGTGCCGACGAACGGCACGACTACGTCGTGTTCGGGTCCGACGACGATGCGCTCGACGCCTTGGTCGCGGACCTCGAACTCGACGACGCGGTCGAGCAGGTCGCCCGCGGTGACGGCGTCGTCTACTGGTCGTGTCCGAAGGGCTCGAGCACCGACACCGTGTTCGCCAAGCGGGCCGCCGCCGCACGCTTCAAGCGCACGACGACGACCCGCAACACGAACACCCTGCGGAAGCTCCTGTGACGCTCGGCACGCTGCACCACGTCGAGCTCCGCACCGCCGACCTCGACACCGCCTCCGGGGCCTGGAGCTGGCTGCTCGGCGAACTCGGCTACGAGCCGTTCCAGCGCTGGGAGCACGGCCGGAGCTGGCGGCTCGGCCCGTTGTACGTCGTCCTCGAATCGGCGCCGCTGGACGGCGATCACGACCGCCGCCGACCGGGGCTCAGCCACCTGGCGTTCCACGCCGGTACTGCCGAGACGGTGGAGCGACTCTGGGCCGAGGCTCCCGGTCACGGGTGGGCACGCCTGTACGAGGACCGGCACCCGTTCGCCGGTGGCCCGGAGCACCACGCGGCCTTCCTCGAGGACGCCGAGCGGTTCAAGGTCGAGCTCGTCGCCAGCTGACGGCGACGCTGCGGCGGCTCAGGCCTGCGGCGGCTGCCCGTTGCTCGCCATGGTGCCGCCGTCCACCGGCAGGACCGCGCCCGTGATGAACGAGGCCGCGTCGCTGGCCAGGAACAGGATCGCCTCGGCGACCTCGGCAGAGCGACCCCCGCGGCCGAGGGCGATGCGCTCGGTGAACTTCGACTGCAGGGCCTCGTCCTCCGCCTGCTCCTGGGTGAGGTCGGTCCAGATGAGTCCCGGAGCGACGGCGTTCACGCGCACGCCGAACTGCCCGTTGTCGAGGGCAGCCGCCTTGGTGAAGTTCGTCACGCCGCCCTTCGCCGCGTTGTAGGGGCTCATCCGCCAGTCGGCGTCCTCACCGGAGACCGACGACGTGTTGACGATCGACCCCTTCGTCTCGCGCAGGAACGGCAGGGCCGCCCGGGTGCCGTAGAACACACCGGACAGGTCGGTCTCGATGACCCGGCGCCACTCGGCCGTGCTGATGTCGGTGATGTCGCCCGAGCTGAAGGTCCCGGCGTTGTTCACCAGGACGTCGAGCCGGTCGAAGCGGTCGATCGCCGCCGAGACGACGGTCTCCCAGTCCTCCGGGCTCGCCACGTCGGCGTGCAGGGCGACGACCCGGTGCGTCGGCAGGGAGTCACCCACCGCGCGGACCTTCTCCTCGACGCTGTCGGTCAGCACGACCGACGCACCCTCGTCGATGAACGCCCGCGCCGTCGCCTCACCGATGCCGGACCCTGCGCCCGTGACGATCGCGACCTTGCCCTCGAACCGGTTGCCCATGATGTCTCCTCTCGTTGCACGAACCGTGCCCGGGGAGACGCCATCGACCCGAGGGGCACGGCAGACCACGGTGCCCCGGGCCG
>Ga0308161_1002019_pt1 | contig 22551 bp, 22 predicted proteins | sample PhyFR2_FD_201034 | JGI IMG/M metagenome (GOLD analysis project Ga0308161, IMG submission 201034) | Phyllosphere microbial communities from UC Gill Tract Community Farm, Albany, California, United States - DLSLF.R2 | ecosystem: Host-associated > Plants > Phyllosphere > Unclassified | place: USA...
CGGGCGGCTCGTCGTCCGGCGCGTCGAAGCCCGCAGCCTCCACGTCGAAGCCCGCCGCTCCCGCGGGCTCCTGACCGCCCGGCCGGCTCCTCGGTAGGGTCGCACTCGTCGCCGACCGGCGGCGGTCCGACCATCGGAAGGAGTCCCGTGAAGGGGTTCAAGGAGTTCCTGCTCCGCGGCAACGTGATCGACCTGGCAGTCGCGGTCGTCATCGGGGCTGCGTTCACCGCCATCGTCACGGCGATCGTCACGAGCCTGATCAACCCGCTCATCGGTGCGGTGTTCAACGCGTCGAGCCTCGACAAGGCGCTCGTCGTCGCGATCCCGACGACGTCGGGCGGCAGCGCGAAGCTGCTCTTCGGCGCGATCATCGGCGCCGTGCTCAACTTCGTCATCGTCGCCGCGGTCGTGTACTTCGCGCTCGTCCTGCCGGTGAACCACCTCCGGAAGGCCGCGTTCGAGCGGGTCAAGAACGACGAGGAGCAGACGCCGCAGGACGTCCCGCCGACCGACGTCGAGGTCCTGCTCGAGATCCGCGACCTGCTGCGCTCGCAGAACGGTGTCCCGGCGGCGTCGGGCGGCGGTGCGCACGTCGCGCCGTCGACCGCTCCCGAGGGACCGGGGATCAGCGGCACGACGAAGCTGTAGCCGGGGCGCGGCCCCGCCGTGCGCGGGCCGTTCGCCTCGCACGACGAGAAGCCGTTCGCACCACGGGGATCCGTGGCGCGAACGGCTTTCCGTTGTGCGCGAGCGCGTCACACCGGGTCGGGACCGGCGGGAACACGGGGAGTGCGGCACAGGCGGGAGGGCCAGCGGCGACTGAGCGGGAACGCCGGGAGCGCGGCACGGGCCGGAGGGCCGGCGGCGGACGTGGCCGGGGCGGCCTCAGGCCGTGCGGGACACCGCGCGGTGCTTCGCGGCCAGCGCCCGCACGTACTGCACGCCTGCGACCACGTGCCCGACGGTCCCGGCCCACACGAACACCAGCGCGAGGATCCGCACCCAGTCGTGGTCGGCCGCGAACGACGTCGACGAGAACAGCAGCAGCGGCAGGCCGACGAACAGCAGCGCGGACCGGACCTTGCCGGTCCAGGTCACGTCGAGGTCGGGGTCGCCGCGGAACCACAGCCCGGACAGCACCGCCAGCACCGCGTCGACGAGGACGATGATCGCGACGCTCGGCCACGGCAGCAACCCGACGAGCACCAGGGACAGCACGATGGCGATGATCGCCAGACGGTCGGCGATCGGGTCGAGGGCCTTGCCCAGCTTGGAGCCCTGGTCGAACTTCCGGGCGATGAAGCCGTCCGCCCAGTCGCTCACGCCGAGGACGACGAGCGTCACCAGCGCCCATCCGGAGTGGTGGGCGACGACGAGCCCGACGAACACCGGGATCAGCAGGAAGCGGACCACCGTGATCAGGTTGGGCCACGTCTGCCAGTCGGGGCGCTCCCGCACGGTGTTCGTCATCGCGTGCCAGGCTACCCGGCTCACCAGTGCGGCGGGACGTCGCGGCGGAGCTGGTCGTCGTTCTCGCCCGCGCGGTGCCGTGGCGGCTCCGGTGCGGGAGCCGGGTCGCTGCCCGGCACCGGCTGGGTGGTGACGCGCCTGCGGCGCCGTGCCGCGCCTCCCGGCCGGTCGTTCGTCTGCGGTCCGTCGGCCGCGGGACGGACGGTCTCCACGTGTTCGGGCGACGGTGGCGGCGCGGTCGGCGCGCCGTCGGTGTCGGGGACGGGAGGCGCGGGTTCGGTGGCGTCGTCGGCCCGCGTCCACGTGCCCAGCAGCTGGTCCGTGCCCGGGGTCACCGGTCCGGCCGCGCGCGACGCGCGTCGGGACCGGCTCGCCGGCGTCCGGTGACCGTGCCCGGTCGCCGGCGGGCGGGGCCCGTCGTCGGGCACGTCGGGATCGAGATCCTGCCCGGTCACCGGCGGGCGGGGCCCGTCGTCGGGCACGTCGGGATCGAGGTCCTGCCCGGTCACCGGCGGGCGGGGACCGGAGGGATCGAGATCTCCTGCGTGGCCCCGCGGTCGACGCCGAGCACCGACGCGACGGTGTCCGCGACGCGGTCCGGGTCGGAGAACAGCTGGAACGCGTGCACCCGCACGTAGTGCCAGCCGAGCCGCCGGAGCACCTCGGGCCGCAGACGCAGCGTCTCGCGCAGCGACCCGCGGACGAGCGACGCGTCGGTCTCGATCGTGACGCAGACCCCGCCGTGCGCCGCGACCAGCCCGAGCTTGCCGCGGTGCCCGAGCGCGACCGGGATGCCGCGCATCTCGAGGCGCCGGGCCAGGTCGACGAGCAGCGGGTCGGAGTCGTCCGGCACGTACTCGGCGGTGGTGCGGGCGCGGACCTCGGCGAGGATCTCGGCGAGGGCGACGGTGCCGTGGCCCATGCGCTCCGCCTCGATGTCGGACGGCTGGAAGCACGTGACGATCACCATCGAGCGACGGGCCCGGGTCATCGCGACCGCGAGCAGCCGCTCCCCGCCCGGCTTGCCGAGGGGACCGAAGTCGCGCAGGACCCGGCCGTGCGGGGTGCGGCCGTAGCCGATCGAGAACACGACGCGGTCGCGGCTCTGGGCGACGGACTGCTCGAGCGTCGCGACGATGAACGGTTCGGCACGGTCACCGATGACGAACTCGGTGAGGTCCTTGTGCCCCTGCGCCGCGGTGAGCACGGCCTGCTCGACGCGGACGGCGTGCTTCGCGGAGGCCGTGATGACCATGAGCGACTCGGTCGGCCGGGTGCGGGCGTGGTCGAGCACGAGTCGGACGACGCGGTCCACCTCGGCGTCGACGCTCTCGACCGCTCCGGACTCGGGGTCCGGCACGGCCTTGCCGTCGCTGACGTAGTCGAGTGCGATCGACCCGTGGCCGAGGAACGACCCGGCCCAGGGCAGCGACTCGATGCGTCCGCCGTAGAACCGGCGGTTCACGAGCTCGGCGAGGTCCTCGCCGCCGGCACGGTACGACCGGGTGAGGGACAGCGTCGGCAGCAGCGTGGAGAGCTTCGCGAGCGCGGAGTCGGCGTGCAGGGCGTCGAGCGTGCCCTCGTCGACCTGCAGGGCGCGGTGGTCGGGGTCGACCGCGATCCGGAACGGCGACGGTGTCTGCGTCACCGGGTCGCCGAACGCGACCGTCTGCCGGGCGCGGCGGACGGCACCGACGGTCTCGGCGATCGTGACGGCGCCGGCGTCGACGAGGATCACCGTGTCGAAGGGCATCGTGTCGGCGATCTCGGCGACCTCGTAGGGCGAGGCGAGCCAGACCGGCGCGATCGAGCGGGACAGGTGCGGCGCGGAGTCCTGCAGCAGGCGCGAGGTGATCGCGCCCTCCTTGAGCTGCGTCTTCAGCGCCGCGGCCTCGTCGGGCCAGTCGACGAGCCCGACCTTCCAGTTCTCGGCGAGCTGCCACGCCAGGCCCTGGGAGACCCCGGCCGCGTGCGCGTCGTCGACGAGCCGGAAGTCGGCCTCGACCCGGTCGAGCATGTCGGTGTTGCCGCCGAGCAGCGCCCGGTCGGACTCGAGCATCGTCTCGAGGGCGGACTGCCACCACGCGAGCTCGAGCTCGGCGGGCACCTGGGTGTCCGGCACGTGGCGGTTGGCGAGGTCGGTGAACAGCGGCTCGAGCTGCAGGTCGCGCAGGGTCTGCATGAGCTCGGTGCGCTCCTGCAGGTTGTGCAGGACGTCGGAGTCCTCGGCCAGGCGCGCGACGGTCGGGACGAGCTCGTCGATCGGCAGGTTGGCCAGCTGGGACTCGCGGGAGGTGCGGCCGAGCGGCTCGTCCAGGCGCGCGAGGTCCTGCACGACGTTCGAGAACAGCACCTGCACGTCGCCGATGCCGGTGGGCACCTCGGGGTTCACGCCGGCGGCGACGTAGCGCTGCCAGAGGACGCGCTGCTGCTGCACACGGGTGAGCGCCTCGTGCAGGTCGGACACGTGCACGCCCGGGCGGACGTACTCGCGGGCGAGCTTCTTGAGCCGGCGGCGGTTCGTCGAGGACATCGGGGCGCCCTCGCCGCGCGGGGCGGTGGCGGCGACGAGCTCGGAGACGGACCGGTCGAACACGACCGGCAGGAAGCGGTCGAGGGTGTCGCGGATCTCGGTGAGCAGGCGGAGGTAGATGCCGAGCTCGTTGATCGTCGTGAACTGCCGCATGTGCGTCGAGGCGACGAGGTCCTGGGCGCGACGGAGCAGCGTCGGCAGTCCCTCGGCGTCGAGGTCCTGCGCGGTGCGGTGCGCGCGCTGCGCCCCGTCGCTCGAGCCGAACTTCGCGCCGTACCAGGGCGAGTCGTCGGGGCCGTAGCGGAACTCGCCGAGGTTCGCGGCGCTGACCATCGTCTCGGCGACGCGCGAGCGCCCCTCGACCATGCTCGTCACCGAGGTCGCGGACAGCCGGGCGGTCGTCGACGGCGGCACCGGCAGCAGCGACAGGCGGGACAGCTCGACCAGGCAGTCGAGCACCGACACCCGGAACTCCGGGTGCACGCGGGTCAGGGAGCCGCGGTAGTCCTTGAGCACCTTGCGGAGCCGGACCAGGGCGTCGTCGACCTCGCGGAGGTTCGGGCGCGACGCCTTCTCGTTGCAGGCGATCGCGCGGACGACGTCACGGCGGAGCGTCGAGGGTGTGACGGCGACGCCGGGCAGCTGCACCTCGGCGAAGCGTGCGGCGATCCCGCGCAGGGTCGCGCGGCGGGGGCTGACGACGAGGACGCGCTTGTTCGCGGCGACGAGGCCGCCGAGCGCGTTGACGATCGTCTGGGTGCCGCCGGTGCCCGGGAGGGTCTTCACGACGATCGAGTTGCCGGCCGTGATCTGCGCGATCACGTTCTCCTGCTCGTCGTCGGCGTCGAGCAGGAGCGTGTCGGTCTCGGGGCTGCGCTCGTCGGACGGGGTCTGCTCGACCGGGTGGTACGACTGCTCGACCTGCCACTTCGCGCTCGGGTTGCCGGCGAGGGCGTCGAGCACCGGGTGGGACAGGTCGCCCGTGTCCTCGACGAGGCCGTCGGCGACCTGGGCGAACGTCGAGACGACCAGGCGTGCGTGCACCGAGAAGCCCGGGATGTGCGCCGTGAGGCCACGGAGCCGGTCGATCACCGGGTTCGGTGTGAACGAGCCGTCCTGCTGCGCGAGCGCGACGAACGACTGCGCGTCGAGGATGACGCCGTACTGCTCGTGCAAGGCGTCGGCGAGGCCGGGGTTGAGCACGGGCTCGCCGAGCAGCCGGACCTCGAAGTCACGGCCGTGGCGCCGGATCGCGAGCGGGCGGAGCAGCACCGGGCCGCGGAAGTGCTCGTCGCCGTGCTGCCAGTCGGCCATGCCGATGCCGAGCTTCACGGCGTCGATGCCGCGCACGGTGGCGAGCTCGGTGCCCTTCTCCTCGACGCGGGCCGCCGCGACGCGGGCGGCGCGGAGCGCCACCTCGTCGCGGATGAGGCTCGACAGCAGGGTGGTCTTGCCGGTGATGAACTGCGCGAGACCACCGGGGTGCGTGGTCGACAGCTCGATGCGTGCGCGCGGGTGGTCGCTGAAGTGGATCAGCGGGCTGGTGCCGCCGACCCCGGTCAGCTGCTTCCGCCAGGCGTCCCACGCGGGTTCGGCGGCGTTGCCGGCCTGGAGGCGCGGGTCGCCGAGGCTGATGGCCTGCGGACTCGTGAGCTGCAGCTCCGGTCGCAGGGTGCGGTCCGGTTCGTCCGTCACGGCGGTCTCTTCCTGCTGGTCCCGTCGGTCCCCTGCCGGTCCGCCGCTGCGCGGCTGTCCGCTCGTCGCGCGGTCGTCCCCCGACCGGTCGTCGGTGGCCGCGGCGCCGTCGCGGGCGGGGGCGTCGCCGTCCACGCCGCCCTCGTCGCCCCTCGTCCTGTCCGCTCGCCACACATCGGACACTGTAGGCGGAAGCGACCGGCGCGTCGGCCAACGACCCGGGTTTCGGGGATTCCGGCGGGAGCGCCGGGGTGGTCCGGCGGCCGCATCGCGCGATGTGGTACCAACGGGGCATGGCCATCGACGACCGCACCGCTGAGTCCACCCCCACGCCGAACCGGCGTCGATCGGTCCCCGCCGAGATCTCCCGCTCGTGGCTGCTCGTGCCCGGGACCGCCGCCGACCGCTTCGAGCGGGCCCAGCGCTCACGTGCCGACCAGATCATCCTCGACGTCGAGGACGCGGTCGACCCGGCCGCGAAGCCCAGCGCCCGCGCGACCGTGGCGTCCTGGCTCGCCGGCGGCGGCGAGGCGTGGGTGCGGATCAACGACGTGACGACGGACTTCTGGGCCGACGACGTCGAGGAGCTCCGCGGCCTCCCGGGTCTGCAGGGCGTGATGCTCGCGAAGACCGAGTCCCCCGCGCAGGTCACCGACACGTGGCACCGCCTCGGCGGCCACACCCCGGTGATCGCGCTCGTCGAGTCGGCGCTCGGGATCGAGGAGGCGACGTCGATCGCCAAGGCCCAGGGCGCGTTCCGGCTGGCCTTCGGTTCCGGCGACTACCGCCGGGACACGGGTGCCTCGGCCGACACCCTCGCGATGGCGTACCCGCGGTCCCGCCTGGTCGTGGCGTCGCGGGTGGGCGACCTGCCCGGCCCGATCGACGGCCCGACGGTCGGCTCGGCGCACGCGATCCTGCGTGAGCAGTCCCAGGTCGCGGTGTCGCTCGGCCTGACCGGCAAGCTCTGCCTCGACACCGAGCAGCTGCCGGTCATCAACGAGGTCATCTCCCCGACGCCGACCGACGTCGCCTGGGCGCAGGACTTCCTCGACGACTTCGAGGCGCGCGGCCAGGTCATCCGCGACGGCTCGGACCTGCCGCGGCTCGGCCGGGCGCAGAAGATCCAGCGGCTCGCCCGGGCCTTCGGCGTCGAGGCACGGTAGGACGGACCCATGACCTGGTCGAACGTCCCCGGCGGTCCGCCGCAGTCCGCTCCCGGTGCCCCGCGTCCCGAGCACGACCGCGACGCCGAGGCACGGCGCACGGCCTGGGAGCGCGGTGGCACGACGCTCTTCCCCGCCGCGAAGATCGCCGACCGGGTGTCGACCGTCCTCCTGCTGGTGTTCGGCGCGGTGATGACCGTCGTCACCGTGGTCGTGGGCGTGATCGGGGTGGCCTCGGCGACGACCTCGTGCGACGCGGCGACGGGGTGCTCGCCCGGTGGGTACCTCGGCGGTGCGGCGATCGCGGCGGGTGGCTCGTTCGTGGTGGGGGTCGCCACGGTCGTCCTCGCGGTCGGGGCCTGGGTGCGCCGACGCTCGTCGTGGTGGATCGCGGCGATCGGCTTCGTGCTCGCGGTGGCCTGCATCGCGTGGGGCGGGGTCGTGTTCGCCGACGCGGCCGACGGTGCCGGGAGCACCGGGACCGCGGGGAACGCGACGTCGTCGGCGCCCGCCTGACCGGCCCGACACGCACGCGCCGCCCGGCGGTAGCCTGCCGCGCATGGTGACCGTGTCGCGCACGACCGTGGCCGTCGTCGGCGGCGGTCCCGCCGGCGTCGTGCTCGGCCTGCTGCTCGCCCGCGGCGGTGTCGACGTGCGCGTGGTCGAGTCGCACGACGACTTCCTCCGCGACTTCCGCGGCGACACCGTGCACGCCTCGACGATCCGCCTGCTCGACGAGCTCGGGCTCGGGGAGCGCTTCCGTGCGCTGCCGCAGACCCGGCTCGACGACCTGTCGCTGCCCCGCCCGGACGGTTCGCACGTGGTGCTCGGGGAGTTCTCGCGGCTGCGTCCGCCGTACGACCACGTCGCGATGGTCCCGCAGTGGGACCTGCTCGACCTGCTCACCACCGCCGCCCGCGAGGAACCGTCGTTCACGGTCTCGATGGGCACGGCCGCGAGCGGGCCCATCGTCGAGGACGGGGTCGTCACGGGCGTCCACCTGCACCCGCGCCACGGGGGCGGTCCCGAGGAACTGCGCGCCGACGTCGTGGTGGCCTGCGACGGACGGAACTCGGTGCTGCGGACCGCCGCCGGGCTCCGGCCGCGGCGCTTCCGCGTGGGGTTCGACACGTGGTGGTTCCGGCTGCCCCGCCGCGCCGGCGACGACGGCGCCGCACTGGTCCCCGCGTTCGACGGCCGTGACGTCCTGCTCGCGTTCCCCCGGCGGGACCACCACCAGGTCGCCTACTTCGCGCCGAAGGGCTCGGACCCGGCGCTGCGTGCCGCCGGGGTGGCGGCGTTCCGGGCGACGGTCGCGCGGCTGCGGCCGGACCTGGCCGACCGGGTGGGCGCGATCCGGTCGATGGACGACGTGCACGTGCTCGACGTGCGGCTCGACCGGCTGCGGCGCTGGTGGCGGCCGGGGCTGCTCTGCATCGGGGACGCCGCGCACGCGATGTCCCCGGCGGGCGGGGTCGGGATCAACCTGGCGGTGCAGGACGCGGTCGCGACCGCCACTGCACTCGTGCCCGCGCTCCGTCGGGGGCTGCGTGGACGGGCGCTCGACCCGGTGCTGCGCGCCGTCCAGCGACGCCGGACCCCGCCGACCGTGGTCGTGCAGGCGGCGCAGCGGCTCCTGCACCGGGTGGTGTTCGAGCGTGCCTTCGCCGGGCGGACGGCGGGCGGACCACCGCTCCTGCCCGTGCTCCTCGCCCGCTGGGTGCCACCGGCCCGGTGGGCGTACGCCCGGGCGGTCGCGTTCGGACCGCTGCCGGAGCACGCCCCGCCGTGGGCACGGCGCTGACCGCAGCGGCGTCGGCCGTGGCGCGTGGACGGACCGCGGCGCGCGCCTAGGCCCCGACGGCCCCGTCCTGCCCGGACGACTCGGACGGCGCAGCCGGGAGCGGTTTCTGCCACCGGTCCACGCGAACGGCGATGCGTTCGGAGGGGTCCCCGCTCCACGTGGCGTCGAGCCCGTGGTCCGCGAGCGCAGCGACGACCGCCACGGCGGCGCTCACCCGGCTGTGCTGCCGCAGCGCCGAACGACCGTCGAGCGACTGCTCGGCGAGTGCGACGTGGTCCGGCTCGAGGTCGGGTGCGTGCCGGAAGGCGCCGTACGACAGGTGCAGCGTGGTCGGTGTCTCCGCCAGCCGCTCGGCCTCCTGCTCGTGGAAGAACACGTACGCCCACTCGCGGGACCCGTCCTCCGTGGTCCCGTCGGGGGTGCGGGCGTCCTCGCACGCGGCGATCCCGTCGGCCTGGTCGACCCCGGTCGCCATCGCCGCGACGAACCCCTGCTGCCGGAGGACGTCGAACGCCTCGCGCAGCCGGTCGTACTGGCCGCTGCCCGGAGCCCGGCCGTGCTGGTCGAGCAGGCGCGCGGCCCAGCGTGCCCGGACGACCTGCTCGACCGTGTCGCGCAGCGCGTCGAGGTCGTCGGTGGCGTCCTCGTGCTCCTCGACGACCTGCTCGACGACCTGCTCGACGACGTCGTCGAACGACGTGAAGCCCGGCAGGACGAGGGCGTCGACGGACGCGGCGAGCGCCGCCGGGTCGAGGGTGTCCCGGGCTGTCGGAGCGGCCGGGGCGACCGGGGCGGCGGAGGGATCGGTGCCGGCAGCGTCGTCCGACCGGGTCTCGTCGGCCCCGTGCTCCGACCCCGCGCGGGTGGTCCCCGCGGTGTCGGTGTCACGCCGTCGTCGCCACCATCGGAACGCCATGCCGCCGATGCTACCCACGGGTGCCGGGCCGGCGACCGGTGCCGGACGCGAGCCGACCGGCGGAGCCGCACCGCGCCTCCCGACCCGACCGGTGCCGGACGCGAGCCGACCGGCGGACCCGCACCGCGCCTCCCGGCCGTGCGCAGACTGGACGTCCACCGGACGGCCGGGCGCATGCTGGCGGCATGAAGCAACGAGTCATCGGAGACGTGTCGGTCAGCGCGATCGGTCTGGGCGGCATGCCCATGTCCATCGAGGGGCGGCCCGACGAGCGGCAGTCCGTCGCCACCATCCACGCAGCCCTCGAGGCGGGCGTGACGCTCATCGACACGGCCGACGCCTACCACCAGGCGGGCAAGGACGAGGTCGGCCACAACGAGACCCTCATCGCGAAGGCGGTGCACGAGTTCCACGGGGACACCGACGCCGTGCTCATCGCGACGAAGGGCGGACACCTGCGACCCGAGGCCGGGCCGTGGGCTCAGGACGGCCGTCCCGAGTACCTGAAGGAGGCGGCGAAGGCCTCGGCCGCGCGCCTGGGCGTCGACGCCGTCGGGCTGTACCAGTTCCACCGGCCGGACCCCGCGGTGCCGTACGCCGACTCGATCGGGGCGCTCGCGGAGCTCCTCGACGAGGGCGTCATCCGGATGGCCGGCATCTCGAACGCCGACCCGGACCAGATCCGGACCGCGAACGAGGTGCTCGGCGGGCGACTGGCCTCGGTGCAGAACCAGTTCTCGCCGGCGTTCCGCTCGAGCGAGGCGGAGCTGCAGCTCTGCGACGAGCTCGGCATCGCGTTCCTGCCGTGGAGCCCCCTCGGCGGCATCGCCAAGGCCGGCGACCTCGGCACGGCGTTCGAGGAGTTCGCGATCGTGGCGCGGGAGCGGGACGTGTCGCCGCAGGTCGTCGCGCTGGCGTGGGAGCTGCACAAGAGCGACGTGGTCGTCCCGATCCCCGGGGCCTCGCGGCCGCAGTCGATCCTCGACTCGGTCGTCGCGGCGACCATCAAGCTCCGCGACGAGGACGTCGCCCGGCTCGACGCGGCGCAGCGGTCCGCCTGACCCCGGGACGCGCACACCGCGACGCCCCGGCTCCGCTCGTGCGGGGTCGGGGCGTCGTGGTGTTCCGGTGCGGCGGTGTCGCGGGCTCGGCTCGCGACCACACCTGCCGTCAGGACGTGCAGGCCTTCTGGAAGTCGCTGCCCGTCGACTGCACCTTCTGGCTCGAGGCGGTGAGCGCCGACACGTCGGCCGACCCCGGGTCCTCGGAGACGTCCTCGATGGCGTCCACCATGTCGCCGTAGGCCTCGCTGAACGCGTCACCCTTCTCCTTGAGGTCGGCGTCCTCGAGCTCGTCGACACCCTGGTCGATCTTGTCGTCGAGCTCCTTGAGCCGGTCGAGCGCTGCGCCCGGGTCGGACTGCAGGTCGGCCGCCGACGACTGCACGCCCGATGCGGCGTCCTCGACGGTCTTCGAGAACTCACGGCACTGCTCGGCCTTCGACGGGCCGCCCGCCGAACAGCCGGCGAGCAGGACCACGGAGAGTGCTGCGGTGGCGATGGCGATGGTCTTCCTGGACATGCTGTGTCCCCCTGCTTCGTGCCCGCGCTCCCCCCGGTGGGTCGCGGATCGTCCCCGACGGTACATGGCGGACGCACAGGTCGTTCCGTGGTCCGGCGTACGGTCGAGGGATGCACGCGATCACGGCACACGACGGCGGACTCCGACTCGACGAGCACGACGACCCGGTGGCGGGCCCCGGCGAGGTCCTCGTCGCGGTGGCCGCCGCGGGCGTCAACAACGCCGACCTGCAGCAGGTCGCCGGGAACTACCCGCCGCCGCCCGGGGCCTCGGACGTGCTCGGGCTCGAGGTCTCCGGCACCGTCCGCGCGCTCGGGGACGGCGTCGAGGGGTTCGCCGTTGGCGACCGGGTCTGCGCCCTGCTGTCGGGCGGCGGGTACGCCGAGCTCGTCGCGGTGCCGGCGACGCAGGTCCTCCCCGTCCCGGACGGCGTCGACCTCGTCGAGGCGGCCGCCCTGCCCGAGGCCGCGTGCACGGTGTGGTCGAACCTCGGGATGATCGCCGGGCTCCGCGCCGGGCAGACCCTGCTCGTGCACGGCGGCACGGGCGGCATGGGCTCGCACGCCGTCCTGCTGGCGAAGGCCATGGGCGTCCGGGTCGTGGCGACGAGCGGCGGCGAGCGGAAGGTCCGGGCGTCACAGGAGCTCGGCGCCGACCTCGTGGTCGACCACCGCAGTGAGGACTTCGTCGAGCGGACCCTGGCGTTCACCGAGGGTCGCGGCGTGGACGTCGTCCTCGACGTCGTCGGTGCGGACTACCTGGCGAAGAACCTCGCGGTCCTGGCCCCGAACGGCCACGTCGCGGTGATCGCCGCCGGCAGCGGTGCGACGGGCGAGCTCGACTTCGGCGCGATGATGCGCAAGCGCGCCACGATCAGCGCCACCACCCTGCGGGCACGACCGGCCGACGAGAAGGCCGCGATCGTCGCCGCGGTCCGGGAGCACGTCTGGCCGCTCGTCGCCGACGGCAGCGTGCGCCCCGTGGTGGACAGCACGGTGCCGCTCGCCGAGGCCGCCGAGGCGCACCGCCGCATCCGCGACGGCGAGGTGGTCGGCAAGGTGCTGCTCACGATCTGAGCGAGCCGGGCCGGACGGGCCGGGCGGGCCGGGCGGGCCGGGCGGGCCGTTCCCCGGAACGACGCAGCCCGAGCCCGGCCAGGCTCAGGCGTGCACGCGCGCCAGGAACTCCACGAGCGCGGGGTGCTGCGGCCGGTCCAGGACATCGGCCGGGGTCCCCTGCTCGACGACCTCGCCCCGGTGCAGGAACACGATCCGGTCGGCCACGTTCCGCGCGAAGTGCATCTCGTGCGTGGTCATCAGGATCGTCGACCCCTGCTCCCCGAGTTCGCGCACCAGGTCGAGGACCTCGCCGACGAGCTGCGGGTCGAGCGCGCTCGTGACCTCGTCGAGCAGCAGGAGCTCGGGCGAGGTCGCGATGGCCCGCACGATCGCGACGCGCTGCTGCTGCCCGCCGGACAGCCGGTCGGGGTAGGCCTGGGCGAAGTCCGCGAGCCCGATCCGCGCGAGCAGCCGGTGCGCGGTGGCCTCGGCCTCGGCCTTCGGGACGCCGTGCACCCGCCGCGACGCGAGCGTCACGTTGTCGAGCACGCGCATGTGCGGGAAGAGGTTGAACTGCTGGAACACGACGCCGATGCGCGCGCGGACCGCGTCGACGTCGGTGCGTGGGTCGGCGATGTCGGTGCCCTGCAGCAGGACCTCGCCGTCGTCGATCCCCTCGATGAGGTTCACCGTCCGCAGCAGGGTCGACTTCCCGGAGCCCGACGCGCCGATGACGCAGATGACCTCGTGCCGGTGCACCGTCAGGTCGATCCCGCGCAGGACCTCGTGCTCGCCGAAGGCCTTGCGCAGGCCGCGCAGTTCCAGGACGGGGACCGACCCGTCGGACGCACCACGGGCCTCCTGGCCGTCGCCCGGTCGGGAGGCGCGGGTCGCGCCGGTCTCGGATGTGTCGGTCACACGGTCCCCCCGGTCTGCTCACGCTGCTGCTGGCGCCGCGCGATCGCGTCGGTGACGCGGATGAGCGGCAGGCTGATGACGACGAACAGGAGCCCCGCGACCAGGTACGGCGTGAAGTTGTACGACTCCGCCTGCGCGATCTGCGCGCTGCGGACGGCGTCGACGGCCCCGAGGATCGACACGAGGCCGACGTCCTTCTGCATCGACACGAAGTCGTTCATGAGCGCCGGGGTCACCTTGCGGACCGCCTGCGGCAGCACGACCAGGCGCAGCGTCTTCGCGTGCGACAGGCCGAGCGACCGGGCGGCGAGGCGCTGCGACGGGTGCACGGCCTCCATGCCGGCGCGGAGCACCTCGGCGACGTACGACGAGTACGTCAGGACGATGGCGATCGTGCCCCAGACCTCGGGCGGCTGGCGCGGGAAGACGCCGAGCCCGGGCAGGCCGAACCCGACCAGGTACAGGACGATGATGAGCGGCAGCCCGCGGAACAGGTCGGTGTAGGCGGTCGCGGCCATCCGCAGCGGGAAGAACACCGGGTTGCGCAGGCCACGGACCACCGCGAGCAGGGTGCCGAGCACCGCGACGCCGATGCTCGCGACGACGAGGATCCGGATGTTCAGCCACAGGCCGAGGAGCACCTGCGGGAACGTGTCGATCGCGGTCTGCGGGTCGAAGAACGACTGCTGGACCGCCGCCCAGCCCGGGGTGTTCACGACGCCGAACCAGACGACGAGCACGACGACGAGCGTCGACACGGCCGAGACCACGACCGAGCGCCGACCGCGCTGCCGGCGGTACAGGCGTCGTTCGACCTCGATCTGGCTCGGTGCGGGGGCCGTCGCCGGGGTGCCCGCTCCCGCTGGTGCGGTCATCGGGCGGCTACTTCAGGACGGGGGTGTTCGTCGCCGAGGACAGCCACTTCGTCTCGAGCTGCTCGAGCGTGCCGTCCGACTGCAGGCTCGCGAGCGCCTTGTCCACCTTGCTCGTCAGTGCGGACCCCTTCGGCAGCACGAAGCCGAACTGATCGCCCTTGCCGTCCTGCGGGAACTGCGCCGAGACGGTGCCGTCGTCGACCTGGGTGGCCGCCATGGAGAACGCGGTCGGCAGGTCGGTCACGATGGCGTCGATCTGCCCGGACTTCAGGGCGAGCACCGCGTCGTCGTTCGAGTTGAACACCTGCGGGGTGACGCCGAGGACGTCCTTGACGCTCTGGATGCTCGTCGAGCCGGCCGCGACGCCGATCGTGTCGTTCTTGAGCGCCGAGACCGTCGTCGCGTCCGCGGCCTTCGAGGACCCCGACGTCACGACGGCCTGGGTGGTCGTGTAGTACGCGGTGGACATGTCGACGGCCTTCTTGCGCTTGGCGTCGATCGAGAACTGCTGCAGGTTGAGGTCCCAGTCCTTCGGCCCCGGGGCGATCGCGCTGTCGAAGGTGCTGCGCTTCCACACCACGTCGGACTTCGCGTAGCCCATCTCCTCCGCCACGGCGTAGGCAACGGCGGCCTCGAAGCCCTTCCCGGACTGCGGCTCGTTGTCCTCGACCCAGGGCGCGTACGCCGGGTCGCCGGTCGCGATCGTGAGCTTGCCGTCGGTGACGGTCCCCTCGGCGTTGCTGCTGCCCCCACCGGAGCAGGCGGCGAGCGCGAGGGCGGCGACCGCGGCGGTCGCGACGGCGAGGGACAGGCGGCGGGTGCGGGTCACGGTGAGCCTTCGTCGAGGGGGTGCGGGGCAGGGCGTGTCGTAGTGTACCGGCGTCTGGGATACCAGCGCGAAGCCGACGACGGCTCGTGACGCGTGCGGGGTGTCAGGCGGGGCCGGCCATCGTGAAGTCGTCGAACGAGAACCCCGGCGACACCATGCAGCTGAGCAGGACCTCGCCGTCGCTCGGCAGGGTGCGCTGCCACACGCCACCGCGCACGAACGCCTGCGCGTCGTGCAGCCGGTGCCGGCCGGCGTCCGGGCCGAGCGTGATCCGGTCGCCCGGCTCCGGCTGGTCGCCCGACCCGCCGAGCTCGAGCACGACGGTGTCCGGGCCGTGCCACATCCAGATCTCGTCGCTCGTCACGCGGTGCCACGCGGACGCCTCGCCCGGGGGCAGCAGGAAGTGGATGAGGGTCGCGGCGGGCCGGTCACCGGCGGGCGTCGGGACGGTCGACGGCGAGGTCCACGTGCGGACGTACCAGCCGCCCTCGGGGTGCGGCTCCATGCCGAGGGCAGCGGCGCGCTGCGGCACGTCGAGCCACTCGATCAGCTCGCCGGTGACGGTGCGGCGGGCGACCTGGCCGGGACGGGGTGCGGTGTCGGTCATCGGGACTCCTCGGGGGTGGGGGCGGGTGGGATGACGGCGGCGGGCGGGGTACCGGTGACCGCGGGTGGGGACCCCGCGGTGGGCGGGGACACGGCAGTGCGCGGGGACGTGGCCGGGGGCGGGGACCCGGCAGCGCGCGGCGACCCGGCCGGTCGTGGTGCTCCCGCGGGCTCCGCGTGCAGGACGCCGTCCCGTGCACGGACGACCCCGCGGACGACGGTCGCCACGGCGCGGCCCGCACCGTCCTCGACGAGCTCGGCGAGGGCGTCCGGCACCGTCCTGGCGTCGACGTCGAACACCGCGAGGTCCGCCCGGGCACCGACGGCGAGGTGCCCCACGCGGTCCGGGCCGACCGCGGTGCCCATCGCCTGCGCTCCGCCGAGGGTCACCGCCGCGAGCAGCCGCTCGTGCAGGTCGCGGTGGCCGTAGCCCTGGGCACGGGCGATCCGGTGCAGCGCGGTGACGTCGGCCATCGGGTCGAGGGACGGCGAGGAGGACAGCGAGTCGGTGCCGACGGCGATCGGGCTGCCCTCGCGCAGGTAGTCGGCGACCGGCGGCGGGTCGAGCCCGATGACGGCGTTCGACCGCGGGCACAGTGCCACGCTCGTCCCCCGCGCCCGGAGCAGCGCGCGGTCGGCGGCGGTGACGTACACGCCGTGCGCGATGTGGCAGTCCGGCCCGAGCACCCCGAGCCGGTCCACGAACGCGGTCGCGCTCGCACCGAACCCGAGCGCGCGCATCGCCCGGAACGACGGCACGTCCGCGAGGTGCCAGTCGGCGGTGTGCCCGGCCCCCGCGGGTCCGACGCCGTCGACGCCCTCGAGTCCCGGGACCGGACCGAGGGCGACGCGCTCGCCCTCGAACGCGGCCTCCCCGAGGTGCAGGTGCAGGCGGAGACCGCGCTGCCGGACGATGTCGGGCAGCTCGAGCAGCGGGGAGACGTCGAGGGAGTACGGCGCGTGCGGGGAGAGCCCGGCACCGGGGGTGGTCGGGATGCGCGCGAGCTCCTCGAGGACCTGGTGGCGCCCGTGGTCCCGCCACGCCTGGTTCTCCCAGTCCATGACCTCCCAGTAGGCGATGCCGCCGAGCCCGGTCGCCTCGAGCACGTCGGCCGCCTCGATGTCCGTGACGACGTCGGCGATGCTCGTGACCCCGGCGACGAGCGAGGCCCGGGCACCGGCGACCGCCTCGGCGCGCCAGTCGTGCGGGAGCGCGTAGTCGACGTTGAACGCGGCGGCCCAGTCCTCGAAGCCCGCGTACTGCCGCTGTCCGACACTGGCCATGCCGGTGTACTGCAGGTGGGTGTGCGCGTTCACGAGCCCGGGGAGCAGCGCCCCGCGCCACCGGCGTTCGGTGAACGTCGTGCCGTCGAGCTGGTCGACGACCCACGAGCGGTCGCCGACGTGCAGGATGCGTCCGTCGCGCACCGCGACCGCCCCGTCCGCGATCGGCGGTGCGGTCATCGGCACGACGACGCGTGCCGAGTGCACGACCACCGTGCCCCGGTCGCCGGTGCGGGCGTCGCTGCGGGTGCCGTTCACGCGGGCGTCCCGAACCGGTGGGTGCGGACGTCCGGCTCGCGGTCCGCCGGGTGCTCACCAGGACGGCCGGGAGGCGCGGCGCGGCTCCCGAACGCGGCCAGCGCCGCCCGGGCGGTCGCCTCGTCCACCGCGGGGTCGATCGGCACGACCGTCCGGTCCAGCTCGTCGCCGCGCTCCAGGAGCATCCGCACCGCCCCGAGCTGCACCGCGAAGGACAGGTCCATGATCTCGACCGGGTTGCCCTCGGCCGCGGTGATGTTCACGCACCCGCCGCGGTCGAGCACGACCACGTGGTGCCCGTCTGGCCACGTGAAGCGCTCGACCTTCCGGGCCTCGGTCCGCGGCACCGCGCCGTCCGCGAGCGCGTCGGCGACGGCGACCTCCTGCTCGACACCACCCGCGACGGCGACGACCGCGCCGGGTGCGCAGGCCCGCAGCGTCCGGAGGTCGATCGTGTCGGTGACGCCCGTCGCGCTCACGAGGAGGTCGGCGTCCCGCACCGCGTCCTCGAGCAGTGCGACCCGGTACCCGGCGAAGCGCGCCTGCAGGGCGCGCACGGGGTCCGTCTCGGCGACCGTGACCCGGAACCCGAGCGCACGGAGCACCATGGCGACCCCCTCGCCCACGGGACCGGACCCGGCGACGACCGCCGCGCCTCCCGACCGCACCCGGTGCGTGCCGGACGCGAGCCCGTCGACCAGGTCGAGCGCCGCGAACACCGTCGACTGCCCGGTGCCGTACCGGTTGTCGAAGAACGTCTTGGTGCGGGCGTCGTTGACGGCGACGACCGGGATGCCGAGTTCGCCGCGTGCCGCCATCACCCGGAGCGGACGGAGGCCGCTCGTGGTCTCCTCGGCCGCACCGAGCATCGTCGGCAGCAGCTCCGGCCGGTCCTGGTGCGCGAGCCGGACCACGTGCGCACCGTCGTCGAGCAGCACCTGCGGTCGGGTGTCGAGCATCGCGAGGGCGAGCGTGCGCTGTTCGGCCGGCGTCGCGGTGCTCGACGCGTGCACGGGCAGCCCGGCGTCGCGGAGGACCTGGGCGACGGCCTCGTCGGTCTCGTCGGCGTGCGCGTAGACGACGACCTCGGCACCCGCCTCGCGGAGGAGCAGGCTCAGCACCGCCGTCTTCGGCTCGAGCACCATCGCGACGCCGACCCGGGTCCCGCGGAGCAGACCCGCGTCGCGGAGCTCGGCGGCGACCGCACGCGAGACCGGCATCGACCGACGTGCCCAGCGGATCCGGGCGGCCGCGGCGGGGTCGGCCTCCGGGTCGCGGCCCACGGACACCAGGAAGACGTCGTCGGACAGCGTCGGCACCGCGAGCACCCCGGGCCGGGCCGGTGCGACGGGTCCGAAGGCGTCCTCGTCGACGCCAGGAGCGTGGCGCCCGGCGTCGACCACGACGAGGGTCCGGCCGCGGGGACGGACGGCCTCGCGCTCGACGGCCGCGGTGGCGTCGTCCGGGTCGCCGAGGCACCAGAGCTGGTCGACGGGGTCGTCCCCGTCCGCGGCCCGCGCACCGAGGCCGGTCAGCAGGGCGTGCAGCGCGGCGACGTCGTCGGGGTCGCCACCGACCGTGCGGAACGTGCGGGCGGCGACGAGCAGGTTGGTGACGGCGGCGAAGCGGCGGACCGCCGCCGAGGCCCACGTCGCCCGGGCGGGGTCGGGTCGCTGCGGCACGGGGTCCATCGTACGGCCCGGTCGCGCGGCGGTCCCGCCGGAGCGAGATGCCAGCAAGAACGATGTTCACGATGTGATGTTTGACGGAGGCGTCAGGGGCTGGGACCATCCGACGAGGAGGATTGATGCGCGAAGACAACGGAGCGCCGGGGGCACTCGTAGCACTGCTGATGCTCACCGCCGCAGCGGCAACGCTCACGGCAACCGCTGCCGTCCCAGCCGTCGTCGGCTGGACCACCACGAGCGTCCTCGCCCTCGCCGGTGTCACGACAGTCGTCATCAGACAGAAGCGATGACGATCACCAACGCCCGGGCTCGCCATCCTGGGCGGTGTCAGCGATCGTCCCGCCGCGGCGCCGCCTCCCAGTCTCGCTGCTCCACTGGGCCCGCCACAGCCCACCACGACGGTCCCCCGACCGCCGCCTGCGCCCGTTCGAGCAGCGCACGGTCGCGGTGTCGGTGGCTGACGAGCAGCCAGACCAGGACCGCGACGCCGATCAGGGTCACGACGAGCAGCCCGACCACGTACAGCGTGGTGGCGATCCCGGCGAGCGTCGGCGGCACCGCGCCCGTCCCGGCGGCAGACAACGGCGTGCCCGTCAGCACGAACGCGAGCACCGTCGACAGGGTCCCGTTGCTGTCCCACAGCCCGTGCAGCAGGGCGACCCCGACGTACGCCACCGGGATCGACCACGACCACCGCAGCCGCGCCCCACCCCGGGCGGCCCCGAACAGCACCGCACCGAGGATCGCCGTCCAGAGCACGTGACCGACCGGCGAGAGCACGGCACGCACGACCTCGGTCTGCAGCAGGGAGACGAGGTCGATGCCGCGCTGGGTGATCGCGGCGTTGAAGGCGTACCCCGCCGACTCGAACGCCGCGAACCCGGCGCCGATCGTCGCCCCGAGCAGGGCACCCTGCCGCGCGGTCTTGGGACGCACCCGCCACCCGACCACGAGGAGCAGCACACCCTTCACGAGTTCCTCGACGAACCCGACGACGACGTACACGAACGCGTCCTGTCGCAGGTCGGCCTCGAGCAGGGACGCGCCGAGCACCCCGAGCACCCCGCCCACGAAGAACGCGGTGACGAGCTGCATCGTGCTCACCGTGCCCGTGACCCGTTCGATCACGAAGAGCACGACCGTGAAGGGCACCAGGAAGCTGCCGAGCAGGATGATCGTCGGCACGAGGTTCGTGTTCAGCGTCAGCACGGTGACGACCACCGTGACGGCCCAGAGCACGGCCCCGGCGAGCAGGGTCTTCCACCACCAGCCGTGCCGGTGGTGCGGGTGGACGGATGCGTCCGTCGTCGTCGTCATGGCGCCATCGTGCTCCTCCCCGGAGCGGGCCGTCGTGGGAATGTCCGGTGTCCTCCGGACGTACTGTGTGGACATGACTGACGAGACGTTCGACAAGGTGACGATGTTCGGCGCGGACTGGTGCCGCGACTGCCGGCGCTCGAAGGCGCTGCTCGACGGGCTGGGGCTCGACTACCAGTACGTCGACGTCGAGGCGGACCTGTCGGCGGCCGGCCGTGCCGAGGCGATCAGCGGACGCAAGAACATCCCGGTCGTGGTGCTCCCGAACGGCAAGCACTTCGTCGAGCCGTCGGACGCCGAACTCCGCTCGGAGCTCGAGGCCGCTGGCATCGTCTGACCCGTCGACCACGGGCGCCGAGGGCCCGGCGGGGTCACCGACCACGTCGGCGATCCTGAACCTGCGCACAAGCTGAGCGGGTGCTGAGGAACAACGGAGTTCAATCTGGGATCGACCCGAACCACGGACGGCCCCGACCGTGGTGGAGGGTCCTGATCCAAGGAGGACACCGTGCTCGGTCTCATCATCAGCCTCATCATCGTCGGCCTCATCGCCGGCGCCCTCGCCCGCCTCATCATCCCCGGCAAGCAGCACATGTCGATCCTCATGACGATCGTCCTGGGCATCGTCGGCTCGTTCGTCGGCGGCTTCCTCGGCTTCCTCATCTTCCAGCACGACCCGATGGAGGGCTTCTTCCAGCCCGCCGGCATCATCGGCTCGATCATCGGTGCCGTCATCGTGCTGTTCCTCTACACCCGCTTCGCGGGCCGCGGCGCCCGCCGCTGACCTGCTCGGTCGACGCCCACGCGCCGACCCGGCTGGGTACCGTCCCCCGGTCCGAACGCCCCGCACCACGTCCTCGTGGTGCGGGGCGTTCGTCGTCGGTGCCGAGCGGCGGTCGCCGCGCCAGCAGGGTCCCCCACCCGTACAGGTGCCACGGCCGGCCGGAGCGTACGGTCCCGATCATGACCAACGAGAACGAACGCTCACGTCCTGAGGACGACGTCGCACGACTCGGACTCGTGGTCGTCGGTGAGGCATCGGCCCTGCACGCAGGGGACGACGACGCACTCGACGCCAGCGAGGCGAACATCCGCGAGACGGTCGACAGCATGGTCGACGAACCCCTGACCGACCGGCAGGAGGAGGTCGTCGAGCGCCTGGCCTCGGCGAGCGGGACCCTGACGGCCGGCCTGAGCGGCGCCCTCGCGGCGAAGACGGGCAGCAGCGTCGACGACGTGCTCGAGGGTGCAGCTCGCAGTGTGCTCTGGCAGCAGCGGCTCGCCGCCGAGCGCGACGCCGGCGGGACGCTCTCCCCGGCCGACCTCGCCGACCTCGCAGACGCCGCCGATGCCTCCGACCCCACCGACGCGTCCACCCGTGGGCAGCACGACAGCGAGGCGGACGCAGCCGCGCACGACGCCGACCGTGGCCAGCGCGGCGAGCGCGAGGACGCCGGCGGCCAGCAGCAGCGCCGCGGCGACGACGAGGGCGACCGCCGGACCTGATCCCGCCGGGGCGGCGGCCGCTCCGGCCACACGGACACGGCGCGACCGACGACGGGAGGCGCGGACCCGCACCGCGCCTCCCGTCGGTCCCCCCGTGGGCGAGGCCCGCCCGACGGCCTAGGCCGTCGGGCGCCACCACTCGTCGAAGGGCGTCGCCGGCACGCGACGCTTGTGCTCCGTGGCGCGGTAGCGCGTCTCGATGGCCTCGGCGACCTCGACCGGGACGTCGTGCCCCTGCAGGTACGCGTCGATCTCGACGTAGGTGAGCCCGAGGTTCGCCTCGTCGGTCTGCCCGGGCAGGTCGTCGAGCAGGTCGGCGGTGGGTGCCTTCTCGTACAGGCGCGCCGGCGCACCGAGGTGTTCGAGCAGCTGTCGGCCCTGGCTCTTGGTCAGGCCGGTGAGCGGGGTGAGGTCGACACCGCCGTCGCCGTACTTCGTGAAGAAGCCCGTGACGGCCTCGGCGGCGTGGTCCGTGCCCACGACGAGGAGGCCCTGCTGCCCCGCGACCGCGTACTGGGCGACCATGCGCATGCGCGCCTTGACGTTGCCCTTCACGAAGTCGCTGAGGTCGACGCCCGAGGCGGACGTGTCCTGCACGACGCCGTCGACACCGTGCTCGATGTTCACGACGATGCCGGGGTCGGCGCCGATGAACCGGAGCGCGAGCTGCGCGTCGTCCTCGTCGGCCTGCACGCGGTAGGGCATCCGGACGGTGACGAAGGCGGCCTCGCGGCCCTCGGCACGGAGCGACTCGACCGCGAGCTGGGTGAGGCGTCCGGCGAGCGTCGAGTCCTGTCCGCCGCTCACGGCGAGCACGTACCCGCGCGCGCCGGTCGTGGTCAGGTAGTCCCGGAGGAACCCGACCCGGCGGGCGACCTCGTGCTCGGGGTCGATGGTCGGCTGGACGTCGAGGTCCGCGGCGATGGTGGCTTGGAGTTCACGCACCCGACCAGTATCGCGCGCGGGTCCGACGTGCGCCGGGATCCACAGGCAGGCGTCACCTCCCGGAAACGCACCCCACGACGGACGGGAGGCGCCGTGCCCGCC
>Ga0308161_1002025_pt1 | contig 22485 bp, 11 predicted proteins | sample PhyFR2_FD_201034 | JGI IMG/M metagenome (GOLD analysis project Ga0308161, IMG submission 201034) | Phyllosphere microbial communities from UC Gill Tract Community Farm, Albany, California, United States - DLSLF.R2 | ecosystem: Host-associated > Plants > Phyllosphere > Unclassified | place: USA...
AACCCTCGATGGCCTGATCAAGGCTTCCGACGCAGTGATGGTTGCCCGTGGCGACCTCGGCGTGGAAATCGGCGACGCCGAGCTGGTGGGCATTCAGAAGAAAATCATCCTGCACGCACGCCGCCACAACAAAGCGGTGATCGTCGCGACGCAGATGATGGAGTCGATGATCCAGAACCCGATGCCGACCCGCGCCGAAGTGTCCGACGTGGCCAACGCCGTGCTCGACTATACCGACGCCGTGATGCTCTCGGCAGAATCCGCCGCTGGTCTCTACCCGCTGGAAGCCGTGCAGGCGATGGCGCGCATCTGCGTCGGCGCCGAGAAGCACCCGACCGGCAAGACGTCCAGCCACCGCATCGGCAAGGAATTCAGCCGTTGCGACGAAAGCATCGCGCTGGCGACCATGTACACCGCCAACCACTTCCCGGGCGTCAAAGCGATCATTGCGTTGACTGAAAGCGGCTTCACCCCGCTGATCATGTCGCGTATCCGCTCTTCGGTGCCGATCTACGCGTTCACCCCGCACCGCGAAGCCCAGGCCCGCGCGGCGATGTTCCGTGGCGTCTACACCATCCCGTTCGACCCGGCCTCGCTGGAACCGCACGAAGTCAGCCAGAAAGCCATCGACGAACTGACCAAGCGCGGCGTTGTGGAAAAAGGCGACTGGGTCATCCTGACCAAGGGCGACAGCTACCACACCACTGGCGGCACCAACGGCATGAAGATCCTGCATGTCGGTGATCCGCAGGTCTGAGTGACCGGCCGCTGAAACGCAAAAGCCCCGCCATGTGAATGGCGGGGCTTTTTGTTGTCTGCATGTCGCTGAAAACCAGTTTTCACAGAACGTCAACTGTCAGTTCTGTCAGTTGTTGCAAGAGCCATTCTTGACTAGCGTGCTACTTCACCACCCAATCACTCAAGACTGGGCACGAGTCGTGATCAAGGAGGATTGAAGATGGACGTTGCGGCAAACATCTCGCCAGGTAAATTCGACCCAACGTTTGGCAATCAGGGCGTTGCCACTCCGAAAAAACCTCCCGATTTTTCAGGAAACCTTGTCCTGCGGGGGGTGATGGTCGACAAATCAGGGCGCACCTATATCGCGGGAAGCGTAGGCCAATCGAACGGTGATGCCTACTACTTGATCAGACTGGATAGCAATGGCGTACACGACACTCAATTTGGCCAGAGTGGCTACGTAACCGGTCAATTTGAGGACGGAGAAGGATCGCATTCCTTCGCTAACGAAATAGTGGAACAGGCCGACGGCAAACTGCTGCTCATCGGCAGTTTCTTTCAGGCTAACCTCAAGCGTGCCATAGGAGTCGTGCGTCTCGACGTCGCTGGCAACCTTGATCCGGCATTCAACAAAACCGGCAAAGTCGCCGTTTACCTCTCGGATGACGACACGGCACATCAGAAGCACCAGCAACTACCCAACGCAGCGAACTCAAAAACCGGTAGCCAGCGGTCGACCGTTCTGCCTGACGGCAAGATCGTATTGCATACCACCGTAGATCGGGATGGAAACAACGTGGCGACAGCCGTCATTCGACTCTTGCCTGACGGCACACGGGATATTGAATTCAACGAGGGAGAAATCGCCTATGTTCTCCACCCGAATTTCACTCACACGGAGCTATACGATCTATTGGCAAAACAGGATGGGACCTACGTGCTCGCGGGCTGTGTACGTGGCAATGATCCTTACCGGGCAGTACTCAACCGCTTGACTGCTACCGGGAAAATTGATGACTCGTTCGCCGTTGATGGCTTTGAAGTGATGGATCCGATAGAGAACTCGCTGAGCGTCAATGTCTTGAAAGTTATCGGGCAGACGAATAAGTGGCTGTTATCCGTTGGGTATACCGAGCCTGCACACCATGGCGTATTGATCAGCCGGGAATCCGACGGCAAACCCAACATCCAGTTCAACGCAGGCAAACCACTTCTGAGCAGACTGCAAGGCATTGACACCTTATGGCTTGACGCGTCCATCCAGAGCAGCGGACACATACTTGTTGCCGGGCTGAGTCAAGTGTCCTCTGGTTTTAACCATGTTATTGCCAGATTCACCGATGACGGCAAATTGGACACGGATTTTGCGGATGGCAAAGGCTGGCGAGTGTTCGACCTGGAGAGGGGGATCTGGACCGGGGTTGCAATCGGTGAAGGTAAAATGACGTTCCTCGGCCAAAGGCAAGTCGACGGGCAGCGGGTTCAATGCGTCGGCCGTGGATTGATCGAGTGACCTGGCGACGAGTTTACCGGCTGCCCCTGTTTGAGAGTTTTATGGTCTGGTCAACCCCTTTCGCGAGCAGGCTCGCTACCAACTTTGAAATGCGTTCCCCCGTGGGAGCGAGCCTGCTCGCGAAGGCGTCTTGACCGTCACCGAAAAAACCTGCTCAACGCCGCCACCGCCTCCGGCGAACGCAGGCGCTGGGTGAACAACGCACCCTCCTCCTCGATCACCTTGCGCAGCAACTCGCGATCCGGCGCTCGCATCAGTTGCTTGCTGATGTGCACCGCTTCGGCCGGCAGCTCATCAAACCGCAGTGCCATTTCCCTTGCTTTGCTCAACGCAGCCGCGCCACTGTTCAGCGCTTGTGTGGCAATCCCCCATTGCGCAGCCTGCTCGCCGCTAAAGCCTTCACCGAGCAATAACAGCTCCGCAGCTTTCGCCTGCCCAAGCAAACGCGGCAGGATCAGGCTGGAACCGAATTCGGGACACAATCCGAGGTTGACGAACGGCATGCGCAGCCTGGCGTCGCGGCTGACATAGACCAGATCGCAGTGCAGCAACATCGTCGTGCCGATGCCTACCGCGGCACCGGAGACGGCGGCGATCACTGGTTTGCGGCATTCGAGCAGATTGAGCATGAAGTGAAACACCGGGCTGTCGAGGTCGCTCGGCGGTTGTTCGAGGAAGTCGGCAATGTCGTTACCGGCCGTGAAGCACTCGGCGCTGCCGCTGATCAGCACGGCGTTGATTTCGGGGTCGCTGTCGGCCTGTTTCAGCGCTTCGGCGAGGCGGCTGTACATGGCGCGGGTCAGGGCGTTTTTCTTGCCCGGGCGGTTGAGGCGCAGGGTCAGCAAACCGCGTTCGCGTTCCAGCAGGATGGCTTCGGTCATGGCGTGTCTCGCGTCTGAAAATCAGCGCTCAACCACGGCTCACAAACACGTCGGCCAGCAGTTGATTGCGCGGCAATCCGGCCAGGTACAGACGCTTGGCGAAGGCGTCAACATTGGCCGTCGAGCCGCAGACTAAGGCCAGGGTCTGCCGGGAAACAAGGCGCAGTTGCGCCAAAGCGGCGGCCGACTCGGCCGCCGTCCACAGCTCGACACTGAGGTTTTCCCGCTGCGCAGCCAGTGCGGCAAGGGGTTTGGCCAGATAGTGCTCGCGTTCGTCATGGGCCAGGTGAATGACGCGGATGGCGCCTTGGTGATCCTGACGCAAGGCTTCGCGCAGCACACCGAACAACGGACCTAAACCGCTACCGGCGGCCAGCAGCCACAGCGGGCGCGTATGCCAGTCCGGGTCATAGTGCAAAGCACCACCGCGCAGCTCGCCGAGGCGGATCGAATCGCCGATCTGCAGCTTGCGGGCGGCATCGATGAATTCGCCGGGCTGGCGGCAATCGAGGTGAAACTCGAGGAAGCGGTCTTCTTGCGGCAGGCTCGCCAGCGAATACGGGCGGGCGATGTGGCCGATCCACAACACCAGATGCTGGCCGGCGTTGTAGCGCAGTGGCCGCTGCGGGGTCAGGCGCAGGCGCAGAACGCTGTCGCTGAGCCAGTCCAGCGCTTCGACCAAGGCCGGCAGACCGTCAGTAATCGGGTCGAAAGTGTGCACCTGCAAGTCTTCGACCACTTGGCATTGGCAGGCCAGGCGCCAACCGTCCTGACGTTGCTCGGCACTCAAGGCATCCGGGCGGTTGTCGCTGGGCACACCTCGGATGCATTGCACCAGACAGGCGTGGCAACTGCCGGCGCGACAGCTGTAGGGCACGGCGACGCCGTTGTGGTTGAGGGCATCGAGCAGATTGCTCCCAGCCTCAACCGTCCACTGCCGATCACCGACACGCAATTCAGGCATCGACGTTCTCCCACGCGGCGGCACAGCGATTGCGCCCGTCACGCTTGGCCCGGTACAGCGCCTGATCGGCACGCTGCAACGCCTCATCCAGATCATCGCCAACGGACAGCAGGGTCATGCCCGCCGACAGGCTCAGGTTGCGCACTTGCAGGCCCATCAATTCCACCTCGCTGAAGGCGATGCGCAAACGCTCGCAACACGCGGTCAGGCGTTCGGCATCGCAGTCGGGTACCAGCACCACGAATTCTTCGCCACCATAACGCGCCAGCACGTCACCGTCGCGCAGGCAGGCTTGCGCCACACCGGCAAACGCCTGCAATACCTGATCGCCGGCGGCGTGGCCGTGCAGATCGTTGATGCGTTTGAAGTGGTCCAGATCGATCAGCGCCAGCCCGTGCATCACGTCGCTGTCGAGCGCATTCAGCTCGCGGGAAGCGATGCGCAGGAAATGCCGGCGATTGAACAGCCCGGTCAGTTCGTCGGTGGCGACCAGGTCTTCAAGCTGGCGCATCATCCCGCGCAGGGTGTCCTGATGCGCCTGCAAGGCAAACCGGCGCTGACGCTGACGTTGCCGCGAGACCTGGACAAAGCGTGCGTAAAGCACCAGCCACGCCAAAACCATCGCCAGAATGCACACTTGCAACGCCGCGAGCGCAGGCTCGGCCAAGCGGAAGTGGTAAGCGTCCCACAGGGTAATCGCGGAGAAACTGAAGAACACCAGCAGCGCGCAGCGGATGAACACCCGTCGGGTGAGATGGAACAGGCCGAACAGCAGGATCAGCACATAGAACACCAGAAACGCGCCGCGTGCCTCGTCGACATGGGCGATCAGCCACGTCTGCCAGCCGAGGCCCATCAGCACTTGCGCTTCGGTCAGGCTGGGGTCGGCGAAGCGCTGGTTGCGCCCGCTCCAGAACATGGCGAAAAGGCTCGCCTGACTGATGACCACCAGAGCGCTGCCGATGGCCACACCACTGAGCGATTGCTGATAATGCCCGGTGAAAAACGCCAGCCACAGCAGCAGCAAAGCCAATCCGTAGGTGGCCGCAGCGAGGGCGAAGCGTTTGAGCAAAAGGCGTTGAATGGCGTTATGGGTCAATCGTTGACTCACCGTGCGATAGGAGGCTGACCGAGTGTCCTACTCTACAGACCGGATGCCACTTTAGAGGGCCGGTCGCTAAATGACCACCGATTTTCGGGCCGGGAAAATGGCGTCAAAAGTATGTTGCCGAGACTCGCTCAGCGAGCCTCAGCACTTAACATCTATCGCAATACGCGGTGATTTTCGGTTTTTCGAAAGAAGATTGCTTTCTGGAGAATACTGCTTACATTGCAGTTTCCTACTGGATGCCTGTCGATTTTTACAACGTCACTTCAAAAGTTCCTTTTGACAAAAGGAGGTTCTCGCATTTGAACGTACCTTTGTAATATTTTTCGGACGCGAAGCTTTCCAATTTGAATTCTGGCCCTAGACCAATAAGTAATGGGTTGGCGTTAAAAAGCAGCGAAGCCAGCCGGTTAGTCAAATCAAAGTCAATGGGTTCAGAGACTGCAAGCGAGTTCGGGAAAGCTATAATGATTGCGCCTGCCTTGGGGTACTCAGGACTATCAAAAGGCACTACGGAAGCAATCAGTAACGTCCGCGCCAATACGACGAGTGTGACATTCGCCCACTTGTGTTCCTTGTCACCAATAAAAAATGACACGAATCCGCTGGCAGCTTTTGCTTCGCCCCTGGCAAGCATGCCCGGCAAAAGTTCTATATCCAATTCCATAAATGTAGCCCCGGTGAGTCGGGTGGAGGTTTCCACCTGCCCCCTTACATTACTGCGCAAGAATTTTTCCCTGTACTGTCAACTCTAACAGTCGAACAAACTGTTTTCGTCTAGACGGACACTCGGTTATAACCTTGATCACCTACCGCCGTAGCGCAATTTCCCCCCGACGCTGATAGATGTGCCCGTCCACAAGCCGCGGTATACTTCCGCGCCTTTTTAGCGTCGCGCCACAGAGGGACAGCTACGAGCCGCAAGCTTCAAGCGGCAAGCTCTAGCTGTTCGCGTACTGCTTTAACTTGCCGCTCGAAGCTAGAAGCCTGTAGCTTCCCCACCGTTTTTCAGAGGAGCGCGACTCATGACCGTGATCAAGCAAGATGACCTGATTCAGAGCGTTGCCGACGCCCTGCAGTTCATTTCCTATTACCACCCCGTGGATTTCATCCAGGCGATGCACGAAGCCTACCTGCGCGAAGAGTCGCCAGCGGCCCGTGATTCGATGGCGCAGATCCTGATCAACTCGCGCATGTGCGCCACCGGCCATCGCCCGATCTGCCAGGACACCGGTATCGTCACCGTGTTCGTCCGTGTCGGCATGGACGTGTGCTGGGATGGCGCCACCATGGGCCTGGACGACATGATCAACGAAGGCGTGCGTCGCGCTTACAACCTGCCGGAAAACGTCCTGCGGGCCTCGATCCTTGCCGACCCGGCAGGCGCTCGCAAGAACACCAAGGACAACACCCCGGCCGTAATTCACTACTCCATCGTCCCGGGTAACACCGTGGAAGTGGACGTGGCGGCCAAGGGCGGCGGTTCCGAGAACAAGTCGAAAATGGCCATGCTCAACCCGTCCGACTCGATCGTCGACTGGGTATTGAAGACCGTGCCGACCATGGGCGCCGGCTGGTGCCCACCGGGCATGCTGGGTATCGGCATCGGCGGCACCGCCGAGAAGGCCGCAGTGATGGCCAAGGAAGTGTTGATGGAATCCATCGACATCCACGAGCTGAAGGCCCGTGGTCCGCAGAACCGCATCGAAGAAATGCGTCTGGAACTGTTCGAGAAGGTCAACCAGTTGGGCATCGGCGCCCAGGGCCTCGGTGGCCTGACCACTGTGCTCGACGTGAAGATCATGGACTACCCGACCCACGCCGCATCCTTGCCGGTGTGCATGATCCCGAACTGCGCCGCCACCCGTCACGCACACTTCGTGCTCGACGGTTCCGGCCCGGCCTCGCTGGAAGCACCACCGCTGGACGCCTACCCGGAAATCGTCTGGGAAGCCGGCCCATCGGCCCGTCGCGTCAACCTCGACACCCTGACCCCGGAAGAGGTGCAGAGCTGGAAGCCGGGCGAAACCGTGCTGCTCAACGGCAAGATGCTCACCGGTCGCGACGCCGCGCACAAGCGCATGGTCGAGATGCTCAACAAGGGCGAAACCCTGCCGGTGGATCTGAAAGGTCGCTTCATTTATTACGTCGGCCCGGTTGATCCGGTCGGTGACGAAGTGGTTGGCCCGGCCGGCCCGACCACCGCAACGCGGATGGACAAGTTCACCCGCCAGATCCTCGAGCAGACCGGCCTGCTGGGCATGATCGGCAAATCCGAGCGCGGCCCGACCGCGATCGAAGCGATCAAGGACAACAAGGCCGTGTACCTGATGGCTGTCGGCGGCGCCGCTTACCTGGTTGCGCAAGCGATCAAGAAGTCCAAGGTGCTGGCATTTGCCGAGCTGGGCATGGAAGCGATCTACGAGTTCGAGGTCAAGGACATGCCGGTCACCGTAGCGGTGGACAGCAAAGGTGAGTCGGTACACATCACTGGCCCGGCGATCTGGCAGCAGAAGATCAGCGAGAGCCTGGCGGTAGAAGTGCAGTAAGCTTCTGGTGTCATGAAAACGGCCGGTGCATCCGCAAAGATGCCCCGGCCGTTTTTGTGTGTTCAAACCAATTGCGATAAAAGAATCGCCCAAGCACAGAAAACGATCTTGCGCACCTGTCAGATCTGACAGGTCCATTAGCGGCCCACTCCTGTTAGCGTCTATCCATACGCCCTATGTAGCGCGAATGGATTCGACCATGGCCGATCAAGACCTCAGCATCACAGCTCCTTCCATCGCCAAAAGCTCATCGATCGCCACTATCGGCAAAAGCTGGAGCGCCGTAGGGCCGACCGCCTCGGCTGGATGCGAATTGCTGATCCCGCTATCGAGCGGTCGTGGCTACGGTCCGCAAATACCCTTGGCAATCAACAGCCAGAGCGGTAACGGTTCGTTTGGCCTTGGTTGCCACCTGGGCCTGAGCCAGATCAGCCGCCGCACCAATAAAGGTGTTCCACGTTATACCGAGCACGATGAAATCATCGGGCATGACGGCGAGGTGTGGATGCCAGAGCTCGATGATGCCGGAAACCTGAAGTCGCGCACGGAACACAGCTACAGAGACCGCCCCATTGCCGAACACAACGTCGTGACTTACCGGGCGCGGATCGAAAGTGATTTTTCCCTGCGCGAATGCTGGCATCCGGCTGACGGCGGAGCCCCTTTCTGGCTGATCCACGGCGCCGACGGTACGTTGCATGTCTACGGCAAAACCACCGCCTCACGCCGTGCCGACCCCGACGACCCATCACGCATCAGCAGCTGGCTATTGTGTGAAAGCATGAACGCCCATGGCGAACACATCTGCTACGAGTACAAGGCCGACGATCAGCCCGACGAGCAAGACCCCATTCACGATTACCGCGCCCAGCGCTATCTGCGACGGGTGTGTTACTGCAATGCCGCGGCGAGCGATCACCTTTACAGCTGGGACACGGACCGACCGACGGATCTGCCATGGCATTTTCAACTGGTGTTCGATTACGGCGAACGCAGCAATTCGCTGACGGAGATTCCGAGCTACGAGGAAGTGAACCGCTGGCGGCTGCGGCCTGATCCGTTTTCCACCTATGGCCAGGGTTTTGAGCTGAGCACCCGCAGGCTCTGCCAGCAAGTGTTGATGTTTCATCACTTCCCCGGGGGCCTGGCGACAGAGGCAAAACTTGCACGTCGCCTGCTGCTGGAATATCGACCGATCCAGAACACTGCGCAGTGGGCCTACAGCCAGATCAGCGCGGCGCACTATCAGGCCTTCGATGCGCAAGGCAATGTCGAGCACTCACCGCCGCTAGAGTTCGAATACTCGCCCTTCGAGATCAATCAGACACCCGCACGCCTGTTGGAAAACGAGACTCAACCGGGCATCGAAGACGGCGGGTTCTATCAATGCGTCGATTTGTATGGCGAGGGCGTGCCGGGCTTTCTCTGCCGCTACGACAACGCCTGGTATTACCGAGAACCGCTACGTGCGGCGCCTGGTACCGAACTGATCGGTTACGGCCCATGGGTTTTGCTGGACAGGATCCCGGTGGCAGATCGCAACCGCGCCGTGGCGCAACTGCTTGATCTGACCGGCGACGGCCGCCTGGACCTGATCATCGCCCGGTTGGGTTACTGCGGGTTTCATGCGTTGAATGCGCAGCGGCAATTCGAACTGTTCAGCGCGTTCGACACGTTTCCCCGGGAACACCAGGATCTGACTTTGACCATGGGGGATTTCAGCGGCGACGGGCTGATGTCAGCGGCCAGCATCAGCCCCGACCGTGTGCGCCTCTATGCCAGCCTGCGCGAAAAAGGCTTCGCCGCCGCACAGGAAATCCCCCATGAATACGCAGACGACCGTCTGCCGGTGTTCAGTAACTCGCGAACCGAACTGGTGCTTCTGGGCAACCTGCTCGGCAGCGACATGCCCGAGCTGTGCCGCATCCGCCATGACGAGGTCCGCTGCTGGCCGAATCTTGGTCATGGCAAATTCGGTCAAGGTCGCAAGATCAGTGCCCTGCCCTTCACCTACGACGAATTCGACGCCTCGCGAGTGCGTCTGGCCGATCTCGATGGCTCCGGCGCGCCCGCGCTGATCTATCTGAAATCCGAAGGGTTCGACATTTACCTGAACCGGGGCGGCAATGGCCTGGAGCAGATTCCCGTCAGCGTGCCGTGGCCTGAAGACGTGCGCTATGACCGTTTGTGCCAGGTCAGTTTCGCCGACCTGCAAGGCCTCGGTTGCGCCAGCCTGATTCTGACGGTGCCGCATATCCAGCCGCAGCATTGGCGCTACGATTTTGTTGCAGCCAAGCCCTACCTGCTGGTCAACAGTAACAACAACATGGGCTGTTCCAGCAGCGTGACTTATCGCAGCTCGGCTCAGGAATGGCTGGATGAAAAGGAGCGGCTGCTGGCACTTGAGCGTGCACCGGTATGTCACCTGCCCTTTCCGCTGGCCGTGGTGAAGAAGCAGGAGCAGCACGACGAGATCACCGGCAACCGGTTGACCCAGTCGTTCACTTGGCGCGAAGGGTTCTACGACGGCAGGGAGAGGGAATTTCGCGGGTTCGGCTACTTGCAGCAACTTGACTGCGAGGTTGGAACCGATCCTTCAGAGCCTGGCTTCAGCGAGCCGGTGCAAACCTGCACCTGGTTTCACAACGGTCAGGAAATCAATCGCTCCCGCGACGATTATTTCAGCGCGGATGTGGACGCCTGCCCGTTGGGCGAAACCCTGTTCAGTCGTTACCACCCCAAAGGTGAAATCGATGAGCCCGTCACTCCGGAGGAGTCCGACAGTCGCTATCGGATTGCGCAGGCACTGGTTGGCTCGGTCGCTCGAACAGAAATTTTTCCCTACCGCGCCGATGCGCAGGCGCCCGGTGCAGCCGCACTGTACTCGGTAGAAGAGAAGCGCTATCTGGTTCGCGAGGTGCGGCCACAGGGGCCATATGCCGCAGCCGTTCTGCTGCCCCTTCAGGTCGAAGCCATCAGCTATCAGTACGACGGTTTTATCAACGACCCGCTGTGCCGCCACGAGGTCACCCTGCGCTGGAACGCTTATGGCGCCGCGACCCACGCACTTACGGTGAGCTATGCGCGCAGGTTGACCGCCCAGAGCCCGCCCCCCTTCACCGAAGACCATCTGAATCAATGGTGGTCCGACGCTCACGACGAGGCGCAGCAATACTTTTACATCAGTGAAACCCGTGCACGTCTGATCAATCTGCCAGAGCCACAGCAATGGCGATTGGGCTTGCCGTATCTGGAACGGGGCGATGCGCTGAAATTGGCCAAAGGTACGCTCCCCGGCGAGTTGAACCCGGCACGGGTGTCTTTCGAATCACTGAGAGAGCTGCAGGATACGCAAGAATGGGCCATGGAAAGGGTACTGACTTCGCAATCCATACAGCGTTATGTGGACTTAGAGGGTATTGAACTGGATGACGGCGTCGCTGGATTCGAAGCGCTGTCGCACTCTCTGGAGCTTGCCCTGCTGGATAAAACCGCGCTGGACGCTTACAGCATTGTGCCGGACCTGAATATCCGCGAGGCCCTCGCGGCAATTGGTTACTCACCCATGGCGCTGCTGTTCGAAGCACCGCCCAGCGAGGAACCAAACCTTTGGTCGTCGCGGTTCAATCTGGCCCGGTACGGCGGCTTGCAAGCGTTCTACAACGTGCTCGATTTCAATGAAACGCCAAGCCATGGCGTGACCAAAGCCGAATACGATCAACGCTATCTGACAGTCATGCGCATGGAATTGCCCGACGGTTGTGCCGTTCAGGTCGCGGAGTTCGATTATCACGCCCTGAAACCCAAGCGAATCACCGACGCCAATGACAACACTGAAGAAGTCATCTACGAGCCTTCCGGTCAGCCGCTGATCATCAGCTTTCACGGTACCGAGAATGGCAAACCTGCCGGATTCGACAAGCTGACCGATGACTGGACCTTGCCGGATCCCAGTCCGGAATACGCCATTCAGTTTCCGGAAGATACCGTAGGACACGCAGCGAGCACTCTGCACAAAAACCTTTTCAGCTGGATGGGCCTGATACCCGCCTCCACACTTCAAAGCCGCTCGATCAAGCAAGGTGACCTGTTGCCCGGCGGGCAGATCCGTGCCAGCACACGTCGCCGGCTTGCGCGAAATCCCGGTCTGACCACTGAAGACCAGCAATTGCTCATGGCCATCGAACTGGCTTACCGAGAACCGGTTCACACCGTAGTGCTCAGCGCCGACCGCTATCCCTACGACGCCATAAAGGCGCAGATCCAGATCGTCAAAACCTGCGTCGACGGCTTTGGTCGGGTACTGCAAACCCAGCAGAAGGTCGATCCGGGGTTGGCTTATGTGGTGGGTGAGGATGGTCAATTGCTGATCGAAGAAGGTGAGCAACCGACGCAAACACGCTGGCGCATCAGTGAACGCGTCGAATACAACAACAAAGGTCTGCCGCAGCGCCAATACCGGCCGTTTTTCGCCAACACTCACCGCTACGTCAATGATCAATCGCTGCGCCAACTCGGGTTGTTCGATCAGCTGTTCTATGACGCAACGGGGCGTCCGATCAAGCTGATCAACGCCAAGGGCGACTTTTCCCGCGAGACTTATCATCCCTGGTATCACGCCAGCGAAGACTTCAACGACACCGCTGAAGAGGTGATGTCTACGCGCGGGTCAGGCTCATGAGCGCCTCCACACATTGGCGCACGCCTTCGCTGACAGCCAGCGACGGACGTGGCCTGCCAGTCCGTCAGGTCGCTTATTTGCGTACCGTGGCGGGTGACACGCCGAAAGCTCTCGTGACCCGCCAGCGCCACGATGTCGCCGGGCGTCTGGTCGCGCAACAGGATCCGCGCCTGCCGACAGCAAACACAACCAGCGTGTTTGCGCTGAACGATATCGCCGTGTTTACCAACAGCCAGGATAGCGGCTGGCGCCTGCTGCTGCCGGGCAGGGCCGGGGAGCCCGGACACCGTTGGGATGAGCGCGGGCACGTCTGGCAGTCGACCTTCGACGAGCAATTGCGCGTGGTGCAGCTTGAAGTCTCGGGAAACGGCGAAAATCAGCTCGATACCTTCACGTACGCCCCAGGCTCTGACCAAGCAGACTCCAACCTGCGCGGCCGGTTGATCCGGCAGACGGATCCGTCAGGTTCGCTGGACATCACCGGCTATGCCCTCACCGGACAGGCACTGGTGGAAAAGCGCACTTTTCACGATAACGAAGCGTTCACCAGCCATCAGGTGTTCAGTCCGCTTGGCGCCGTACTTGAACAGACCGATGCCGGCGGCCATCGCAGAGCATCGCGCTACGGTCTCGCCGGGCAACTCAGGCAAATGGAACTGCAAGTCGAGACGAAAGTCACGCAGGTCTTGCTGGATGCGCAGTACAACGCGAACAATCAGATCATCTCGCAGCTGGCCGGTAACGGTGTCCTGAGTCAGTGGACGTATGACCCGGCCGACGGACGCCTGCATACGCGCACCAGTCAGAAAACTGCTCACCCCAGATTGCAGGATCTGCATTATTTCTACGATCGCATCGGCAATATCATTCGCATCGAAGACTACGCCTTCGAGCCCCTCTGGTTCGCCAATCAACGGGTCGACGGCCACCGTGAATTCAGCTACGACTCCCTGTACCGCCTGATCCGAGCGACCGGTCATGACGACGCCCTGCCCCCGGACATTCCCGGCCTGCCGCGACCGCCCGACGAGAAAAACCGCCTCAACTACACCCAGACATATAGCTACGACGACGGCGGCAATCTGACCGAATTGCGTCATCAGCGCGACGGCAACAGTCGTACCCGCACGATGTACATCGACCAGAAAAGCAATCGCGGGGTGCGCTGGCAAACAGGCGACGAGCCGCCGGACTTCAGCACCTGGTTCGATCCGCACGGCAATCAACGCAAGCTGCGCCACGGTCCGTCATTGCAATGGAGCAGGCGTGATGAGCTGGAGCGCGTGGAACTGGTTATCCGTCAGGACAGCGATAACGATGCCGAGTATTCCCAGTACAGCTCCGGCCAGCGGGTCCTCAAATGTCATGAATGGTTCACCGACAAGGTCCGCCACTTCCACCAGGTGCGCTACCTGCCGGGGCTGGAAATTCGCCGCAAGGACAACGGCGAGGAGCTGCACATCATCAGCCTCGGTAACGCGCGCTGCCTGCATTGGGCGCAACGTTCAGTGCCGATAGACGACCAGATACGTTACACCCTCGAAGACCACCTCGGCTCTTGCGTGATGGAGCTCAATGAAGACGCCGTAGTCACCAGCGCAGAAGGCTATTACCCGTTCGGCGAAACCGCGTGGATGGCGCCGGAATCGGAAATCGAATACCGCTTTATCCGTTATTCCGGCAAGGAAATGGATGTCAGCGGTTTGTACTACTACGGCGCCCGCTATTACGCGCCGTGGTTGCAGCGCTGGATCAGTGCCGATCCGGCGGGGGATGTGGATGGGTTGAATGTGTATGCGTTTGTAGGAAACAACCCGGTCTCTTTTGTGGATGTGCAGGGGAACAGCCGAGAAGGACATGAGATTGTCAACTTCGCAAACTTTCTGAGCGTTCTTAGTGATTACTCTGTTACTGCTCAAGAACAGATTCAGAACATCTCACACGGACAATACGGTGTCGAATTGCTGGCGAATTTCGCGGGAGAAGGCATCAATGCCGCAGCCAGTTTCCTCGGCGGCCTTCACCTCGGTCCGAAAATAGGCTCAATGCTTCCCGACAATCCGCACATGGTCAATTTTACTGAACAGGGTAAACCACCATTTCTCGAAGGGTTTGTTGGCGGGAACATCGCCGGCACCATCACGGGGGAACTTGCTGATCGCCTCATGTCCCCTGCAAATCTGATCAAGCCCTTGATTCCACAAACGTCAGCAATGAGCGTCGCAGCCATTGATGAAAAGATCGGTCTCACACAGGGTCGACTGGATACCAGCCCGGCCAACGCAAGCCTGATATTCATGAACTACGTCGTCGGATCAGTTATTGGAGGCGTCGGCGCAACGCTCAATATGGGGCAACGTGTACAAGAAGCCGAGGACATCAAAAACGGATTGGATCCGGTAAAGATTCAGAAAATCGAAACCATGCTTGCAGACTGGAAAGAAGCCCTCACTTCCCGAATGGCCATCGCCGAAAAAGCGTACAGGCGTCTGGGGCGAAACACGTTCGATGCAGGTCTTGTGATACCTAATGCAGGCCACTCAACAGCTGCGGGGCCTATCCGACTCGAAGCCCTTCGAGAGGAAACCAGTAAGGTTTTGGGATTTATCGAAACCAGCCAGACCATGATGAGTTGGTACAAGGAAGACGCACTCACAGACAACCGTTTTTTGCGCAAACAAGCTCAACCGAAACCCAGATTCAAAGCGGCATTTCAGGATTTTGTCAGGCCATTCACCCGACATACAAATCCACACCAATGAAATTCGATACCGTTCATTCGCGCACTCCTGCGTTGACGGTCACCGACGCACGTGGCCTGCCAGTCCGACAGGTCGCTTACTTACGTTCGGTAGCCGGTGCTACGCCAAGCGTCCTGGTGTCCTGCCAGCACTACGACGTGCTCGGTCGTCTGGTCGCGCAAAGAGATCCGCGTCTGCGAGAGACTCATGCGAATACTACCACCGTGTATTCGCTGAACGACGCTGCGGTGTACACCGACAGCGTGGACTCCGGCTGGCGTCTGGTGCTGCCGGGGCTGGCCGGCGAGCCGCGGCAGCGTTGGGACGAGCGCGGTCACCACTGGGCGTCGACCTTCGATACGCAGCTGCGCGTGACAACGCTCAAGGAAGACGGTGACGCTCGGATCGACAGTTACAGTTATGGTGAAAGCTCTGCCGATGCCGGCCACAACCTGCGCGGCCAAATGATCCAACAGACTGACTCTTCAGGCTCACTGGATATCACCAGTTACGCTCTCACCGGTCAGGCGCTCGCGCAAACCCGAACCTTTGACGATGGCGAGGCGTTCACCAGCCATCAGGTCTTCAGCCCATTGGGCGCTGTGCTGCAGCAGACCGATGCCGGTGGTTATCGCAGAGCGTCAAGCTACGGTCTTGCCGGCCAGCTCAAACAGGTGGAGCTGCAAGTCGGGGAGCAGATCACACAGGTTCTGCGGGATGCGCAGTACAACGCCGATGATCAGATCATCTCGCAACTGGCCGGTAACGGGGTACTCAGCCAATGGACGTACACCGCGACCGATGGCCGCCTGCAAACACGGATCAGCCATAAAACCGGCCAGGCCAGGTTGCAGGATCTCGCCTATTTCTACGACCGCGTCGGCAACATCATCCGCATCGAAGACCACGCCTTCGAGCCGACCTGGTTTGCCAACCAACGGGTCGATGGCCAACGCGAATTCAGCTACGACTCCTTGTACCGGTTGATCCGCGCGACCGGTTACGACGACGCCCTGCCTTCTGATATCCCCGGCCTGCCGCAACCGCCCGATGAGAAAAACCGCCTTAATTACACCCAGACTTACACCTACGATGACGGGGGTAACCTGACCGAGCTGTGCCATCAGCGCGACGGCGGCAGTCGCACCAGGCGCATGTACATCGACGAGCAAAGCAACCGCGCAGTGCGCTGGGAAACCGGCGATCACGAACCGGACTTTGGCAACTGGTTCGACCTGCATGGCAATCAACGCAGGCTGCGGCACGGTCCGCAACTGCACTGCAACAGTCGCGACGAGCTGGAACATATAGATCTGGTGATCCGCAAGGACAGCGTCAACGACACCGAGAGTTACCAATACAGCCAGGGCGTACGGGTACTCAAGCGCCGTGAAACGTTCGCCAAAGGTGCCAATCACTTCCAGCAGGTGCGCTACCTGCCCGGCCTGGAAATCCGCAGCAAAGACAATGGCGAAGAACTGCACATCATCAGCGTAGGTAACGCGCGCTGCCTGCATTGGGTGAGCAATCCACCTGCCGCCAACACTCAACTGCGTTACACCCTCGAAGACCACCTCGGCTCATGCGTAATGGAGCTGGATGACAACGCTACGGTCACCAGCGAAGAAGGCTACTACCCGTTCGGCGAAACCGCTTGGATGGCACCGAAATCGGAAACCGCATACCGCTTCATCCGTTACTCCGGCAAGGAAATGGACGTCAGCGGTTTGTACTACTACGGCGCCCGTTATTACGCGCCGTGGTTGCAGCGCTGGGTCAGTGCCGATCCGGCGGGGGATGTGGATGGGTTGAATCTGTATGCGTTCGTAAGCAACAACCCCGTCGGCTATATAGACGCCGACGGCCAAGGCAAAGTACTACCGACAAAAGCGGACTATGACTCCGCCTGGAGCAGGCACTTTTCGCGGGAAAACGCCAGTTATGCAAAAAGAGGTCAAGGGATGGCTTCTGATCGCCTGCGCAATGCTCTGGCGAATCAGATACTCAAGCATGTGAATATTTTGGCAATCACCCGACTGCGTTCCAACAATGTGCAGCAGCAGATTCGCAACCAGAATTCAACGTCCCAATTTGCGAAAGCGACCGCCCGCAGGACAGCCGTTCATGTGACGAATCAGACCCTTAGTTATGGCGCGGGAATACTGGTGGGGCTGGGCGCCCAAGCTCTGGGGGCAGCCGCTCCTGGCGCAGGAAATGTGGTTGGTATCGGCATGGGGGTAGCCACAAAAACCGCCGTCAGCTTCGCTATTGACTACATTGCCGAACAAAGTGGGCTGAGCACCTCGGTCAAGCTCAAGACAAGTCCGCTTGATCCCGACAAACTCATCCGGCAGGCAGAGTACAAGTCCATGAACCTGCTGAATTATCTGGGCCACAAAGTCGTCAAGAATTTCGACATTCGAAAAACCAAAGGCCAGGTAGGCACCGGAAAATTCGTCACCTCTGTGGGGCTAAAATTTATTACGCCAACCGTTGCCTCTGAAGCAAGTGCAGCGATCTCCTTAGCGGTTGGAGCAGTAGAAATCGCCAAAGAAGTCAGCGATGCCAGTTCGGAAATATCCGCCGAGAAATACGACAGGCTGTTCACGTATATTCCAGAATTGGTCCAGCAGATCAACGATAACCTGCAAACCACAAGAGAGCACTTCGCTGCACTTTCCATCGATTCGCTGGCGGGTATCAATCTTGCCGACCTTGAAGCGGAAACGGAGAAAATTACCGAACAATTGCAAGAAACAATGAACATGGCAATCTCCTATTCGAAGAAACCCAGGGCGGCATGACCCCCATGGATCTCAAGTAGCAGGCAAGGGGTGATGGCATGCTATCGTGCCCGCCCGTCCTGCCGACCTTTGATCCAGCATGCTGCCGACTTCCCGTACCCTGCGTCTGTCGTTGTATTCCCTGCTGATCATCGCCGGCACGGTCATTGCCGCGACGCTCGCGATGCGCCACGCCGAGCGTCAGGCGCTGGAAGAAGACGCGGCCCGCGCCAATCAGCAACTGGGGTTGTACGCCAACTCCTTGCACACCCTGATCGACCGCTATCGCGCCCTGCCCGCCGTGCTGGCGCTGGACCCGCAATTGCGTTCGGCCCTGGCCGGCCCGGTCGATGCTGCGCAGCAAGCGGCATTGAATGTGAAACTGGAAAAGATCAACGGTGCGGCGCAGTCCTCGACCCTTGAACTGCTGGATCGTACCGGCCTGGCCGTGGCCGCCAGCAACTGGCGCTTGCCCAGCAGTTACGTTGGCCACAATTACGGCTTCCGCCCCTACTTCAGCCAGACCCGCACCCAAGGCACCGGGCGTTTTTACGCAGTGGGCGTGACCAGCGGCATTCCCGGCTATTTCCTTTCCAGCGCCGTACTTGGCGACAACGACGAGTTTCTCGGCGCGATGGTGGTCAAGCTGGAATTTCCCGAACTGGAACGCGAATGGAGTCAGGGCAGCGACACGCTGCTGGTCAGCGATGCACGCGGGATCATCTTTATCGCCAATCAGCCGGGCTGGCGTTATCGCGCCTTGCGGCCGTTGAGCGCCGATGATCTGGCCGAGATCAAAACCACGCGTCAGTACGACAAGCAATCGCTGCTGCCGCTGACCCATTTGCCGCTACGGCGCTTCGATGACAACAGCGATCTGCGCCGGGTCGAAGGTCCACAAGGCACGGCGGACTATCTGTGGGAATCGCTGCCACTGGCGTCCGAAGGCTGGACCCTGCACCTGTTGCGCCGCCCGCAAGTGGCCTTCGAAGATTTGCGCAACGCCGCGCTGGCCGCTGCCGGTGTGTGGCTGGCGCTGGTGTTCTTGTTGCTGTTTCTCAATCAGCGCTGGCGGCTGGCCAAGGTCCGTCAGCGCAATCGCGAAGAACTCGAGCGTCTGGTCGAGGAGCGCACCCGCGACTTGCGCACCGCGCAGGAAGGTTTGGTGCAGTCGGCCAAACTCGCCGCGCTGGGGCAGATGTCCGCCGCACTGGCCCACGAAATCAATCAACCGCTGACCGCCCAGCGCATGCAGCTGGCCACCCTGCGCCTGCTGCTCGAACATGGCCGTGTCGATGACGCCTACAAGGCGCTGAAACCGGTGGACGATATGCTCACGCGCATGGCTGCCCTCACCGGCCACCTCAAGACTTTCGCCCGCAAGAGTCCGAGCGGTTTGCGCGAACGTCTGGATCTGGCGACGGTGGTCGATCAATCGCTGCAACTGCTCGATGCGCGGCTGCGTGACGAACAAGTCAGCCTTGTGTTGCATCTGACCCGTCCGGCGTGGGTACGCGGTGATGCGATTCGTCTGGAACAGGTGTTGATCAATTTGCTGCGCAACGCGCTGGATGCGATGCAGGGTAAAGCCTGCAAGCGCCTGGAAATCCGTCTGGAGGCCGATGAGCAATTGTGGCGGCTCAGCGTCAGCGACAACGGCGGCGGGATTGCCGAGGAACATCTGGGCCAAGTGTTCGATCCGTTCTTTACCACCAAACCGGTGGGCGATGGTCTCGGCCTGGGGCTGGCAGTATCCTTCGCCATCGTGCATGAATCCGGCGGGCGCCTGAGCGTCGAGAATGGCGACCACGGCGCAGTGTTCAGCCTGACCCTGCCAATCGATCTGGAGGCACACATCTGATGCTCAATTCGGTGATGGTGGTCGACGACGAAAGCAGCATTCGCGACGCCGTTGAACAGTGGCTGAGCCTGTCGGGGTTTCAGGTGCAATTGTTCAGCCGTGCCGAAGAATGCCTCGCCGCGCTCCCGGAACATTTTGCCGGGGTGATCCTCAGCGACGTGCGCATGCCCGGCATGGACGGCTTGCAATTGCTCGCGCAAGTGCAAAAGCGCGACAGCGATCTGCCGGTGATTCTGCTTACCGGCCATGGCGATGTGCCGATGGCGGTCGAAGCCATGCGCGATGGCGCCTACGACTTTCTGGAAAAACCGTTCAGCCCGGAAACCCTGCTCGGCAGCCTGCGCCGGGCGCTGGACAAACGCCGCCTGGTCCTGGAAAACCGCGCCCTGCACGAACTGGCCGACAACCGCGCAAAGCTCGATGCGACGCTGCTCGGCGTGTCCCGCGGTTTGCAGACATTGCGTCGGCAAGTGCTGGATCTGGCGACGTTGCCGGTCAACGTGCTGATCCGTGGTGAAACCGGCAGCGGCAAGGAGCTGGTCGCACGTTGCCTGCATGATTTCGGCCCGCGCGCCGGCAAACCTTTCGTGGCGCTGAACTGTGCGGCGATCCCGGAGCAATTGTTCGAGGCCGAACTGTTCGGCCATGAGAGCGGCGCGTTTACCGGCGCCTCGGGCAAACGCATCGGCAAGCTGGAATACGCCGATGGCGGCACGCTGTTTCTCGACGAGATCGAAAGCATGCCGCTGGCCCAGCAGGTGAAATTGCTGCGGGTCTTGCAGGAGCAAAAGCTTGAACGGCTGGGTTCGAACCAGAGCATTCGCGTTGATTTGCGCATTGTCGCGGCGACCAAACCGGACCTGCTCGACGAAGCCCGCGCCGGGCGTTTTCGTGAGGACCTGGCGTATCGCCTGAACGTCGCCGAACTGCGCTTGCCGCCGCTGCGCGATCGCCGCGAAGACATTCCGTTGCTGTTCGAGACCTTCGCGCAGAATGCCGCTCAGCGTCTGGGCCGGACCTTTCCGCCGTTGACCGGTGCGCAGCTCAGTCACTTGCTCAGCCATGACTGGCCGGGCAACGTCCGCGAACTGGCTAACGTTGCCGAGCGTCAGGTACTGGGGCTTGATGAACCGGTCGCCGGAATCGATCCGGGGCAGTCGCTGGCGGCGCAGCAGGAAGCCTTCGAAGCGCAATGCCTGCGCGCGGCGTTGACCCGGTATAAAGGTGATGTCAAAGCCGTGCTCGAAGAACTGCAACTGCCGCGCCGCACGTTCAATGAAAAGATGCAGCGGCATGGGTTGAGTCGGGAGATGTTTCTGGCGGAGTGAGGCAGAGATTTGTGGTGTAGCTGAAATCCATCCCCCTCACCCCAGCCCTCTCCCCCAGGGGGCGAGGGGGAAGGGAGCCGATCTCCATGCTTTCCCGAATCTGTATTCGACTCGATATTGCAGGTCGATGTAACCCACAAGAACACCTCGGTCAGTCCCCTCTCCCTCTGGGAGAGGGCTAGGGTGAGGGGCTTTTGATCTTCACGCGGTAAGCGGAAATCCGCTCACTCAGCCCAATCAGTCGGCACAAATCCGCTCACTCCTCCCCGCCACCCCTTCTAAACCGGCCCCTCACCCCTTGGCACACCTCCTGCTATAGCCCTGGCAGGCTGCGTTCCGACGCGCTCCACAAAAACAATTAAACGAAGGATCCTTCAATGGATAACTCCAACGCCCTGCCCCTTGGGTCGGCTGCCGTGCCGGCCAAACCGAGAACCACCGCCAGCCGGATCAAATCGATCTTCAGCGGCTCTGTCGGCAACATGGTCGAGTGGTACGACTGGTACGTGTACGCCGCCTTCTCCCTGTACTTCGCGAAAACCTTTTTCCCCGCCGGTTCCACCACCGCGCAACTGATGAACACCGCAGCGATCTTCGCCGTGGGCTTCCTGATGCGTCCGATCGGTGGCTGGCTGATGGGCATGTACGCCGACAAGGTCGGGCGCAAGAAAGCGCTGATGGCCTCGGTATACCTCATGTGCTTCGGCTCGCTGCTGATCGCCCTGAGCCCGAACTATGAAACCATCGGCATCGGCGCGCCGATCCTCTTGGTATTCGCCCGCCTGCTGCAAGGCCTGTCGGTCGGTGGCGAGTACGGCACCTCGGCGACTTACCTGTCCGAGATGGCGACCAAGGAACGTCGCGGCTTCTTCTCCAGCTTCCAGTACGTGACCCTGATCTCCGGCCAGCTCATCGCCCTCGGCGTCTTGATCGTGCTGCAAAACATGCTGACCACCGAACAGCTCTACGCGTGGGGCTGGCGTATTCCGTTCGCCATCGGCGCGCTCTGCGCAGTGGTAGCGCTGTACCTGCGTCGCGGCATGGAAGAAACCGAGTCGTTCACCAAGAAAGAAAAATCCAAGGAAAGCGCCATGCGCACCTTGATGCGCCACCCGAAAGAGCTGTTGACCGTGGTCGGCCTGACCATGGGCGGCACCCTGGCGTTCTACACCTACACCACCTACATGCAGAAGTATCTGGTGAACACGGTCGGCATGAGCATCTCCGACTCGACCACCATTTCCGCCGCCACGCTGTTCCTGTTCATGTGCCTGCAACCGATCATCGGTGGCCTGTCGGACAAGATCGGTCGTCGCCCGATCCTGATCGCGTTCG